>Ga0307377_10002907_pt1 | contig 19841 bp, 32 predicted proteins | sample TR3MG_FD_202535 | JGI IMG/M metagenome (GOLD analysis project Ga0307377, IMG submission 202535) | Soil microbial communities from Risofladan, Vaasa, Finland - TR-3 | ecosystem: Environmental > Terrestrial > Soil > Coastal area > Acid sulfate soil | place: Finland: Risofladan, Vaasa | collected... | reverse complement strand
TCGACCAAAGTGGTCAATTCGGACAAACATCCGTGGATGTCCCCGAAAATGATGGTTCGATTGTTCATTGCTATCTCCTATACAGATGAAGGTTGAATTCTACGTGCGCAACAGGCGCAAGCATGTGAAGGCCCACGGAGCCCTCTGAGGAGCTGTCGTGAACCGGGACTTGGGGGAAGGCGGTCTGGTCGGGAGCCTGTAGAGAGGCTCTCAGCGTTTCAGACGGCTAGAGAAAGTGCCTCGGAGGCGGGCACACGGCCCAGACCTCCGGTGGTTCGACCCTGACCCGGATCTCTGCCCCTTTGGCTCCCGCAGGGATATCTCTCAAATGAGAGCGGCCCTCCTGCGATCGGAGATTCTCTACCACGGGTTTTTGCGTAAAACAACCAACATGCACAAAACCACCCACGTCATCGAAACCGAGTTGGCTCCTCTCATCGACATCCACGCACCTGGAGTTGTTGAAGCTCTCAAAAGTCTTGTCGAAGCCGGGTTGCTTGAGGGGCTCGACAAGGGCTTTACTTTGGCTGCTGACATCGCGGAAGAAAGCTACCGCTGCGATGCTGACGGAACCGCACCGATGGGCCCGTCAGAGATCGCATCTCGTATTCGGCGTCTTCAAGCATCCCAAATAGATGCTTGAGAAGATCATCAGTGGAGGTCAGACCGGAGTAGACCGGGCTGGTCTCGATGCCGCCATCGAACTCGGTCTCCCCTACGGAGGCAAGGTGCCGAAGGGTCGTTTGTCAGAGGAACCCGATGGCGTCCCGATGCGGTACTCGCTCATCGAGTTGGACTCACCGAAGTACCCGGTGCGAACTCGGGCCAACGTGATGGACAGCGACGGAACACTGCTCCTATGTTCTAAGGTTCAGTATGCTCAAAGCCGTGGTACAAAGCTAACGGTCAAAATCGCAGAGCAGTATGGCAAGCCGTGGTGGGTCGCGGACCCCACGCACGAAGGCCACATCGAAAAGGTCGTTGCTTGGTTGCGAAAACACCCCATCAAGATCCTCAACATCGCTGGCCCTCGGGAGTCTCGATGCCCTGGAATTCACGATAACTCGGTCGCTTTTATCAAAAGGGTGATCCAAGTTTTGTGAGAAAAGGGCTTGCAGGGTCCAACCAAGGGCGATACAAGACCAATCCCGCGATTGGTTCATTTCGGAGCCAGTTTGCGTAAAACAATGGCTGGGGTTACCCGGCTCAACCAAACCCCATCCATCGGAGAATACAAATGAGTGAAGAAAACTTAGGCGCAGCCCTGGACACCGAGTACGCAACCCATCAAAAAGACATCGCTATCAAGACGCTTGGTAGTCGAACGCATCTGAGCATCGCCAAGATCGCCAAGTTGCTGGAGCACAAAGAGCACGGCGCAACCATCGGGTCCATCACTCTTGATGAACTTCTTGTCGTAGCCGCCGGAGCCACCACAGACGCCCCTGTTGCCACCACAGACGCCCCTGTTGCCACCAAGCCCGCCAAAGCAGCGAAGGCGCCCAAGGCAGCGAAGGCAGCAAAGCCCGCCAAAGAAGCGAAGGCAGCAAAGCCCGCCAAAGAAGCGAAGGCAGCCAAGGCAGCAAAGACCAACGGCGCCGCCAAGCCCGCCAAGGCAGCTAAGGCACCCAAGACCGCCTCCGCCAAGGGTGGCAAGAAGCCCCGCCTTGTCCGCGATGTCGCTTACAAGGAAGTGAAGGCAGCTCTCAAGGCTCACAAGGGAGCAGCGAGCAATGGCGATCTCGTCAACGCCACCGACTACACCGCCGTCCAGGTCCGCACGTTCTTGAACGAGCTGATCGAAAAGGGCGAAGTGACCTACGAAGGCAAGGGTCGCGGTACCAAGTACGATCTCGCATAAGCGAGATTGCGCAGCGTTGCGTTGCGAACCCCGGCTGCGTGTCAAAGCGCAGCCGGGGTTTTTTAGTCTTCGCCTCTGGCTTCTCGTCGAGCTTGGATGTCAGCCCGCAGCCGGTTGAACGGGACGAGCTTTGACACTTCCAGGGCAGTCACGTCTCCGTGGTCGTGGATCAGAACTGCACCAAGAGACGTGGCCAAAAGTTCCCGAACCGTTGCGTCCGCGAACTCCCCGGTTCCACCAAACGGTGCGGCCCACCTCCCCACAGGGAGATCGTCGGCATCGCTTTCGTAGGTAGGAACGTAGAGGGTTCCATCACTGAAAGTGAAAACCACGCGGTAACGCATGGTTGACTCTACCCAAGAGGGCCGGTCTTTTACGTGGGAAGGATCAGGTGGGCGTAACGGCCGAACTCGGGGTCGCGGTCGATAGGTTCCCCGTTGGAGCGTACCCATCCCTCACGACCGTCCGTGGCCTCTTCGCCCTCTTCCACGATGTGGAAGCGAGCTTTGGTCGCTCCAGTTTTGAAGTACCACGTCCGAGCCACATGGCCGTCGGGGTCCATGTCTTCGATGCGCAAGGATTGGGTGGGCTCGTCTTCACCAGCATCGGGATGCTGTGTGAGTGTGGTTTCGACCATCAAGTGGTCGGCAAGGGGAAGGGTTTGGATCAGGGGTTGAGATGTGGACATGGTTTTCTCCGGGTTATGGGACTCGTGTAATAACGGACCCTGAATTGAAAAGAGCCCCGCCGAAGCGGAGCCCTCTTGGGTGATGTGAAGAGGAGGCTTAGTCCTCGTTGGTGACTGCCATTCCTTTGAGGTCAACCTCAACATCCTTGACCGTCACTCGGCCGTTGACCGGGGTGCGGGGGAGCTTGGAGATAACATCCTTCTGGAGAAGGTCTTGCGCCTCTTTGACTCCCGTCTCAGCCAGGAGAGCCTTGGTGGCGTCCTTGTCGAGACTGATGGCCTCTTCCATGACTTCGGAGAGCATCTCCAAAGCCTTGTCACGTTGGAACCCCATGCGCTTGAGAAGAAGCGCGAGGGTCGGCAGCAAAGGGATGCTGCAAGTGGGGGCCTTGTCCGTATCGTTGGCGATACGCATCTCACCAACACGGACGGTGAGGTCCATGACAAGGTTGGTGTGAACGCCGGGTCCGACTTCCTCACGCGCTTTGGCGTCGAGGCCCTTCTTCATGGCGTGCTGAAGGGCGAGGGAGAACAGGGGGTCGATGGAAACTGCGGGTTGGTTCATGGTGTTCCTTGGATTCTTTGGTGAATCGCGGGTTGGGGTTGAAGGTGTTTGTTATACGCGAACGAAAAGGAAAGTGAATCGCGGGGTACAGAGCCTACACAGACCGGATGTAACTTCTACCGGCTTGCTCGGCACGAAGACGATCCCGACGAACCAAAAGCGCAGCAGCACGGGCTTCGCGCTCCTTGCGCATCTTCGCCACACGGGCAGCACGGTGCGCAGCGACCATATCCTCATGGCAAACGAATCCGGCCTTCTCCGCTTCCATCTCACGGATGGCCTGCTTGCGGATGGAGCGGAAGTCGCTGTAGCTGATGGTGGTGGTGGTCATCGTCGTCGTCTCGGGGTCGGGTCCTATACAACACTTTGTGACTTTCTACTTTGTCTCATCGAAGTTTTCCTGTAGAAATCGCAACCCTCCTGTGTAGGACTCACAATGGCGAAGAAGATGAAAAACCTGACCATTTCGCACACCGCTGCGGAGCTTCTGGCTCAGGACCGCCACACCGACTGGCAAATCCGCCAGGAGCAAGGCGGCAACCTCTATGGGCGTCGTGCTCGTGGTGGTGCCGGCTTCTGTGGTTCTTCCAAGACCCGCAAAGGGCGAGCCAAAAAGGCTTGTCGTGGAAAGGTGGCGTACTAAGATGAAAAACCCCAAGTTTGACAAAGCCCTCGACGCCATCGGCCGTGACATGGACAATGAGCAGGACTGGGCTCGCATGGCCCTGGCCTGCGCTGACCAAGCCGGTGCCGACCTCAAGATCCTGGCCAAGATCCGAGGGTTTTTGGGCATCGAGACCGACTGTCCCTACTGCTCCAACGAGCAAGCCTGGGTTGGTCACGATGGAAAACTTCGTCACGCTGGTGGTGTATTTTGCCAAGACCCGGAGGCAGCATGAACGACCAAGAGATCCAGACGATCTGCTTCGACAAAGGTTGGACCGTGGACTTCGGGGACCTGATCGAAGGCCCTTACATCCCCGATGGCACCGTCCGCGTCTATGCGGAGGACGACCCTTATGAAATCATCGGTGAAGGCAAGACTTTGAGTGAAGCCGTTGCTGGCTTGGAAGGATTTGACCAATGAACTTCTCACTTCGACGAACCGTTCTTGCCACCATGCGTCAGCTTGGGAAGCAGTACCCAGCATTGGAGCCGATGCTGGAAACCATGACCACCCCGCAGCTTCAAGACATGCTTCGTCTCATGCGAGATGTACAGGAGAACGAGAAGGGGCGAATGCAAGGCCGGATGTCCCGCATGGGCATCCCACGAGGAATGATCCGATGAGAACCGTAGCAGCTAGCACTCGACGCCATGTCCGGCAGATTTTCCGTTCCCGTGGAAAGGAGACTCTCTCCAACGTGGTTCAATCCCTCAAACGGCGGAACTACGAATGGCCCTACGCACGAGTTCTCGACCGGCACGTGGAGGCGTTGCTTGTGGATCTAGGTCTGCACAAGGTGGAGACGGACGTGTACCCTTTCACCTGCTGGGCTCTGGACCCACCGACCCCGCAGGAGAAAGCAGCCAAGTTCCTTGCTTGGGCCGAAGAGAACAAGCGCTCAGGTGGCTACGGATGTTGTGATTCGCACCACGCACACGCCGAAGGCTTCAACGAGGCCACGGACGATCTCGTCGAACGTCTCAAGAGCGACTTCCCTGAGATCTTCACTGCGGCATCGGAGGGGTAAGCCCTTCGTCGCAGATGTGGATCATGTACAAAAGGACGGCGGACTCTCCTTCGTCCATTACAAGCTCGTAGTTCGCTTTGACCAGCATCCAGTCTTGGATGTACTGGCATCGGGCTGATTCAAGCGGCGGCAACCATTCATCGGGACCTTTGGCTCCTTTGGATCGGTTGCCGTATTGGCTTGTGGCCAACAGGTGCTTGGGGTTGTCCAGATCGTTCGCAAACCGTTCCCGCTGATCCGTAGACCAGCTCCAGCCGCCGGAGCCGTGGGCGTCGTTGAGAGCAACCATGTGGTCAACATCCACTTTGGACGAATCGGTGATGACCGTGCCGGTGTAGGGACACGTCCATTGGCCTGTGGCGACCCGGCACTGTTTCTCATCCGTGAAGGTCACAGGGATGTCGGAGTCACGGATCAGGACTTCCTGCCGACTGTCCTGACAATCGTTGTCGGCATCGCTCCAGTGCTTCCAATCTTTGCGGTCGTACTCGGGTTGCTCTTGGTCAAAAGTACCGTCTTGGGCGCCGACAGGATCAATCGCTGTGGCGCACGCAAGAACAGCCATGAAGGCTACGGGGCTCCAACGCTGCATTTTCGTCATCACGTCAAAGTGTACCCCATAGGCGTATAACCTGTGAGATGCGAGTATTCCTTGTAAGACACGGGCAGAGCAAAGCCAACATCGACTGGTCCCAGAACACCAAACATGCGGACATGGCGATCCCTCTGACCGAAGAGGGGAAGCAGCAGGCAACGAGAGCAGGGGAGTTCCTCAAGGGGTATTTTGAATCTTCGCTGCTTTTGAACATCAACAGTAGCTTCCTGATCCCTCAGATTCGTTTGTGGCACAGCCCCTACGACCGCACCCGGCAGACGGCGCAAGGGATTGTGGACGCCTGTAGGGTGCCTAGAGAGGTCCAAATGGACATCTCCCACCAAAATGGAGGGAGGGACACGTTGCAGTACAAGATTCGGAAAGCAGGGGAGTCCTTCTTTTGTGACGAAGCTGACCCGGAAGACCCGGTGTCTCACGCCAAAGAGCACTTCCTTCTGTACGAGCAAGCCCACGGGATGTTCGACGGGCTCTCGGATAAAGAGCGAGGTGAGGTCTTCCCTGAAGCTTGGGCCTACTACCAGAAACACAAACGTGACGGCGGCAAGGTCTTCGCTCAAATGCTGATGGGGGAGTCACGCATCGACGTGGCTTCACGGATGCAGCAGGTGTTCGGCACCCTCTTTCGTGACAAAGAAGAGAACGGCATCAAGAACATCGTGATCGTCGGGCACGGCACAACCAACCGCTGCTTCACTTTCGCTTGGTTCAAAAAGCGTTACGAGTGGCTGGAGAAGGAGCCCAACCCCAAGAACTGTTCGGTTCGTCTGATCGAAGACGGTGAAGACAAGGGCTACATCTTCGATGGTTTCGACCATCCCGATGGTTTCATTCACGACCACCGAGACGCAGATCAGGAACAGGAGTAGACATGGAAGAACCCAACTGGAAAGAAATCGCCATCGCTCACACCGACGATGAGGACTGCGACCTGGATCATCATGGGAGCTGTCAGGCCCACGACTGGTTTGGCGAAGGCCCGTGTCCCAACGGAGTTGTCCGCAAATGGCTGGAGCAGAATGAGCAAGCCAGTTGATTTCTACATCGTCCGGCGTGTGGCTCGTGACGAGTGGGAGAACACGATGCGGAAGAACAACATCGATCCGTCCGTGACTGACGCGTTCACGGATGGATTCTGGGCTGCCCGGGACTGGGCTGTGAAACAGATGTTGGAGCGCTTCAAAGGTGCGCCACAGCACCATGACGAGATCAAACGGCTTCTTGGGGTCTCCGAAGACTAGAGAGGCTATAGTTCTCCCTCAATTGTGAGGAGGGCTGTTCAGCGATACCGTGTGAAGTACACCGTCATGGATGACGGCTCGTACTCATCGAAGTATCGAGAAGTCCGGTCTCTTCGGGAAGCTGGGGAGTTCGTCAAGTCCGTCGTGGATTCCCCGAGCCAAGAGTTCGTCGAAGTCCGGCTCGTGACCTATGCTCCGTTGTCACCGGAGGAGATGAAGATGCTGGTTTTCTTTTCCGACGGACGCTTGAAAGAAAGTTGAACAAAAGGACTTGACTCTCGTTTAAGGCAAGAGTAGAAGTTCTACACACAGGCAATCGCTATGAAGGTCTTTACGTCACATCTCGGGTTGAGCAACTCCCAGCAGAATCTTCTGCCAGGGCTCCCCCTGCGTGCGTACCGGCTTCGTCTACCGCGATTGCCTGGCGTCCTACGAGCGTAAAGCTCGATTGAAGGACTCCAGGCTGGGCGGAACAAGGGTTTCGCCCTTTTTCGTTGTGCCCCTGTAGACGACATTTCGGAGTGTAGCGCAGCCTGGTAGCGCATTCGGTTTGGGACCGAAGGGTCGAAGGTTCAAATCCTTTCACTCCGACCATATACCCGCCTAGCTCAGTTGGATAGAGCGCTTCGCTACGGACGAAGAGGTCAGAGGTTCGACTCCTCTGGTGGGTGCCAATCACGAGATGTAGCACAGTTTGGTAGTGCGCTCGCTTCGGGGGCGAGAGGGCGCTGGTTCGAATCCAGTCATCTCGACCAATACGGTCGATCCAACGACCACATGAAAACTTACCCCTCCATCACATCCATTCCCACTAACCAACCCATCTACGCCTTTGACAAACTCGACGGAAGCAACATCAGAGGCGAATGGAACAAGAAGAGAGGCTTTTACAAATTCGGATCACGCACACAGCTTATCGGTGAAGACGACAAAACTCTGGGACCGTCCAGGGAGTTGATCATGGATACCTACGCTGATGACCTTGCCCATGTGTTTCAAGAACGCCGCTGGGACCGCGCCATCTGCTTCTTTGAGTTCCACGGACCCAACTCCTTCGCAGGACTTCACCAACCCGGAGAGACTCCAGAAGTCACCTTGTTCGACGTAGCCCCCCACAGGAAAGGCATCCTTGAGCCTAACGTGTTCCTCGATTTCTTTGGACATCTCAAGCACGCCGCTCTCCTGTACCAAGGCGACCCCGACGAGGCTTTCATCCAATCCGTCAAAGACGGAACACTTGAAGGCATGACTTTTGAAGGCGTCATCTGCAAAGGCACGAACATCTCACCGGGGCGACCCTTGATGTTCAAAGTCAAAAACCGAGCGTGGATCGAAGCAGTCAAAGTGAAGTACGCAAACAACGAGAAGCTCCTCAAAGAACTTCTCTAACCCTATGGCCGGAACCGGATGCCTGGCAGGACTACATTTTATGGAAAAATCAAATGTCTTGCTGACTCCTTGCCGGGAAAAGCCACCTTTAGCGTACCAAGAGTATAAGAGGAACCATGACTGACTTACCTATCGTCGATAACGACAAGTGCTCGTCAAGCCACAACTGCGGCAAAGAAGCGACCGAAGACCACACTTGTCCTTACGCTGAAGAGATCAACGACGACAACGAAACCCTTTGCAACTGCTGCGAGGACTGCACTCAAGAGTGCGTTTGGGACATCTAGGAGAACAACATGGCTGACATCATCACATGGACAACACGGAGGCGACTTTATCCGAATCGTTGAATGGGCTCAAAAGGGAACCCACCAGCAGGAGGTCGACGAGTTCATCGACAAGCAGACCAAGGCTTGCGAACGAGCAGAAGCGGCTAACCCCATCCTGCGGAAACGACAAAAGAAGATCGACAAGCAGAAACGACGTGCTGCAAAACAGAAGCAGCACATGAGTCCTGATAGTTCAAGATAGAACACCCCCACTAGCTAAGGGGACGATGAAGGTTCAAGTCCTTCAAGGGATACCAACGGGGCGTAGCGCAGCCTGGTAGCGCATCTGTCTGGGGGACAGGGGGTCGGAGGTTCGAATCCTCTCGCCCCGACTGGTGGAACTGGATGCCAGTGGGACTACATGGATAATTCCAGCCGGCAACCCGGCTTGATAGAGGGTTCAAATCTCTCGGCCTTCTTTTCGGAGAAGGAAACTGTCTCATTACTTTTAGCCAGCAACACCTCTCTACATGCCAGTGTGGCGGAACGGCAGACGCGCCAGACTAAGGATCTGGTGTCCGAAAGGGCGTGAGGGTTCGAATCCCTCCACTGGTACTACACCTGCTCAGGTGGCGGAATTTGGTAGACGCGCTGGTCTCAGACACCAGTGTCCGAAAGGGCTTGAGGGTTCGATCCCCTTCCTGAGCACCACTTGCATCTCATCGAAGATGCTGTTAGAAAACCGTAGTCGCCTTTGAGCGGCACAACTTTTCCAAGAAGACCCGACCCATGAAAGGAGCCATGACAATGTTTGCAGTACGCGACACATATACGTGGCTCCGTGGGTTGAGTGGTCTCTTGGCAAGCTAAGAGCACCACCGGCCCCCGGAGCGATTCAGTCATCGCATCCGCTAGAGGCCCGAGTTGGTAAGGGCACTGGGTTGTAGCCCCAGTTGTTGAGGGTTCGAATCCTTCCTAGCGGTCCACCCATGGATGGGTGTCCGAGTCGGCCAAAGGAAGCAGACTGTAAATCTGCCGCGTTCGCGCTACGAAGGTTCGAATCCTTCCCCATCCACCATTTTCCTTTTTTGCGTACAACCTTTGGTCTTGATAGTGGACGCTCCCTGGGGGCCATCGGTTCGATTCCGACTCAAGACAAGTGGAGGGCCGGCGGAAGCCTCCGGCACAGGTTTGGCCACCTAGGCCGTTTGACGAAACCGGCCCTCTGCGGACGTTTAGTTCTGACTGACGCTTCGGAAAGACGAAGAACTGGGAACAAGAACATGACTAAAGAACACATCAACGTCGGCACCATTGGTCACGTCGATCACGGGAAGACGACCCTGACGGCGGCCATCACCAAAGCTATGGGCAACGCCAAGAGCTTTGACGAGATTGACAACGCACCCGAAGAGAAGGCTCGTGGCATCACCATCACGACTTCCCACGTCGAGTACGAGTCGGACTCCCGTCATTACGCTCACATCGACTGCCCCGGCCACGCCGATTACATCAAGAACATGATCACGGGTGCCTCCCAGATGGATGGCGCAATCCTCCTGGTTGATGGTTCACAAGGCCCTCAGAACCAGACCCGTGAGCACATCCTCCTGGCTCGTCAGGTTGGGGTGACCCACATGGTCGTGTTCATCAACAAGTGCGATGTCGCCGATGAGGAGATGATCGAGCTTGTCGAGATGGAGGTCGGTGAGATGCTGACCAGCCAAGGGTTCTCGGAGGACACTCCGTTCATCCGTGGATCAGCGCTCATGGCTTTGGAGAAGGATGAGAACGACTGCATCGTGGCCCTGGTTGCTGCGATGGACAGCCACATCCCCATGCCCGAGCGTGACATGAACAGCCCCTTCCAGATGCCCATTGAGGGTGTTTGCACGATCGAAGGTCGTGGCACGGTCGTTACCGGACGTGTGGAGCGCGGTTCCATCAAAGTGGGAGCAACCGTAGAGGTCATCGGACGGACCAGCGGTAAGCCCATCGAGGCGGTCGTCACAGGCATCCAGGCGTTCCACAAGGACATTGCGTCGGCAGATGCCGGTCTCAACGTCGGACTGCTCCTGCGGGGCGTGAAGCGTGATGAGGTTGTGCGTGGGCAGGTTGCGATTCTGCCCGGATCGCTCAAGCCTCACGCCAAGGGCAAGGCTGAGATTCTCACCCTGTCCGCCAAAGAGGGTGGTCGTCACACTGCCTTCGGCACCGGCTACACCCCGCAGTTCTACTTCGGGGCAACCGATGTCAGCGCAACCATCGACGTGGGCGAGGCCGGAGTGATCCAGCCTGGCGACCGTGGGGAGATCTCCTTCTCTCTCATCACGCCCGTTGCTTGCGAAAAAGGAATGCGTTTCGCTATCCGTGAGGGTGGCAAGACGGTTGGAGCTGGCTTCGTCACAGAAGTCACCCCATAACTCTCAACTAAGAAGCCCCAGTGTTGTCTGACACTGGGGCTTCTTTTTGCGTAAAGTAGACATCATGGGCAAGGCAAGGAAACGAGAGATTCGCAAGAACTTCCGTGACAGCGTATTTGCCCGAGATGGTTACAAGTGCGTCGTGTGTGGGCTCCAGTCATCCAAGGACGAAGCCGAACATGACTTGGATGCGCACCACATCACTCCACGCGAAGAGATGCCCAATGGCGGGTACGTCAAAGAGAACGGGGTCTCTTTGTGTGATCCAAGCAAACGTGGGGGCAAGTTGGCCCACGGGTGTCACTACAAGGCCGAAGAACTTTTGAAGTGGGCCGAGATGTGGGTGACGAGGGGCCCCAAGAAAGAGGGGGATTATGGGTTTGAGTTCAGCTCCGAAGGGCTTTACAAGGCCATCGGTTCCTCCAAAGAAGCTGCCATCAAGGCATCGGAGTTCTTGAAGTGAGCACGATCCATCTGTCCGCCCCTCCCGGGTTCGTCACCACCAGCCAAGGGTTGCCCGACATGACTTTGGTCGAAGAGGACCAAGGGGAGCCGTGGTTGGCCAAACTAACGATTGGCGAAGTGGAGCATCTGTTGGAAGTGGCTTGGTGGCCCCATCAAGGGACGTACATGTGCAGGTACGTTGTGGGGCGCAACTGGGAGGAACCTTGCGAAATGCGACACATGGACTACCCCCACGAAGTTGTTGCTTGGGTGGGGAGTTGGTTCAGACGGTTGCACCAACGAATTCAAGAAGACGAGGAGTAGCCATCTTTGGCCCAACCTCCACCTTTGAGTTCAAAATTGGACTTCCCCATTTGTTTTTTCAGCGTCCCGTCCTGGCCGCATTTTTCACATTTGGGCGGAGCAGGATCGGAGAACTTCTGGATCTCTTCAACCCTTGCGTCACAAGTAGAACACTGGTAGACGTAAATAGGCATCTGATGACACTCTACCGAGCATACGACACGCGATTGCGTCTTCCCTTATTGGGTTGAAGACGTTTTTGCGTGCGTGGTGGAACGGTAGACACGGCTGACTTAAAATCGGCTGCTTCGGCATGAGGGTTCGACTCCCTCCGCGCGCACCATCCAATGCCGGGATGGCGGAATAGGCAGACGCGCTGGTTTCAAACTCCAGTGTCCGAAAGGGTGTGGGGGTTCAAGTCCCCCTCCCGGCACCACTACCTATGTGCTTTCGTGCCCCTGAAATTGCAGGGAGATTTCATCTTTTTTCGTCGGTATGGTGGATTCATGGTCCACGACCCCGCGACGCTGACCCTCCAAGCCGCCCTTCAGGTGTTCTACGAGACCAGTGAGGAGGGTGTGTGGGTCGAGATGCTTCGCCAAGCCCGTGGTCGGGCCAAAGCGGATAAGATGCCGATCTCAGAGGCCATCATGGCCGATCTCGTCCGTCGATTGGCGGACTGAACAGGAAACCACAATGTCACAAAACACAATTCAACAAGCCATCAACGACATCGCCATCCTTTCCAAGACGCCTGCGGCTGAAGCGCCACTAGCCAAGCTCCTTCGTCCCTGGCTCGCCATCACCGACCTGGAGTTGGAAGATGCCCTGACCAGGAACGCCACTGAGCTTTGGGACCAACTAGCCCGAGTCCACAAGGGCCTCTCAGGTTATCTGGCGGTCATGGGTTCCACGCCGGACCCGGACGAGCTTCAAGAGGCCGCCTGCCGTTTGATGGGCAGTTTTGAGATCATGGGGACCAACATCATCGAAGGTGACATCGACATCACCCAAAAGATGAGCATCGTCTTTGAAGGCGGTTCTTGGGTCTACATCACAGACCCCAAGCTGCGTTTGCGTCAAACGTCGGACAAGTTCCGAACTGCTCTTGCCGCAGTTCGTCAAATGTTGAAGTCTGAGTAGATCAGATCGGTATGGTGGGGGATGGCCCTCACCAATCCGTTTGAGATCAACCCTCGGGACTACAAGTTCGGAATGAAGGGCGACCAGATCGTCTCTCTTCAGGAAGCGCTTGTCTTTGCGGGATACGACGTAGGAGCAATCGACGGCGACTTTGGTAACAAAACCAGACAAGCCGTCGATCAGTTTGAGATCGACCATGCGTACAACGCTACGTTGAGCTTCGCTGTCGACATCCGCACGTTGACGATGTTGTTCAACCAAGTGTGCGTCGACACTGGGCCCACGCCGCCCCCGGTTGAGCCGCCTCCTATTGAGCCTCCGCCGACGGAGCCGCCCGCCAACATCGACGTGCCCAAAGGGAAGGGCATGTTTGTTCGGTCACTGACCGGCACCGGCTCCGTCGACAACATGAAGCAGTACATCATCGACAACGATATTGACTGGGTTTGTGTCCAACGGCTCTGGCAGTACAACGACCCTGCTGACGACAAACTACTCAACGGGTCTTCTTGGGCCGAGTACAAATCCGCCTGGGAAGACACGGGATGTGATCTATGGATCTGGGGATGGCCGGTTCCTTCTCGCATCGACGATTATGTGGATGAGATGTCCGAGACCCAAAGCAAGTGGGGAGCCATCGGCATCATCATGGATTGCGAAGCACCTTGGTACGACCACGCCACGGAGGCCACCGAACTCATCGACAAAATGATGTCCCTCGGTGTCCCCATCGGGATGACGAGCTACGGTGCCCCATGGTTCCACACTCGGTTCCCGTTTGCGGAGTTCAACAAAGCAGACTTCGGTGTGCCTCAGATTTACGACTCGGAGAACTCGATGCCGGAGGGCTACCCCGAGCGGTCAGTCGCAACTTGGATCGAACTTGGTTACAAACACGTGGTTCCAGCTTCGGCTGCATACAAGACCCCGGCCCAGATGCAGTCTTTGTTGGATCGGACCCCGACTCCTGACGATTGTCTCCTGTGGTGGGACTGGTACAACGCAAACATGGACACCACTGGAGGCCGCTGGGATGTCATCGGTGCGTACCAGATCGAACCCGTCATGTTCCGTAAGAACGCCTAGAGCGTAGAAGTCCCGTTTCATCTGTACAGGAGAAGTATGCCCGAAATCACTTACGTCACCGGAGACGCCACGGCTCCCTTGGGGGATGGCCACAAGGTCATCGTTCACTGCTGCAACAATTTGGGCGTCTGGGGAGCAGGGTTCGTCATGGCCCTGTCCCGCAAAGGTGGGCCCTGGCTCCGTCCCGAAGTCGAATACAAGAACTGGGCGGCCAAGAACGGCTCAGAGAAGTTCCGGTCCATGCTCGGGGCTCTCCAACTTGTCCCTGTCGAAGACGACATCGTGGTGGGCAACCTCATCGGACAAGAGAACGTCGGGCATGACGCCGACGGCAATCCTCCGATCCGGTACGAAGCCATCAGGACGGGGCTACGTCTTCTTAGTCAGTACCAGAAGAACCGTGAGGACATCACGGTTCACATGCCTCGTATGGGTTGTTCATTGGCTGGAGGGAGCTGGGCGAAGATCGAAGAGATCATCAACGAAGTTCTCATCGCCAAAGGTATCCCGGTCACGGTTTACGATTGGCCCGGTGGGTCGTTCAATCCTTGAGCATCTTTTTTGAAGATAAGGGCTTGACTCCCGTCTAGGGCGAGAGTAGAAGTTCTTACACGGCTGTTCCCTTGGCAGGACCGGCTCAGAGATTCACCGCCATGAAACGCACCACGACATCCAATCCCAGTACAGCCCATGTGGCTGGCGGGATGTTTGTGTCTGTCATTGTGACAGATACGACCTCGTGTTGAGCATTTCCCGGCGTTGAACCAAAACATACAACGGCGCCGGGAGCCCCCAAAGGGGTGTCTCAGCACGTTTATTTGACCTTTCCGCCTTTGCTGGCGTAGCTCAATTGGTAGAGCACTTGATTTGTAATCAAGGGGTTGCGGGTTCAAGTCCCATCGTCAGCTCCAAGCACTTCACCTAACCCTTATGCCCGTGTAGCTCAGTTGGCTAGAGCGCTTCACTCGTAATGAAGAAGTCGCCGGTTCGAATCCGGCCTCGGGCTCCAGACAGATTTCACCAAACCCCCATGCTGCCGTAGCTCAGTTGGTAGAGCACATCTTTGGTAAAGATGAGGTCAGCGGTTCGACTCCGCTCGGCAGCTCCAACATCCCTCAACACCCACCCTCAACTCGCAGACAGAAAGGACCAGCACGATGAACGACAACAGCGATAGCGATGATGTAGATGATACCTACGGAGCAGTGGCGCAGTTGGTAGCGCAGCGCATTGTCAGTGCGAAGGTCGCGGGTTCGAATCCCGTCTGTTCCGCCCCTGGGGTGTTGGTCTAGTCCGGTTATGACGCCTCCCTGTCACGGAGGAAATCGCCAGTTCAAATCTGGTACATCCCGCCAATTTTAGGAGATTAGCTCAGTGGTAGAGCAATACGTTTACACCGTGAAGGTCGTCGGTTCGATCCCGACATCTCCTACCAACTAAAACCCTGATCCCGATTCACACGAAGGATCAGTTCCGTAAAACCCCTGCACCCCGGACACTTCGCCGGGCCTTCAAAGGACAGATTGACTTATGGCAAATCAAGCTCTTTTCAACACCCGTACCGCACAGCTCCCCAAGACTGACACGACCAATCGTGCCGGTGGGGTCGCCTATCAGATGGGCGACAAGGAGGCTCTTGCGCAGCTTGCTGCAACGGGTTGTCTGTCCAACACCTTCTACGCGAACGCCAAGGATCAGCTTGACGAGGTTCTCGCTCTGGCCGCAAAGTGCGAGCCTGAGTTTGTTGCCAAGACGGCTGTGTACGCTCGCTCAGAGGGTCTGATGAAGGACATGCCGGCTTTGCTGGCATCGACTCTCGCAGTGCGAGACCCGGCTCTCTTTGAGAAGGTTGCGCCTCGTTGCATCGACAACGGCCGCATGATCCGAAACCTCGTGCAGATGCTCCGTTCGGGAGCGGTCGGCGATGTGAAGAACCTTCCACGTCCGGTTCGTCGTTTCATCCGTAACTGGGTGATTGGTCGCAACTTTGGTCGTCTCTTCAATGAGTCAGTCGGCAACGATCCGTCGATGGCAGATGTCATCAAGATGGTTCACCCGAAGCCGACCACGCCAGAGCAAGCAGCGTTCTTCGGATACCTGCTTGGTCGTGACCACGTGGCTGAGAATCTGCCGGAGGTTGTACGCAAGTACGAGGCTTTCAAGGCCGACAAGACCTCAGAGGTTCCACGTGTCGAGTTTCGTATGCTCGATTCGCTTGGGCTCTCCACTTCGCAGTGGGCAGATGTCGCACAGGGCATGGGATGGCACGCCATCCGTATGAACCTGAACACGCTGAACCGTCACGGTGTCTTCAAGGACCCCAAGATGGTGAAGTACGTGTGCGACCGTCTGGTTGATGAGGAGGCGATTCGCAAGTCTCGTGTCTTCCCGTACCAGCTTCTCACCGCGTACCGGAACGTCAACGACGATCTTCCGATGAAGATCCGACTGGCGATTCAGGATGCCCTGGAGATTGCGGTAGACAACGTGCCCGTCATTGATGGTCAGGTTGTGGTCGCTCCCGACGTGTCGGGTTCGATGGGGTCGTCTGTCACGGGCTACCAAAACACCGGCCGTCCGTCCAAGACCTCTTGCATCGACGTTGCGGCTCTTGTGGCTGCTGCGATCCTCCGCAAGAACCCGGACGCTGAGATCCTCCCGTTCGCACACCGTTTGTACGACCTCAAGCTGAACCCTCGTGACTCCGTTGTCACGAACTCGGAGAAGCTGATCCACTGTGGTGGTGGAGGTACTTCGTGCTCGCTTCCCCTGGCGGAACTCAACAAGCGTCGTCAGAAGGCTGATCTGGTCATCTACGTCTCAGACAACCAGTCTTGGATGGACTCAGGCGGCTGGGGATACCGCGGTTCCGTGTGGGACTCGGGGTCGAAGGCAACTGCCTCGCAAGATGAGTGGACGAAGTTCAAGCGCCACAACCCTGGTGCGAAGCTCATCCTCAACGATGTGCAGCCCTACACCAACACTCAGGTCAAAGAGTCCAAGGATGTCTACAACGTAGGCGGCTTCTCTGACGCAGTGTTCAAGTTCATCGCCGTTGTGGCGGGAACGAAGAGTGAGACGGCCCACTGGTCCGATCTCATCAACAAGGTCTCTTTGGAGGCCAACTAGGGATCGGCCCCCTCATTGAGAGGGGGCCACCCATCACCTCTCACAACACGGAGAACTCAACGACTTTTGATGATTACTGGATGCTTGTAGGGATTACATCTGATTTGAACTCAGACGATCCCGGTTCGATTCCGGGCCGCTCCACCACTTGAGGGGCGGGCCAGGGGCTAGTCCATATTCTCTGCGCCTCCTTGCCAGTTTTCATCATTTTTACTTTTGGCCAACACTGGATGCCAGTGGGATTACATCGCTAACCCAAACAGGAAGTCGCAGGTTCGATCCCTGTCCTTCTCTTCGGAGGAGGTAGCTCAGTCGGTAGAGCGCCCGTTCCAACGATTCTCACAAACACTTGCCAGTCGAAGCCACCTAACTTTTTGACCATTACTGGATGCCCGATAGGACTACATCCATGCTAAGGCGTAGGTCACGGGTTCGATCCCCGTCGGAGGAGCTAGTCTCTTCCGTAGCTCAGTTGGTAGAGCAACGAAAAATACGTCTTGTCACCCACTTGCCAGTGAAGGTCATTTTTCACCCCAAACCAGTTTCGTCCAAAACAGGATGCCGTCAGGACTACATCCAATAATGGGTCTAAGGTAGTCTATGTGCCCGCGAGGGTTCAGCGAAGGTGCTAAGCACCTGTAGGTATCGGGGGAGTAACGCCCCTGCATCTCTCGTAGATGGAGAGTACCAGTCCAGTGTTCCTCTGCTTTCTCTTCGGAGAAAGTCGATAACGGTTCTTGAGTCTTGCGAGACTTTTGAGCAAAGGGATTTACGACACCCGCAACCATGTCTCTTGGCAACCACTTGCCTGCGTTGGACAACTTTTTCGACCAACTTGGTCACTTTTCTCCTTGACTCTTTCCACCAACGGAATTACAAGTTCCTAGTCCAACTCGGATGCCGCTGGGATTACATCAATCATCCAAACTGACAAAAACGTCTCAGCACTTCTCGCCGATTAGGATTTTCCCCTCACCAACTCTCAGGACCGAACATGGACGACAGCGACATTAGCGACATTACCATTTCGACCTGTAGCTCAGTTGGTTAGAGCGCGCCCCTGATAAGGGCGAGGCCGGAAGTTCAAATCTTCCTAGGTCGACCAAGATTTCCAAACACGATTTTGCGGGGTAGGACAGTCAGGTAGTCCGCTGGGCTCATAACCCAGAAGTCACCAGTTCAAATCTGGTTCCCGCTACCAACTAGGCAGTAGAAGATCTGCCCACAGCAAGTAGGACCCTCCGGGGCCCAAAAGTAGCAATCAAAACTTCCACCTTCCAAGATGAACCGATCAACCACATACTCAGAGCGAATGCCGGAGGACAGCGACATGCTTTCTGCCGGAGTAGCTCAGATGGTTAGAGCGCGCCCCTCATAAGGGCGAGGTCATCGGTTCGATTCCGTTCTCCGGTACTACTTACCTCTTAGGTCCACGTTCACATGAACACGCAAGCACATACCCAGCTCCCCGTTGCGGGAGCCGACTACAACACCCTTATGGTGTCCGTAGCTCAGTTGGTAGAGCGCTGCACTGTGAATGCAGAGGTCGCGGGTTCAAGCCCCGTCGGACACCCCAAAGTTTCTTCTATGTCTCTTACTCGCTACAGCCGCACGTACATGTGCGACCACAAAGGGATGCTTGCAAAGGCAAACCCCGACGGTTCACGTTTGTGCATCCGCTGCGGCACCATTGTCCGACTTGCGGCTTCCTTTGGGACGTTTACGTCGCCCATCGACTTCTCAGTTGATGGGCTTGATACGAAACGTACCCCTCGGTAGCTCAGTTGGTAAGAGCGCGCGGTTGAAGCCCGCGGCGCCCCCGTTCGAATCGGGGTCGAGGGACCATGCCCAGATAGCTCAGTTGGTAGAGCAGGGGACTGAAAATCCCCGTGTCGGCGGTTCAATTCCGTCTCTGGGCACCAAAAGAAAGGAGAAGTAGAAGATGGCTTGGTTTAGTTACAAACAGAACAACTCTGGAGGACGTGTTGTCCAGAACGACAGCGTTGATTGGTTCGTTTGGATCGAAGCGGAATCCGTCCGGGTGGCAAACGCTCGTGCGGAAGATGTCGGCATCTACTTCGACGGCTCCGGCGACTGCTCGTGTTGCGGTGATCGTTGGTCCGAACCGTGGGAGGACGAAGGCGACGCCGAGCCCATGAACTACGACACTCCGGTGGTTCGGGAGGTAGGCGCCAAGGCGTTCGGTGGCGGTTTGTCGATGTCGTCCATGTACGACGGCACGATGCACCTGTACCACGCAGACGGTACGCACGAGCGTATCTCCACCGTCAAGGGCTTGGTTACGGGCGTGACTCGTAGCTGAAAACTCGTTGATGATCCAATCCGCTGGGTAGGGTGATGGCTATGCGCAAGTTCACCCTGCTCAGCGTTTTTCTTTTGGCCGCTTGTGACAAAGGAACGGTCCCAGCTCCGCCTGTGGAGGACACTGCACCCAAGCTGGATGTTGGAGCAGCTCCCGCGGCGCACACGGTCAACTTCGTCAACAACTGCACCCAAACGATCTGGGTCGGGTCGAGTGGCAACACAGGCTTTGAAGGGATCAACGGCGGTGGTTGGGAGATGGGAGCCAAAGGCACCGGCACCGACACCACAACGGTCCAAGTTGATGTCGGTTGGTCAGGGCGTATCTGGCCAAGGACCGGCTGTACCTTTCAAGCCAACAACCTCTGTGACGGCTTCACCCCTTGCTGCACCAGTGGCTCTTGCCTGACCTCGGACGACAAGACCTTTGGGTTGGCTTGTGCCCAAGGTGGCATCCCTCCCGTTGGGATCGTCGAACTCACCCTCGATGCGGTTGGCGGTTTGGGCCCCTACGACACCTATGATGTGAGCTTCGTTGATGGGTGGTCTGAGAGCGTCTCCATCACCGCTGTAGCCGGCACCTTCAACCCCACAGCCGATCCAGGGCTCCAGGCTCCCTGGTGTATCGCCTCCGGCTGCACTGCGTCTCCCACGTGCCCCGCAGGGCTCTC
>Ga0307377_10002906_pt1 | contig 19842 bp, 16 predicted proteins | sample TR3MG_FD_202535 | JGI IMG/M metagenome (GOLD analysis project Ga0307377, IMG submission 202535) | Soil microbial communities from Risofladan, Vaasa, Finland - TR-3 | ecosystem: Environmental > Terrestrial > Soil > Coastal area > Acid sulfate soil | place: Finland: Risofladan, Vaasa | collected... | reverse complement strand
AGGAATGCCCGAAGATCCTGTTTGCGATCGGCGCCCAGCTCACCAACCGTCTGCTGCGCACCTCGCGCCAGGTCAGCCGGATGGCGTTCATGGATGTCACCAACCGCATTTCGCGCACGCTGCTGGATCTGTGCCAGGAGCCCGATTCGATGACCCATCCGGACGGCACCCAGATCCGCATCTCGCGGCAGGAAATAAGCCGTATCGTGGGCTGTTCGCGCGAGATGGTCGGCCGCGTGCTCAAGCAGTTGGAAGAGCAGGGCATGATCAACGTCTCCGGCAAGACGATCGTGGTGCTCGGGACCCGCTAGCGCCTGTGTGCGATGCGTATGCGCGTGATGCGTTTTCGAACAGGCGCGGGCGCTGATTGCGGCGCATAAATCATGTAGACATCCGCCCGCGCATAGTGCGAGCCATCGCGAATCGTGGGCTGCAGCACGAAGCCGGCCCGCTCGTACAGGTGCAGCGCGGCCTTCAATCGACTGCTGGATTCCAGGAACAATGTCTGCCCGCCGCGCCGGTGGAACTCGGCGATCGCGGCCTGCAGCAGCAACCTTCCGGCTCCCAGCCCGTGATATGCCTCGTCCACGGCCATCTTGGAAAGCTCGTAGAGGCCGGCTGATTCATGCAGCAAGGCACACGTGCCGATGACCTCGCCACCCAGCAGGGCGAAGAAGATAGCGCCGCCCTGCTCCAGCACCCGATGTTCGGGCTCGCGCAATACCTGCTCGTCGATCGGCTCGATCACGAAATGCTTCTTCAGCCAGGCGGCATTGAGATCGTGAAAATACGCACGCAGGCGCGGCTCGAACGGCACGATCTCGACCTTCGACTGCATCAGCGCCGCATGCCGGGCCAGAATGCTCTCCACGATCGGCTTCTCGTCCAATGCAAGCTCGCAGGCTTGCAGCGCCTCCAGCAGACGCCTGCTTTCCGGCCCCAGGGAATCCTGCACGCCTTGCCGTATCGCAGCCCATACCGGGCCCAGCCGCTCCATCGACTGGCAACCCTTGCCGGTCAGCAGCAACAGGCAGCGACGTCCATCGGCCGGGTCGGTGCGCCGTTCGAGCAGGCCCTCTCGCGCCAGCTTGTCGGCCAGTTGACTGACCGCCGAATGAGTCTGTCCGATCGCCTCCGCTGCCTCGGTGACCGTAGCGGGTCCCTGCTCCCACAGAAAACGCATCAACGGAAACCAGCGCGATTCGATGCCCGCGCCGCAGCTTCGATACACCTCGTCGACAGCTGCGTAGAAACGATCGCTGAGCGCCTTCAGACGACTGCCAAGCGCCAGTTCAGTCAGTGACGGGAGGTACATGGCCGGGCACATCGCTGCAATTATGTAAGCGCTAACATAATAATTGCCGGACTATCCCGCAAGCCCGGTGTTGCCGGGCAATGCTTGCTGCGACAGCGAGAATCAGCAACATCGGCAACCGGCGCAACCGAGCCTGCGTTCAGAACCAGTCGACGCGGGAAATCACCCGGCCGAGCGCCTTCTCGACTTTCTTGCACAGCGTCGGCGTGCCGTTGACCAGCACCACCTCCGAAGCGTGCTTCAACATGGGCACGTCCTGCAGCGAATCGCTGTAGGCCACCTGCCAGGCCGTCAGGCCGTGCTGCGCCAGCCGCAGGACCTTGCGCACACCCACGTTGTGCCAATGCGACCGCATGCCGAGCCAACCCGGGCGCAACTGCGAAGCAAGCACTTCCAGCTCGGTCAGTCCCAGTTGCTGGAGGATGCCGTTCACCAGCACGTGTTCGCAGCCGGTCACCACGATCACCCGGTCGCCGGCAGCCTGATGACGGCGCAATGCCAGCAAGCCGTCACGGCAGAACTGGCGCGGCCGGCGCGCCAGGAAAGCGGCAAAATCGCACGCCGCCATCTGGTAACGCTTGCTGCCCACCCCCAGCAGCGCAATGCGCACCAGCATGTGCACTGGCAGGCGGCGCGAGAACGGCAGTGGCACCAGCAGCAGCGGCAGGCAGACCAAGGCCAGCAACCCACGCCACGGCGAACGGGCATAGCGCTCGCGCATGAACAGGTGAAACGCGTCGCCATGCATCAGCACGCCATCAAAATCGAACAACACGACGCGCGAAGTCGCGGCAGTCGTATCCGGCGTCACCGCCCTGGCGGCGTCCTGCTCAGGCATGCCGATCACGGCGTGGCGAACAACCGTCGCAGTTCGCTGCCCGGATCCTCGACGCGCATGAAGGCCTCGCCGACCAGAAACGCCTGGATGCCCCCGGCACGCAGGCGCGCCACGTCATCCGGCGTGCGGATGCCCGACTCGGCCACCAGTACGCGGTCGTACTCGATCAGCTCCTGCAGGGCCAGCGAGGTTTCCAGCGAGGTCTCGAAATTGCGCAGGTTGCGATTGTTGACGCCGATCAGCGGCACCGGCAGCGCCAGCGCGCGCTCCATCTCGTCCTCGTCGTGCACTTCGCACAGCACGTCCAGGTCGAGTTCGGCGGCCAGCAGCGACAGCCGCATCAGCATGTCGTCTTCCAGTGCGGCGACGATCAGCAGGATGCAGTCGGCGCCGATCGCGCGCGCCTCGTAGACCTGATACGGATCGACGATGAAATCCTTGCGCAGCACCGGCAGCGAGCACGCCGCCCGGGCCTGCTGCAGGAAACTCTCGCTGCCCTGGAAAAAGTCGCTGTCGGTAAGCACCGACAGACAGGCCGCACCCGCCGCCTCGTAGCTGCGCGCAATCGCGGCCGGATCGAAATTTTCGCGGATCACGCCCTTGCTCGGGCTGGCCTTCTTCACCTCGGCAATCACCGCCGGGAGGCCGGCCGCGATCTTGGCCTCGATCGCGGCGGCGAAACCGCGGGTGTCCGGCAGTTCCGCGATGCGCGCAGACAACTCCGCCAGCGGCAGCTTCGCCTGGCGCTCGGCAATCTCTTCCGCCTTGCGGGCAAGAATGCGATTGAGGATGTCGGACATGGCATCTCGCTGTTGCTGTAGGAGCGCACCTTGTGCGCGTATGGAACCGACGATGTACCTAGTCTGCAGGTTTTCGCGCGCAAGAGGCAATTTTCACTCACTCTGCGCGCCGCTTTCGCGCACAAGGTGCGCTCCTACAGCTGGCCGGCAAGGCGTCGGGTAGCCGCCACGAACGCCTGCATTTTCGCACGCGCAGCGCCGCTGGCAATCACTGCCCGCGCCTGCACGATACCTTCGTCGATGGATTCGGCCACATCGGCCGCATACAGCGCCGCGCCGGCATTCAGGCAGACGATGTCGTGCGGCACGCCGCGATGCCCGTGCAGGACGTCCAGCAACATCGCCTTCGACTCCTCGACATTCTCGACCCTGAGGTTGCGACTGGAGGCCATCGCCAGGCCGAAATCCTCCGGCTCCACCTCGTACTCGCGCACCACGCCGTGACGCAACTCGCCCACCAGGGTGGCGGCGCCGAGCGAGATTTCATCCATGCCGTCGCGCCCCCACACCACCAGCGCGTGCCGCGCGCCCAGCGCCTGCAGCACGCGAATCTGGATACCGACCAGATCGGGGTGGAACACGCCCATCAGGATGTTCGGCGCACCGGCCGGATTGGTCAGCGGCCCGAGGATGTTGAACAGCGTGCGCACGCCCATTTCCTTGCGCACCGGCGCCACCACCTTCATCGCCGGATGGTGGTTCGGCGCGAACATGAAACCGATGCCGGTCTCGGCCAGGCACTGCGCCACCTGCGCCGGCGTCAGATCGATCGATGCGCCCAGTGCTTCGAGCACATCAGCACTGCCGGATCGGGACGACACGCTGCGCCCGCCGTGCTTGGCCACCCGCGCACCGGCGGCGGCGGCGATGAACATCGAGGCGGTGGAGATGTTGAAGCTGGAGGCGCCGTCGCCGCCGGTACCGACGATGTCGAGCAGATGCTCGTTGCCGGCCGCCGTGCCCGAAAGCGGCACCTTGGTCGACAGTTCGCGCATCACGCGCGCGGCGCCGGTGATCTCGCCGACCGTCTCCTTCTTCACGCGCAGGCCGGTGATGATCGCCGCGGTCATCAGCGGGCTCACCTCGCCGCGCATGATCTGGCGCATCAGCGCGACCATCTCGTCGTGGAAGATCTCGCGATGCTCGATCGTGCGCCGCAGTGCCTCCTGTGGCGTGATCGTGATGTTGCGCGCCGGCCCGCTCATGCGGCGAGCTTCAATGGCAGGCCAAGGAAATTGCGCAGCAGGTCGTGGCCGTGCTGGGTCAGGATCGACTCCGGATGGAACTGCACGCCCTCCACCGGCAACGTCTTGTGGCGCAATCCCATGATCTCGTCGATCGAGCCGTCGGCGTTCTCCGTCCATGCGGTCACTTCCAGACAATCCGGCAGCGACGACTGCTCGACCACCAGCGAGTGGTAGCGCGTCGCCTCGAACGGATCCGGCAACCCGGCGAACACGCCGTGCCCGCGATGGCGCACCGGCGAAGTCTTGCCGTGCATGATCCGCTTCGCCCGGATCACCTCGCCGCCGAACGCCTGACCGATCGCCTGATGACCAAGACACACGCCGAACACCGGAATCTCGCGTGAAAGCTCGCGCAGCACGGCCAGCGACACGCCCGCGTCGTCCGGCGTGCCCGGCCCCGGCGAAATCATGATGTGCGAGGGCTTGAGCGCACGGATGCCGGCCACATCCAGCGCATCGTTGCGCACCACCTTCACCTGCTGCCCCAACTCGCCCAGGTACTGCACGAGGTTGTAGGTGAAGCTGTCGTAGTTGTCGATCATCAGGAGCATGGCTGCATCTACCTCTTTGATGGATTCTTCTGTCCGAACACAGGCGCTGCGACAGCTGGGGCGTCTTGTCGATTATCCAGCGAACAAGGCCATCCGTGCAGCCCTGAGGCGAAGGACAAAAGGCCGATGTATGCATTCACATCAGCCTTCATCCTGATAGCCGGACGCAGCAGGAAGGCATGAAAGCGCCGCGGTCAGCCAGTGGAACCCTATCCTTTCCTGCTCGAGGCGCAGGTTTTTCCGGATGCGGTTATCGCGCAGATCATCGAACAGCGCGCGCTCGTCGAGGCTGAGTCGAGACAGGTCGTGGAGCACTTGCTCGCGCTCCTCGCCCCAGTGCACCTCGTGTGCATCCAGCGTAGTGCGATCCATCAGCAACGACGAGACGTGATCGAAACGGCTGCGCAACTGATCGAGTATGGCAAAGCCGTGGGTGTCGATGTCGCCCCAATAATGGATGGCGCAGCGCTTCAGCCAATCGGCCCCGGCGAGGGCACCCCAGCCATAGCCGGCACCGAAGATCACGATCGCGTCGCGAGCTGGCGGGAACGCGAGGAAGTTGGTTTCGTTCTCGGTGATGAAGACACGCTGGATCGGCAACGCCAGGCTGGCGAAGCTGTCAACGTCCAGGGTGACGTCCGGCTGCGCGGCGCAGGGGAACCATCGAACCTGCGCGTCCAGGACACGCAAGCGGACGCGGATCGGCTTGTCCGCAAACCCATAGCGCGCTGCAAACGCGCTGGCACCCGTCCGATCCGGGACCACGGCCAGCGCGGGAAGCGCCAGATCGAACAGCTCCGACAGCACGGTGCGATGAGCTTCGATGAATTTGCTATGCACGCCGGCAACGTCGACCTGGCGCAGATAAATACCTGGGCGCGGATGCTCGACCAGCCATTGCACCACGGCGATCAGATGCGGCCACGAGTCGGCCAGTTCGATCGCCTGCAAGGGGCGCCTTGCCAACCAGGGCAGCAGCGAGGCCACTGTGGCCTGCGTCATCGCCACCACGTGCGACAGGCGCGCGGCGTCTCGGCGCTTGCCCAACATGACCAGGGCGTCATCCATGGTGTCGACCCAGACTTGCTCTGGCAAACGTTGCGCTCCCTGGATGCGGTGACGGACTTCGCGCCACGTAATGCGGACATGGGGTGTGGCCGCCACTTCGGCGGCCCACGCGCGCACAGCCTCGAAACGGTCGGCCAGGTCAGACGACGCAGGCCCCTTCAGCGCAAGCCGCAGCGGGAACCTGGGCTCCGCAGTGACCAGCAGGCGCGGCAGCACGCCCCGGTCCCACAGACGAGCAAGCTGGGCCTTCAGATCACCCGGTGTGGTCCACATCATTCAGCGTCGCGCTCCGTCTCCAGTGGGGCTGTCGCCATGGCATGCACAACCTTCTGCGCGCGGTATTCCTCGATGGTCAGGTTGCGCAGTTTCGATGCACTGCCCGCTTCGTTGTGGACGAAGCCGACGTGGGCCACAAAGGGCTCGATGATATGGATCTTCTGCAACGGCGTGACAATCAGCAGTTGCAGGTTGAGCTGTTGAAAGAGCTGCAGGCCATAGTGCGCCGACTCGTCGGAACCACGCCCGAAAGCCTCGTCGATCACCACGAAGCGGAAGGATCGAGAGCGCACCGTGCCCCACTCCAGGCCGAACTGATACGCCAGACTGGCGGCCAGGATCGTGTAGGCCAGCTTCTCCTTCTGGCCGCCCGATTTGCCGCCCGAGTCCGAGTAGTGGTCAAACTCGGTGTCGCCCTCGCGCCAGCGCTCGCTGGCGGCAAACAGGAACCAGTTGCGCACGTCGGTGACCTTGGACGTCCAGCGCCGATCCTGTTCGGACAGAACCTCGCGGCCGCGAAAGCGGTCAATGATGGTCTTGACCTGCACGAACTTCGCTTCGGAATACTGGGCATCGTCCGAGCCGGTAACCGCTCCTTCCGTACATGCGCGCAGCTCGGTATGGAAATCGCGGATTTCCGCATCGGGACTGAGCTGGGATTCCAGCACGATATAGCGGCCAGGGTTGTAGTCGATCTGCGTGAGCGAGTCGTTGATGCGCGCGATACGTTCCTTGATGGTTTCGCGCTCGCGAGCCAGCTGGGCGTTGAAGTTGGCGATCTCGTTGATCGTGTTCTCGTTCAGCAGCCTCTTGAAGCTGGCAACGAAGCGCGGCAGGTCGTCAGCCTTCAGTTTGTCCAGCATCGTGCGGTATTCGTCGTGCGCCTCCACGGCGACATCGACTTCCTGGGTATCGAGCGGGAAGGCGGTGCAATAGGCGCGCATGGCATCGATGATCTTGTCGCGCAGGCGGCTGACTTTCTTGTCCTCGGCGTCGATACTTTCCTGCAGCCACCGGCGCATTTCGCTTTCGCGGTTGTCGCAGGTTTCGACCGCGAGTTGGTGGCCACCCAGGGCTGTGCTGCGCATGGCTTCGATCCGCTCGAAGTGGGCCGCGTGCGCGGCGCTGCCAGGTTCGTCCAGCAGGGCTTTCACCTGCCCGCGCATGTCCTGTGCGTCGGTGTTCTTCTGTTCGGTCTTCGAACGGCGGTCCCTGTGACGTTCGAGTTCGCTTTCAGCCTGCTGCAAGGCGGCAACCAGCGCCTCCAACCGGTCGGTCAACTGTCGGAGCACGTCGGAGCCCGATTCCAGCGATTGCTTCTCTTGCGAGAGGCGCGCCACCTCCAGCGCCACCGACTGCCAGTCGATCTCCTGAAAGTCGACGAACAGGTCGAGTTTGGACAGTGTGGCGAGGCGCTTCCTGAGCGCATCCTGCTCAGTCTGAAACTTGGCGATTTGCGCACCCACGTCGGCCAGGCTGGATTCCAGCACCCTCGCCTTGGCTTCCAGCGCGGCAATCTTGGCGGCATTGGTCCAGCCGAGCACGTAACGGCTGCGGTCATCCAGCCGGTGGCGGTCATCCTTCTCGTGGCGCTCGCCAGGCGCCTTGATCTGCCCGGCACGGGTGATGGCACGCGTCTCGTGGCGAAACTGCTCCTGGGTGAGACAGCAGGCTACGTCGAATCGATGGGCCAACTCACGGTCCAGCCAATCGTAGAAAGGCGAATCGGACTTGACTGCCAGTTTGCGCGCCAGCGAGTCGGTGTGCAGGCTCGGCAGCGCGCCACGCGCGGCCTGCCGTATGCGGAAATAGACCAGACGCCCCTTCAGGTGCGTGCGATCGACCCAATCGGCCACCCGGATGTAGTGCTCGTTCGGTACCAGCAGCGACAGGCCGAAGCTTCGCAGCAGCCGTTCGGCGGCGCCTTCCCAGTCGCGCTCGTCGTCGCGCACCTGCAGCAATTCGCCGGCAAACGGCATGTCCTCTTCGGCCAGTTCGAGGGCGAGACACAAGGCAGAGCGCATCGCCACCTGCTCGCGGGGAACGTTGCTGCGCCGTGCCTTCAGGCTGTCGATCTCGGCCCGCAGCGCCGCATGCTCTTCCCGACCCTGGCGCAGGCTGACGGCATGTTCGGTAAGCTCGTTCTGCAACGCCACCTCGCGCTCCCGGGACCGCTCGTCGAGCGCGACAAACCGCTTGCGCAAGGTCAGGAAATCCTGCTCGACATCGGGCAGTGTTTCGCCGACATCGCGCACGAGCGCTTCGTATTGCGTGGCCTTGCCCCGTCTGGTCGCTTGCTCGGCTTCCTTGCGGCGGATGTCACTGGCCAGACGCGCGATACGTTCACCGCCGTTGTCGGCAATGCTGCGCTCGAGTTCTCGTTGCTCGGTTCGCTGGCCATCGCAATGCGTTTCCAGCCGCTTGACCTGGACATCCTGCCGCTCCCACTCGCTGCTCAGGCCGGCGATGCGTTTGTCCAGCAGCCCGAGCTTGATCCCGGCGAAATACGGCCGCAGCGCTTCGCGGCAGGCCCGCAGCGCCGTCACCTCAACCGCCATCGCGGCGTGCCGCTCGCCATCGGCCACCAGTGGCGTGAGCAGTTCGACCTGGCGCTGCGCCTTGAGCACCGCCTGGTGCGCACGGTTCAAGTTGTCGAAGTGGGTGATCAATGCCTGGATGCGGGAAGCCACGTCGAACGGCTCAAGCATGTGGCTGCGCACGAAGTCGGTCAGGTTGCCAACCGATTTCATCGACACGGTCTGGTGGAACAGCTCCAGCGCCTGATCGTTTTCGATGCCGAAACGGCGGCGGAACCACGCACCGTATTTTGGAAAGCTGTCCTCGATTTCGGCACCCGCGTGACGCAGCTTTCGACGCAACTGCGTCATGTCCGAGCCGAACTGGGCGAAGTGTTCGGCAATCGACAATTCCCGCTCGGCACCCACGAAGAAACGTGCCGGTTGTCCTTGGGCGTCCTTCATCCAGAACACCTGGGCCAACGTCACCGTCTGGTCGTAACCGGCATTGTGGAAGACGCCGAGGATGACCGAGTAACTGTCGTTGCCGCGCAGACTCACCGGCTTGGCTGTACCGGTGGCCTCATGGCGTTCGGATTTGTAGTGCCCGAGCACGTAGGAGCGCAGTGTGCGTTCCTTGCTGTCGGCACCGGCGGCCTTGTTGTAGGCAATCCGCTGCGCCGGCACCAGCAAGGTCGTGATCGCATCGACCAGGGTGGACTTGCCCGAGCCGATGTCGCCGGTAAGCAAACCATTGCGACCATCGAGCTGCAACGTCCACACCCGCTTGTCGAAGGTGCCCCAGTTCAGCACTTCGAGCCGTTTCAGACGAAAGCCCGACAAAGTGTCGTCGCCCACGAAATCCAGGCCGGGGGAAAGCGGTTCGTTCATTCCGCGTCGTCCATGGCCGGCGTGCCGGACAATTGCGCCTGGTAGGCAGCGAGTCGCGCGTCGAATTCGGCCAGCCATTGCGCATCGACATACGCCTTGAGAATGCGGCGTACCTCATAGGACCGCGCCTCCCCCACCGAGCCGCTGGCGGGTTTCAGACGCCGCAGAAAGCCCAGCTCGACCGCCTTGCTGATCTGCGCATCAATCTGGTCGACCAGTCTGGCTTCGTTGCTGCTGTCGGGCAGGAACACGCGCACCAGCTCGACGATCTCCTCGCGCGTCAGCACCAGCCGCGTGTCGCCGCCGCCGGCATCGAATTCCGCCAGCTTCTTGCGCAGCAGCGCCAGCAGCAAGCTGACCGGGAACGACAACGGGCGACGCACGACCAGACGGGGCAGCCGTGGGCTGGCATCATCATCTGTCGGTGCTGGACGGCTCTTGAGAAAGGCATAGCCCTCGGCCTCATCCAGCACCAGATCCAGACCCAGCACGCCCACGTAGTCGCGCACCCGCGCCTGCAGATTCAGCAGACTGCCCCAGAGTCGTTCATCCCCCTCGCGATAAGCGACACCCTTCAAGAGAGTGATCGCCAGCGTCGAAAGATCGAACCGGGTCGTGGTCGCGACGGAAGCGACATGATCCGTGGCCAGGTATTGCTCGTCGTCCACGCCTACCTCGCGAACATCTCATTTCACAAACAGGATGCGCGGCAGCCGGGCCTGCCGACGCAAGGCCGAACCATCGCGCGCGACCGCGTGCCAGGCAATCGGCTCGATGACGCTCTCGTCCACCACGGTCTTGAACGCTTCGCTGCCCAACTGCAGGTAGGCCACCAACTCGGCCAGGCCTTGCTGCAGAGCTTGTCCTTCGATCAACTCGCGCAGCGTGATCTGCCCACGCGCTTGCAGAGTTTGACGAATGTGGCGCACCAGGCGCGCCTTGTCGATGACGATCTGTTCGTACAACGCCGAAGGATCCACCTCATCATCGTCCTCCTGCAACGCGATGTCCGCGATCACCGGCTTGAACGCCGGCGTATGCAACGGGCGTTCCATCGCCAGGTCGATCGAAGCCGCGGGCTCGGCGATGGTCATGACTTCACCGGGCGGCGGTGCCTGTCGCATGGCCAGCGCCTTGCTCTCGATACCGTGCAGAATATCCATGATCCGGCGGTTCTCCAGCCAAGCCTGATCATCGAGAAAGCGCCGCAACTGCTGCGACAGCAGCGCCACCGTGCGTTGCGTGTGCTCGCCCGCTTCCAGCCAGTCGTAATGCACCCGTCGCGTGCGGGCATCGGGTTTGAGATCGGCCACCGGCGGGAGGGACAGCACTCGTTCCAGCAGCTCGGTCAGTTCCTCCTGTCGACGACTGGACATCAGGAAATCCCAGAAAGCACGAAAGCTGCGTCCCTGATCCGAATCGCCGATGGCGTCACGCTCGCCCATGATTTCTTCGAGCAGCGCCCCTTTCGAACCTTCCCACAGGGCAATGCGCTCGCGCACCCTGCGGTCCAGTTGGCGGAAGTTGGACTCCACTTCGCGGAAATCCGTCAATAGCTCGCGCGCCAGCTGCATGAACTGCTGGAAGCGATCCTTCACCGCCGTGTCGTCGAGCAGAGGCATCTGGCCGGCGACCACTTGCGCGATCTCGGCATCGATCTCGTCGCGCCTTTTGTGCAATTCGGCGATGCGCTTGGCCGGATCGGACTCAGTGCCTTCGCTCATCTGCTTGAGCAACTCGAACAGCGTGAGGAGCCGCGATTCCGTGCCCACGAAACTGCGCTCGGCGAGTTGCCCCAGCCAGGCAATGGCCTTCTCGGTGCCGGGCGTCAGATCGAACTGCGGCTCGTCGGTACCCGGCTGGTAAAACTTGCGTAGCCAGCTCTTATCCGGAGCGGCCCAATCGTTGAGATAGTCGCGCGCCGGCCTGGGAAAAGCGCCATCTCCGAACTGCAGACGCAGGCCATACAACTCATTCTCCAGCGCCTCGGCCAGATCGGCCGCCGCCATCACCCGCACGTTGGGTGCCACAAACGTCCGGTGCAGAAAACTCGCCACCAGGGCCGCGTGGTCAGAGCGCAGCAGCGTCCACGCGGGGTGATGGCTACGCAGAGCATCGAGCGTGGCGAAGTCCAGGGTCATGTTGTTCAGTCCATCGAACCGCGCATACGTTTTCGTGACTGCCCGTTCGCTGCCGCCATCATGCGTTCCATGGGTTGATGACAGATATGCCGCAATCCACGAAATCCTTGGCATTGCGTGTTGCGAGATCCGCCCCCCGGGATCGGGCGATCGCCGCGATCATCGCGTCGAATTGGCTTATGGGCTTGCCCGCAGCTTTGCGGTTGGCGGAGATCTCGGCATAAGCGTCGGCCGCATCGCTGTCGAAACTCAGTACCTGCCCCGCCAAGTCAGCATCAAAGATGGATAGAACCGCACTCAACAGATTTGTCTTGCGTTGACCATCCGGAAGCAGGTGCATGCCGTAGAGCAGTTCCCCCCGCGTAACAGTGGTGGTGAACAATGCTGACCGAGGCTGGGCTCCGAGCCAGGTCAATACGCACTCATCGGGTACCGGACGAAGGGTTTCGGAAAGGACATTGGTGTCCAGGATGATCACGCGCCGAACTCCGGCGGCTCACGCATGGGGCCGCGTTCTGGCAACGTCAACTCGACACCTTTCAATGGTGCGATGCGCGCACGGATCGCCTCGACCAAGGCAGTCGCGCGTACCGGCTGGACAGACAATGCTGCGCGCAGGATATCGCGCGCCTCTTCTTCCATCGAACGCCCATGCATGGCCGCGTTCATGCGCAATCGAGCCTTCAGCTGATCATCGATGTTGCGAATGGTCATCGTAGTAGTCATAGCGCATTCACGTTAAGCATTGACTGTATTTTATGCATTGCTTGCAATTGCAGCAAGCCTCCGGCGCAAAGCCGCCGACCAGGTCACCCGCTTCAAGGTTGTTGCCGGCAAAGTCAATTCGCCGTGCTCCGCGCCACGCCATCCAGCAGCTTGATGAAGTTTCGCTTCGGCTTGAACCGCACGCGAAGCTCCTCCAGGTAGTCGCCAAATTGTGAGGACTGTTGCTGCGCTTTCATCAAGCCGCCCGCCTTGCGTATCAACTTGATGGCTTCGTCATAGGCTGCGTTATTGGTCTGTTCGACGATCGGCGGAACAACTCGACGGTAGAGGCGGATGGCGTCACCCGGGCGCGAGGGTTCGAGTTTCCCGGCCAGCGCGACCAGCAGATTCCGGTTGCAGACACCCTGCTGGGCAGCTTCCCACGCCGCGTCAAGATCCTTCTCCCACAGTGCGATTTCCACCCGCAGCGAGTGGTTGGGCGTCGCCGGTTTCGACTGCCAGCGACCCGTCTGGCCTGACCCGCGCAGCGCCTCCCCGGCAACCCGTGCCAACGCCCGCTCACGCTGCTCCGGCCAGCGACCGAGCTGGCCGGCCACATCGTGCAGCTTCTGATAGTGGCCAAGCGCCGGCTGCTCTTCAAACTGGATCCAGGTCAACTGCAAGGCTTCGTCATGCCGCTTGCGCTTGAGGTAGGCGGCCACCAGGAAATCCCGCAGCCGATTGTCGGGGCGGTCCGGGAAAGCCTGCAACCCACGCTCGGCCCACTCCAGCGCTTTGGCAGGCTGCCTGGCCTTGGCCCAGATCTCGGCGATCTCGAGATAGTGGTAGCCGGACGAGAGATCGCGCGACTTGATCGCCACCAACTCGTCGACGTCGCCGCTGGCCTCGGCCAGGCGCTCCATGATGCGGGTGATCGTGAACCGGCTTGTGTCAAAGGTATCCTTCGCATCGCGGGGCTTGAGCTTGCGCCACTGCGCATCCGCCAGCTCGCGATACCTGCGCAGACCCTCCGCACCAAGGACATCGCGATAAGTGAGCACATCGAAACTCCACACGCCGAACGGCAGCGTGGTTTCCAACGCAAACAGGCGTTCCGCCAATGCGGCAGGCGCGGGCGCCGCCATGGTGCATGCCTGCAGATGCAACTCGCCGAGGCCATGGACGATGCCGCCGACTTCGCCGTTCGAGTCGTCGATCTGCTGCATGGACTTCTCGAGTCGCTCGATGGCGTACTCCGCCAGCTCCACCAGCAAGGCAGCGGTGTCGGGTTTGAGCAGCTCCGCCATCGATTCAGCCACCTGTTCTACATCGCTGGCGAAGGAGCCCGCCTCGCGCCAGTCGACGAAACCGTGGATGCGCGTCGCCTCGTCGATCGCCCGCCGGAATGCCGTGGCCACGTTTCCGCGCCCGCCACCGGCACGCTCGGCCTTCAGCAGCAATGACTGGTACAGCCGGTCGTCGCGTTGGGCCACGTCCAGCAACAGCTCGATCAGGGTTTCCGCAGGCTGTTTGGTCAGATACTGCTTGATGTCACGCCAGGGATCGCGCCGCTTCTTCCTGCCGGATGCGGTACCTGCTTTGCGCTCGGCCACAGGCTGATCCAGCCACGCCAGCCCCAGCGCCACGCCGTGCTTGCAGAAATAGCCATCGGCGGCGCGCGGACAGCTGCAGTCGAAGGCCAGCGCACCGTCATCGTCGCGCAGTTCGACCCGGTAGGTTGTGGTGCCCTCGACCTTTGCGGCAACCTTGTCACCGGTGATCCGCAGGCGCCCGACGGCACCGACCGCCAGATATTCCTCGCCGCGCCGGAATGCGCTGGAACCGGCGAGGCCTTCGAGACTTGCACGGGAGATCAGGTCATCGAGCATGGTTTTGGCTGCCCACTTCCGGGAAACAGATGGCTGGATACCCATTCACAAGTCGGAATCGCCATCACAGCCCCTTTGCCGCCTGCGCCACCGCGCGGAACAGTGCGCGGCCCTTGCTCATGGTTTCCTCCCACTCGGTCGCGGGGTCGGAGTCGTAGACGATGCCGGCGCCGGCCTGCACGTGCAGGCGGCCGTGCTGGATCACCGCCGTGCGGATCGCGATCGCGGTGTCGGCGTCGCCCCACCAGCCGATCCAGCCGATCGCGCCGGCGTAGATGTTGCGCTTGCACGGTTCCAGCTCCTGGATGATTTCCAGCGCGCGGATCTTCGGCGCGCCGCTGAGCGTGCCGGCGGGGAAGGTGGCCTTGAGCACGTCCATGTAGCTGAGGCCCGCGCGCGCGGTGCCCTGCACCTGCGAGACGATGTGCATCACGTGCGAGTAGCGCTCGATCGCGAACGATTCGCTGACCTCGACGCTGCCGGTCTCGCTGATCCGGCCGATGTCGTTGCGGCCCAGGTCGATCAGCATCACGTGCTCGGCGCGCTCCTTCGGGTCGGCCAGCAGTTCGGCCTCCAGCGCCTTGTCTTCCTCCTCGGTGGCGCCGCGCTTGCGCGTGCCGGCCAGCGGGCGCACCACCACCTTGCCGTCCTTCAGGCGCGCCAGGATCTCCGGCGAGGAACCGACGATCTGCGTGTCGCCGAGATCGAAGAAGTACATGTACGGCGAGGGATTGAGCGCGCGCAGCGCCCGGTACACGTCGACCGGCCGCGCATGGAAACCCACGCTGAGCCGCTGCGACGGCACCACCTGGAAGATGTCGCCGGCGCGGATGTATTCCTTGGCGCGCTCGACCATCGCCTCGAACTCCTCGCGGGTGAACGACGAGGTGAAATCGCTCTCGTCCAGTGCCACTGACTGCGCCAGTTGCGGATACGACGCACCGGCCTGGCGCAGCCGGTAGACCAGCGCCTCCAGCCGGCGCTGCGCGACGGCATAGGCCTGCGGCTGCGCGGGGTCGGCGTGCACGATCAGGTACAGGCGGCCCTTGAGGTTGTCGAACACCGCCACTTCCTCGGCCAGCATCAGCAGCACGTCGGGCGTGCCCAGCTCGTCGGCGCGATCCCACTGCGCCAGCCGCGGTTCGATGTAACCGATCGTCTCGAAGCCGAAGTAGCCGACCAGGCCGCCACTGAACGCGGGCAACTGCGGCAACCGCGGCACGTCGTACTGCCGGCGCAGCAGCTCGATCTCCGCCAGCGGATCGTCCAGGTGGCGGCGCTCGGTGACCTCGCCCGAATCCTCCACCTCCAGCTCGTGGCCGCGCAGCCGGTACACCCGCTTCGCCGGCAGACCGATGATCGAATAGCGGCCCCAGGTGGCGCCGCCCTCGACCGACTCGAGCAGGAAGGTATACGGGCCGTCGGCCAGTTTCAGGTACACCGACAGCGGCGTGTCGAGGTCGGAGAACACCTCGCGCATCAGCGGAATGCGCGTGTGGCCCTGGGCCGCCAGCGCGTCGAATTCGTCTTGGGTGATCACCGTATGCCATCTCTTTGTCCGGGTCGCAAACGATAGCAGTCATCTCGCGCACCGTGGCGCACATGGCACGATCTGCTCATCTCGACCGGCCACGGCTAAGGAGGTCACCGCGAGTCGGCACGATCGGAGCGCCCAGCGGCCGGAGATCTCGTCAGCCTGTGGGAACCAGGCGAATTTGCAGGACCCGCGGCTGCATTCACGCACCACGTCACCCTCGCTGCCTCGGATCTGCCGGCATGGCAGACGCCAGCGCGTCATGGCATTACCATGCCGTCTGGGTCACGGTGCTGCGCCCATACACAGCGGCCGTTCGAGTCAACCGCCAGCCGCGTACCAGCGGGAGGCGGCCTTCGCGGCGGCAGGCAGCGAATGACGTCAAGGTGCACTGGCCTGATGGATCAGCCGAGGTAGACCATGGAAGTGAAAGCCCAACTCAAGCGCCTTGCAAAGAAGATTCCCGGCACATTCATGCTTGCGGGTGCGTTTCAATACGAAAAATTTTCCAGGCAATTGCGAAAGGCCGAGGCTGATTATCGGAAAAGAGGTGACCGTCTTGTGCCGCCACCCATGCTCAGGTACCGGGTGCATCGGGCCCTGGACGAAGCAAGCTACACTCGAAACGGGATCTATCTTTCCGATCTTGTGGCCGGCCACATCAAGGCGCTCTTCCCGCAAACCACGGGTCTGAAGGTTCTGGACTTTGCCTGTGGCCCCGGCCGCGTGATCGTCGGGCTCAAAGAAAAGCTTCCCGGTATCCAGTTGTACGGCTCGGATATCGACCGGGAAGCGATCTCGTGGGCATCGCAACACCTCGCGGACATCGCCAGCTTCTCAAGGAACGAGCTGCTCCCGCCGGCTACCTTTGCCACGGATGAATTCGACGTCATCTACAGCATTTCCCTTTTTACACACCTGGACGAGGAACTGCAGAATCGGTGGCTGCGGGAAATGATGCGCATGCTCAAGCCGGGCGGCGTGCTGGTCGCCACCACACATGGTGCGCTGTGTACTCCCGCGTGCACTCCGGACGAGCTGAGGCAGTTGGACAGGAAGGGAATTGTGTTCCGGGTGGACCATCGGGGCAGGCTCAAGCTGGATGGTCTGCCTGACTTCTACCAGACCACCTTCCACACAAGAGACTACGTGCTCAGGCACTGGTCGGGATTCGGCACCATCGAAAGCTATCTCGAGGGTGGTGTGAACAACCACCAGGATCTAGTCATCTTGCGCAAACCCGAAGCATGGTCGCACCCTGCGGAAACGCTCACAGCCGCTGCCGCGGCATGCCTCGCAGCTGCAGACTGAACGCCACGCCGCTGCCATCGTCGAGGTTGTGCGCCAGTGCCGTGCCGCCGTGGCGCTCGGCCACCAGGCGCACCACGTACAGGCCCAGGCCAAGGTGCGGCGTATCCCCCGGGGTGGCCTTCTCGCGCAGGCTGACCAGCGAGTCGAACAGGCGGCCGTGCATCGTCTGCGGCAGCAGCGGTCCCTGGTTGGCGAGTTCGATCTCGGCGCCGCCGTCCAGCGCGCGCAGGCGCAGGCGCAGCCAGCCATCGGCCGGCGCGAACGACACCGCGTTGTCGAACAGCTTGTCCAGCGCCTGCGCGATCAGCTCGGGCACGCAGTGCATGCGCAGCGGGGCGGTGGGCAGCTGGCAGTCGAGTCGGCGCGTACCGATCAAGGCGCGGTAGGCGTCGGCGCAGCCGCGCACCACGTCGCGCAGATCGACATCTTCGGGTTCGGCCGCACCGATCGAACGCTCCATCCGGCTGGCCTCGCTCATCGCCCGCACCAGCGCGCCCAGTCGCGCCACGCCATCGCGGGCACGCGCCAGATAGGGCTGTGCCTCGGGCGCCAGCGCCGACGGTTCTCGCAGGGCCGGCTCTCGCAGGGCATGTTCGAGATTGTCCAGCGAGGACTTGACGATCGCCAGCGGCGTGTTGAGTTCATGCGAGAGTTTGGAGGCCAGCGTGCGCAGGTAATCGGTATAGCCGTCGACCACCACGAACAACCGCTCGAAGCTGCGTGCCAGGTCGCCGATCTCGTCCGTTGCGTCGGTCATCGGAAACCGGCCCTGCGCGAACAAGCCGTCCAGACGGCCATCGTTGAGCTGCGCCCGCTCGGCCGCATTGCGCAGGCGGCCCAGCCGCAGGCTGAGCCGGGTGGCAAACGCCAGCAGGATGCCACCGGCCACCAGCAGCACACCGAAACTGGTCAGCAACAACCCGAACAGCGCGCGGTTGGCCAGCAGCGGCACGCTGCGGCTGGCCTGCTCCAGCAGCAGCACGCCATCGACCCTGCCCGCCGTTTCGATCGGCACCGCCGCGGCCAGCACCACGCTGCCGCGCTCCTCCCCGTTGCGCCACACGCTGACCGGCTGGCCGGTACGCGCCTGGCGGATTTCCGGCGTATCCAGCCGCGGCACATCCTGCGACCAGAGGTTGGCATCTTCCAGCCGGGTCGCCAGCAGCGAGCGGTAGATCAGCGAGGCAAACCAGCCTGGCTGGCCGTCGGCGCCGGGGGCGGTGTCCAGGCGACCGCTGCGCGCCAGCAGCCAACCCTGCGATGCCAGCACGCGTGCCTGCACGCCATCGGGCGCGAGCCTGGCCAGTTCACCGGAAAGTGTGTCCGAATAGCTCAGCAGTGGCCGCACATCGGCTGCCAGCGGATCGCCGCCGGCCGTCGCGACGTACGCACCCACGCCGAGCGTGCGCGGCGGCGGATTGTGCGGCAATCGAAGCTCGACCTGGTAGCCGCTGCCATCCTCCTGCCATTGCGCGGTCAGCAGGTCGGGCAGGCCGGTGACCGGTGGATCGAGCGGCTTGGCGATGGACAGGCCGGGCGCGGCGCTGGCCAGCAGGTAACGCCGCTGCCCGTTCGCATTGCCCAGTGCCAGGATCAGATGATCGGCCGCCAGTGCGTTGGCGTCCCCGGCATCGGCGCGCGTACGACGCGTGTCCGGCACCGTGGCATACAGGTAAAGCCCGCCGCTGTCCTGCGCCAGCAACAACCTGCCGTGCTGCTGCGCCGGGATCGCCAGTGACTGGCTCCACGGCGTCAGCGGCGCCCAGTCGTCGCCATAGCCATCCACCGTGATCGGGTTGGCGGCCTGCTGTACGTACCAGCCGCTGGCATCGTCCGGCCGCACCGCACCGGTCACCACCAGGCTGCGCGCCACCGCCTGCGCCGAGGCCAGCAGCGCCTGCGCCTGGCCTTCGCGCAGCAGCGTTTCCATCTGCCGCACGTATTGCCAACCGGCGACCGGCAGCGCCAGCGTGCACAGGGCGACCAGCAGCAGTTTCTGGCGCAGGCTCATCGGGCGGCGGCCGGCAGGCTCACGGCGGCCACCTACTTGCCGCGTGCGGACGGCGCGGCTGTCGGTGACGCCACGTAGTGCATGTAGCGCGAGGCCACCACCACCCGCATGAAATCATCCAGCAGCGCACGCTGCGCGGGGTCGCCATCGTCGAAGCTGACCGACCAGCTCAGGCGGATGCCGCTGGCCCGGCCCGGATCGCAGAACACCACCACGTCGTCGACGTGGTCGGCGCCCTGGTAGAGCGTGGCCGCGCATCGCATGGCCGGGTTGTGCACCGCGATGGCGGTCACCTTCGCGGCCGGATCGGCCTGCCGGTATTGCTTGCGGTCGGCCTGCACTTCTGCCGCCAGCGTGGGCAGCTTGCGCGGCCACACGTTGAGCACCATCACCCGCTGCGGCTTGCCGGTCCACACGCCCTGATACAGCACGGCGTTGACGCCGATCGCCTCGGCGTAGGTGCAGCAGTCCACGGTCCACCCCTTGGGCGCACCGGTGACGATCGCCCAGCCGGGGATGTGGCCGTCAGGCTTGCCATGGATGATCGCCGTGTTGCCCAAGCCATCGCCCGCCTGCACCGAAAAGCTGGCTAGCGCCAGCAGCACCAGCGCGATCCGCATGATACGGCGCCTCACGGCTTCCACCGGTAGCCGACGCCGTGCACGGTCTCGATCGCGTCGAACTCCGGCGCCACCGCGATGAACTTCTTGCGGATGCGCTTGATGTGCGAGGTGATGGTGGCGTCGTCG
>Ga0307377_10002905_pt1 | contig 19842 bp, 18 predicted proteins | sample TR3MG_FD_202535 | JGI IMG/M metagenome (GOLD analysis project Ga0307377, IMG submission 202535) | Soil microbial communities from Risofladan, Vaasa, Finland - TR-3 | ecosystem: Environmental > Terrestrial > Soil > Coastal area > Acid sulfate soil | place: Finland: Risofladan, Vaasa | collected... | reverse complement strand
ACCAATTGGAATTTCGGGCGCGACGGCAGGGTCATGGTTCAGCCTTTCGGAGTGAGGGTCTGACCCATTTTGGCCGTGAAGTCTCGCGAGGGCAAGGGCCTTGATGCCACGGGTGCGGACCGCCATCGACCGGATGGCTGGACGTGGGTAGTGTCGCAGGAGTCGCAGTACACCACGTCAAGGGGGACCGATGGTCGAATCGACACCGGAGAGAAAATCGGCCAGCGCGGCGACCGAAGACCTTCAGGCCCGGCAGTTGTCGTCGCTGACGGACTTGGGGTCCGCCGACGAGGAACGGGCCACCCGCGGTCGAATCGCCCCCGCCAGCCCCCGCCAGATCCTCGGACGTTTCGGTCAGGCGGTCTGGGACCTCGACGCCTACGCGTTCCTCGACGATCCCGAGACGATGACGGCGCCGCCACCGACGGTGAACCCCAATCTCTGGCGACAGGGCCGGCTCAACAACGTCGCCGGCCTCTTCGAGGTGGCCCCGACGATCTATCAGGTCCGCGGGATGGATATCTCGAACGTCACCTTCCTCCAGGGCGAGACCGGCTGGGTGGTGATCGATCCGCTCACCGGCGCCGAGAACGCGCGGGCCGCGCTCGAGCTCGTCAATGAACAACTGGGCGTGCGTCCGGTGCACGCCATCATCTTCACCCACAGCCACGCCGACCATTTCGGTGGCGTCAACGGCATCGTGTCGGACGACGACGTCGTGAGCGGTCGGGTGCAGGTCATCGCGCCCGCGGGGTTCCTCGACGCCGTCATCAGTGAGAACGTGCTCGCCGGCACGGTCATGCTGCGACGCGCCACGTACATGTACGGAGCGCTCCTGCCCAAGGACGCCAAGGGCCACGTCGACACCGGTCTGGGCAAGGGCCTTCCCGCCATGCCGACGGTTGGACTCGTCGCGCCGACGCGTGACATCACCTACACGGGAGAGGAGCTCACCATCGACGGCGTGCGGATGGTGTTCCAGATCACTCCCGGCACCGAGGCCCCCGCGGAGATGAACATCCATCTGCCCGACCTGCGCGCGCTCTGCATGGCCGAGAACTGCACGGCCACCCAGCACAACCTCTACACGTTGCGCGGCGCGCAGGTCCGTGACGCCTTGCTCTGGAGCAAGTACATCGACGAGTCCCTGGAACGCTTCGCCCCGAACTGCGACGTGCTCTTCGCGAGCCACCACTGGCCCCGCTGGGGAACCGACGATCTCAGCCAGTACCTCGCCAGTCAGCGCGACGCCTATCGCTACGTGCACGACCAGACGCTGCGTCTGGCCAATCACGGTCTCACGATGAATGAGATCGCCGAGCAACTCGAACTGCCGCCGGGGCTCGGCGACGAGTCCTTCAACCACGGCTACTACGGCACGGTCTCGCACAACTCAAAGGCCGTCTACCAGCGCTACCTGGGCTGGTTCGACGCCAACCCCGCTCACCTGAATCCCCATCCGCCAGTGGAAGCCGCGAGGCGCTACGTGGAGTTCATGGGCGGTGCCGAGGCGGTGCTGGAGCGAGCCCAGCGTTCGTTCGATGAAGGGGACTATCGATGGGTCGCCGAGGTCGTGAACCACGTGGTCTTCGCGGAGCCCGAGAACGAGCCCGCTCGGCTGCTCGAGGCTGATGCACTCGAGCAGCTCGGGTACCAGAGTGAGTCCGGTCCGTGGCGGGACTTCTACCTCACCGGGGCGATGGAGCTCCGGTCGAATGGCACGATGATGAAGGGTCTCGGGGGGAACGCACTCGGTCCGGGCCTCGTGAAGTCCATGACCGTCGAGTTGCTCCTCGACTTGTTGGGGGTTCGGCTTAACGGCCCACGGGCCGCGCAGTTCGAGCTCGAGGCGAACCTGGTGATCACGGACCGTGCTGATGAGAAGTGGCTGCTCGGCGTGCGTCACGGTGTCGTCCACGCGCGTCGGGGAGACCGCTACCTCGATCCCGGTGTCGAGATCGACGCGACGCTGCCCGCCTTGGCCCAACTCGTGGCGGGTGCGAAGCCGCTGGGGGAGATGATCGCCGAGGGAGGGCTCCTGGTCACTCGCGGACGGGAGGTTCTCGAGGAGTTCCTTGGACTGCTCGACGTCTTCGACTTCGGTTTCGAGATCGTGCTGCCGTAGCGCGACCACTTCACCTCGTCGTTCGACGCGATGGGGACGGCGGGCGGTCATGGTTCACGAGGGCGCCGTTTGTCAGGTCGTGTGCGTCAGTGGCGCGATGGGTGTAACTCGCCTTCGAGAGCCATGGGCCCAGACCGGCTAATAAACATTCTTCACCTATGGAAAATTAGTATCGAAGAAAACTCGAGGGGGGTCGGGAATCGCCGTAAGTACGGTCCCGAAACGTGGCGACTCTGCAATTAAGTGCATGTATTCGAGCATTCATGCAGGTCGGGTCGGCTCCGGACCGGTAGACCGGGCGCGGTGACTGGAGCCCGGCGTCGGGCCCGCGAGGGTCGTGGCCGCCCTCCACCAGAGCCGGATCAGAACCGCTCCTCCGCAATGGAATTGCCGCCATCGACCACCACTGACTGGCCCGTTATGTAGGAGGCCTCAGCGCTGCACAACCACGCGATGGCCGCCGCGACTTCGGTGGCGCTGCCCGAACGCCCCATCGGTGCTCGAAGTCCTTGAAGGTGCTCGTGTTCGGTCTGGGACTCGGTCGCAATCCAACCCGGTGCGACGGCGTTCACCGTGATCCCGTAGGGGGCCTCGTCGAGCGCGACTGCGCGGACGAGTCCGATGAGTCCGGCTTTGGACGCACCGTAGGGGACTTGTCCACGCATGGCCATCAATCCTCCGGTGACGCTGGCGACCATGACGATCCGACCAGCCGATGATGCCCTGATTGACGGCATGAGGGCTCGGGTGAGGGAGAAGGCGGTGGTCAGATTACGGGTGAGCGCTTGTTCGAACTCTCGTTCAGTGACCTGCGAGACGTCACCAATCTCGCCAGACTCCTCGATTGGCCGTTCGACACTGGTCATCCCCGCATTGTTCACGAGGATGTCGAGGGTCCCGAACTGCTCGAGCACGCGATGATGGAGTTCATCGACTTGGCGGACATCGGTCAGATCGGCCGACGAGGCGTGGGCGTCAAGGCCCTCATCGCGCAACTCCGCGGCGCGTTCGAGCACCCGGGAGCTGGCTCCGGTCAGGTAGAGGCTCGCTCCCATCTCTCCGAGCAACCGCGCGCTCGCCATACCAATGCCTCGTGGGGCACCTGCGCCGGTTATCAGGGCACGTCGATTCGTGAGCTCGAAAGCCATGGTGACGGTCAATCCTCCTCGACGCCGCACAGGGCGACACGGTTCGCCGCTAGTCGGCCGCCCCAATCTACCGTCGACGATTCAACCGAGTGGTTCGAAGCGTGCCGTGAAGTGGCGCAGGGCCCGCGGCGCCTCGGTGATGCGGTAGCCGTGGAGTCGCCCGGCGTTCGAGGCCACCTGCTGGCAGACCTCGATGACGTAGTCGATGTGGCTTTGGGTGTAAGTCCGTCGCGGTATCGCCAGGCGCACGAGCTCCAACGCCGCCGGAACCTCGGTGCCGTCGGGCTGCAGTCCGAACATCACCGAGCCGATCTCGCAGCTCCGGATCCCGCCCGCTTCGTAGAGAGCGACCGAGAGCGCCTGGCCCGGGTACTCCAGGGGATCGATGTGGGGCAGGAGGGCGCGGGCGTCGAGGTACACCGCGTGTCCGCCAATCGGCCGTACAACGGGAATGCCCGACTCGACAAGCGCGTCACCGAGGTACGCGGTCGATTCGATGCGGTAGCGCAGGTAGTCGTGCTCGACCACTTCGCTGAGGCCCTGCGCGATGGCCTCGAGGTCGCGGCCGGCCAGACCGCCGTACGTGGGGAATCCTTCGGTCAGGATGAGGACCTCGCGGCATCGTTGGGCGAGATCGGAATCGGTCATCGCGAGCCACCCGCCGATGTTGGCCAGACCATCCTTCTTCGCGCTCATGGTCATGCCGTCGGCCAGCGCAGCCATGTCGCGCACGATGTCGATCACCTCGCGGTCGGACTGGCCGGGCTCGCGCAACCTGATGAACCACGCGTTCTCGGCGAAGCGACAGGCGTCGAGGAACAGGGGCTTGTCGTACTTGTCGCAGATGGCACGTACGCCGCGCAAGTTCTCCAATGACACCGGCTGTCCGCCGCCCGAGTTGTTCGTCACCGTGACGAACACGACGGGGATGCGGTCGTGGTGTTCGGCCAGCAACGCTTCCAGTCGCTCGAGGTCGACGTTGCCCTTGAAGGGGTGCAGGTTGGCCGGATCGTGACCCTCTTCGATCACCAGGTCCACGGCTTGCGCCCCGGACGCCTCGACGTTGGCGCGGGTCGTATCGAAATGGGTGTTGTTCGGGATGATGAGTCCCGGCGCACCGATCACGCTGAAGAGGATCTTCTCGGCCGCTCGACCCTGGTGGGTCGGTATGACGTGGGGGAATGGGAAGAGATTCTGCACCGCGTCGCGGAAGCGGAACCACGATGGTGACCCGGCGTAGCTCTCGTCGCCGTGCTGGATGGCGGCCCACTGGTCGCGCGACATCGCTCCGGTGCCCGAGTCGGTGAGTAGATCGATCAGTACATCATTGGATTTCAAGGCGAAGAGGTTGAATCCTGCATCGTCGAGCGCAATTCGGCGCTCGGCCGCGGTACTCATCCGCAAGGGCTCCACCGAATGGATACGGAATGGCTCGATAATGGTCTTGAAGGTCACCAGACCATACTGGACCACTCGGATTCGCGGTGACCCGTGACGTTCGTCACTTTGTCGGATGTCCAGTTCGGTCACGATCAGGTTTCCCGGGCAATCTCAGGGTGCAAGCGAGGTTGAGGCTGCTTCGATACCGTTGGTGTTTTCCGGTTTCGATGCCGTCATTCCGTGGTGGTTGTCCAAACCGCGGAGTCGACCGGTGTCGACAGAAAGGGGTAGCCAATGATCGAGCTCATGAAGAAATCGGAAGCGGATCTCGCGCAGTGGATCGAACAGTTGTGGCCGGAGTACCTCACTTCAATGGTTGATGCGGGCTTCACCAGAGAAGCCGCCGAGCAGAACATCAAGGGACACCAGGAGCGCCTCTTCCTCAATGGCCGTCCCACGCCGGGTCAGCACGTCTTCGACATTCTCGACGACGCCGTCAGGGTCGGCACGCTCTGGATCGCCGAGCCTCAAGGGGGGGATCCATCGGCCTGGTTCATCTACGACATCGTCATCGACGAATCGCGCCGGGGCTCGGGCCTTGGGCGGCGCGCGATGCAGGCCGCCGAACAGTTCGTTCGCGAATCGGGTGGACGACGTCTGGCGCTCAACGTCTTCGGTCCCAACACGGTGGCCCGGCGACTCTACGAGTCCATGGACTACCGCGTGGTGGCCCAGTCGATGACGAAGGACCTTTGACCGAACACCCGCTCGCCCGATCGAGGTGACCGGGGCGTTGAGCGCAATCCGCTCCGACCCATGACGCTGCGTGGTGGGCCGGCTATTGACCAGCGTCGTCGGCACTCGACGGGATGTCGAGGCGTGACGTGAAGAACAACAGCACCTCATCGAGAGCCCGGCGGGTGGGCGAACCCGGGGCGTCGGAGTACTCCTCGGTGAGTACGGAGTGGGCGTCCTTCTTATAGCCCCAGGGATTGGTCTCGGAGGAGTCGATCTCGACACCCAAGAAATTCTGTCCGAGTTCTTCGCGCAACCGCTCGAAGCGTTCGCGTGGTGAGATCTTGTCTCCACTGAACCGGAGCCCCATCACGCACAGCCCTTCGTCGACCCGGCGCTTGACCACGGAAAGGTCCCCGTCGGAGAGACCGAGCGCCCGTCGTCGCTGGGCACCGATGGGGAATGGAAGCGAAGGTTGGCTGAGCACGGGGGCGACGACGACCGGCTCGACGCTCATGGCGAGGGCGAAGCCCCCCGTGAGGCACATGCCGACCGCCCCCACACCGGGTCCACCACAGCGCTGGTGTTCGTGTACTGCGAGTTCGCGCAGGTATTCAATGACGGGACTGGTCCGATTCGTGGCGAGCACGGTGAACTCGCGACTGATGCAGGCCCGGGCCATCGATGAGAGTCCGTACGCGTTGCTGATCGCACGGCCCGGGGTGCCGAAGAGATCGGGTAACACGGCGGTCATTCCCTCCGCCGCCACCTTCCGAGCGAAAGCGGCCACCAGGGGCGTGATACCCGGGACTTCATGGATGACGATGACCGCCGGCCCGGTGCCCCGTCGAAAGACGTCGTGGCGAACGCCACGCGTCGAGGTGAACGAGTCCTTCTGAAATCCCTCGAGCGGGCTCGGCTCGGACATATCGGGTCCCTTCCGCAGGTTTTTTCAAACTATCAGCGCACGTGCACCACGACTGTCCAGACGCCCTTGGCGGGTGCGCATCGCATCGCCTCGCCACAGGAGGTGCGATGCGCGCGCAGTCGGACGAAGCCCGCGTGGCGAGCGACGAAGTGGTCGGTCACGGTGCCGCACCCTTGGCCCGGGACACAGCCCCCGGTCCCGGGCTTGGTGGCGGCGACCGTGGACGCGCCGACCTGGGAGAGGATCGTGGACGATGCCAGCGGGGTGAGCGACCAGTACGTGTTGTGCAGGGTGACGGTGATCCGGGTGCCGGGGGACACCGCGACGGTGTGGTGGTTGTCGGCCTCGGTGAGGGTGAGCGTTCGCGAGACGGTGGCCGCCCCGAGCGGTGGTGCAGTGATGGAGAGCGTCATCGCAATGGCGACGAACACAGTGGCCAAAACCGGCGTCGAGCGAAGTCCCGTCGTGGGTCTCGTCGAAGCGGGCGGGCCGCCGCTGAGTGGGTGGGGATCCATGTTCATCGTCGCTCCAGACCGGTGACGGGACCTTCCCGCCTTCACTTGTCGTCACTGGACCATTGTCGCCTGCCCCGCGCCAGTTACAGCCACGTGTGACAGACTCGCCAACGTGACCTGGGTTCGAAGCCGACGACTCACCGTGGTGGGCACGGTGGTGATCGCGGGCATCGCCGCGACTCTGTGGTCGGTCGTCGGGCCCGCCAGCGCATCGCGCGCCGACCCGAGAAGTGGCGCCGCCCTGGTGAGCATCGCCCAGCGCTTCAATGATGACTACGCGGCGAATCGCGACGGCTTGGTCTACGACCGCTGGGACTCGCGCAGTCGGATGATCATCAGCCGCAGCCGCTACGTCGAATTGCACGCGCTGTGCCCGACGGCACCCGCGCCGGCGGTCGTCGAGGGTGCCGCACCGGTGGGCGACGGATTCTGGCGCGTCCGGTACGACATCGGCGGCGTCCAGCTCATCGACTATTGGCATTACGTCGCCGACCGATGGCAGTTCAACCTTCAGCGGAGCAATCCCGGCGCCGTCAAGCTCTACCGGATGTCGACCGCTGCGTATATGGCCGCCGTCGGTTGCAGCGAACCGACTGGTTGAGCGTTACCCCGAATCTGATCGTTCAGCCGTCCCACTGCGCCAGGAGGTCGCGACCCTCGGTGCAGATCCGCTCGAAGACCGTGGGGTCATGGTCGAACGGTGAGTCGTGTACGGGCCAGTGAATGACCACTTCGGTGAGTCCGATCTCATGGCAACGTCCCGCCCAATCGAGAAACGACTCGAACGAACGGAGCGGCCGTTCATCGCCGCCGAAGTCGAGTATGAGCTTCTCCATCGAGCTCGAGGCGCGTCCTCGGCGGTCCAGTTGTTCGGTGAGCATCGCCACCTGCGCTCGCACCGCGCCCAGCGTCGACTCGTGTTCTCCCGCGTGCGGGTTTCCGAAGCTCACCCAGCCGTCAGCGACCTCCGCGGCGAGGGCGAGGGACTTGGGACCGAGGGCACTTACGAAGAGCGGGGGGCGAGGCAGCTGTACCGGCCCGGGGATCTGTCGGGAGTTGACCACCGGGTAGTACGGTCCGTCCAGCGTGGTCGCGGGCTCTCGCAACAGGATGTCCAGTGCCCGTGTGAACTCGACGAATCGCTCGTGGCGCTCGCCGGTCGACCACGGTTCGTGTCCGAGCACCGTGGCATCAAAGCCGGTGCCACCCGAGCCCACGCCGACGGCGACCCGACCGCCAGATATATCGTCCAGCGCGAGCAGGTCTTTCGCGAGCAGCAGCGGGTGACGGAAGTTGGGTGACGTGACGAGGGGCCCCAGACGAATCGACGTGGTGGTCACCGCGGCCGCGCTCAGGGTGGGGATCATGGTGAACCACGACCGTTCGCGAAAACTGCGCCACGACAGATGGTCGTAGGTGTAGGCGGCGTGCAGGCCGTACTGGTCCGCTCGTCGCCACACGGCGCTCGCCGAAGACCAACGTTGCGCCGGCAGGATTACCGTGCTCAGTCTCACCGGCTCATCCTACGGGCGCTCACGGTGGGCGGCCCAATGAGACCGGCGGGTCACGACCCACGAGTTCTCGGCAAGCGGCCCTCGCCGGCCGGCGCGGCGTGCGATGACCCTCACCAGCGCTGACGCGCCTCCTCGGCGAAACCTTGGAGGTCGTGGAATTCGAGCACCAGTCCGTCGTCGCTGACGAGGCGACCCGACCATGAACCGAACACTTGGTGGGTCTCACTTCCGAGTTCGGGGCTGACGTCGACCTTGGTGTGCCTGTCGAAGCGCGGGGTGAGCGTGGCGTCGAGCTGACCGCCCGGATCGACCACCCGCCACGGACGCATCGGGTCGTCCCAGTCGTAGTCCCAGGCAAGTTCGCGACCCAGCTTTGACAATCGCCCGTCGATGATCAGTCCGTTCTCGGTGAAGCCGGTGCCCGCTGTCCACTTCGCTCCGACCTGGAGGCCGACGACGTGGCCGTCACACGAGCCGGCGCCGCCGCCCCAGTTCCAGTTGATCTGGGCGGGCCACCGCCCCCGACCGACGTCGAGTACTCCCCACGCCGACTCGCCGGCGCCCCCGATCGCCCGATGCTCGAGGCCGACGGTCAGCGCTCCGACGGCCGGCCGAGCCTGGTGCTTGGAAGTGAAATTGAACAACTCGTCACTCCAGGGGATGACGACGTTGAGCGATTCGTGCGATGGCGGCTGTTCGACGAACACGTCGAGTCGCGATTGGCGGCCGTCGGGTTCCGACCACGCCGCGATCAGACGAGTGCCGCGGTCGTCGTCAGCGATGCGCAGCGCGAGGCCGTCGCGGTCGATCGCGAGGGGCGCCGTGCCCGGGCGCTCCGGCAGCACGATGCCCTCATTCGCACCCACGACGATGGCGTGGCCCCCGGTCTCGCCGGTGACCAGATCCACCCAGTAGACGTCGGCCAGACCGAGGTGGTCGATGTCGGCGTAGACGAGCGAGACGACGAGGTCACCCGCGAGAATCGCCCAGTAGTCCCATCGCTTGTTCCGACCGAAATGACCACCCAGGTTGGCGCGATGCAGCGGCCGCCGGGACCATCCGCGAGCGGTCGGATTGAGTCGAAGCCCATCGGGGGTGCAGAGGTCGACGACCTCGACCAACTCGTGTTCGTGCGTGCTCACCGCACCTTTCTACTCGAGCGTGCGAAGGCGTCGCGAAGGCGGCCGTGTAGGCGCGACTCGACCCCAAGTGGGCCGTTCAGGCCGGTCTAGTATCGGAAACAACCGAGGGTAGCCCAGTGGAACGTGTCGTCAGTGCCGATGTCAAAGAGTCCGTGGCGATCTCTCTCGACCACGTCACGAAGATCTATCGCGGAGGCGGCGGCATCCACGAGCTCAGCCTCGACATCAACGTCGGGGAGGTCTTCGGGTTCCTCGGACCCAACGGTGCGGGCAAGACCACGACGATTCGTCTTATCCTTGACCTGATTCGCCCGTCAGCCGGCCGCATCAGCGTCTTTGGACTCGATGCGCGCGCCGACAGTGTCGCGATTCGACGCCGATTGGGTTATCTTCCGGGAGAGTTGGCGCTCTACGAGCGGCTGAGCGCTCGCCAGATCCTGACGCACTTCGCGCACCTTCGCGGGGGGCTCGACTGGTCGAAGGTGCAGCACTACGTCGACGCCTTCGATCTCGACGTCGACCGGCCGGTCCGGTCGCTGTCACGCGGGAATCGTCAGAAGGTCGGCTTGGTGGCGGCGATGATGGGCGACCCCGAATTCCTGGTGCTCGATGAACCGACGTCGGGGCTCGATCCGTTGGTGCAGCGAAGGGTGCAAGAAGAAGTGCGTCGTGCCGCGCGCGAGGGTCGCACGGTGCTGCTCTCGTCCCACGTGCTCTCCGAGGTTGGCGAGATGGCGGACCGCGTCGGGCTCATCCGTGACGGTCGTCTGATCGCGATCGAGGCGGTCGCGCAACTTCAGCAACGCTCGGCCCATCTGGTCGAGGCACGGTTTCGCGAGCCGACGGACTTCGAGGTCTTCATCGCGCTGCCGGGCGTCACGTCGCACAGTGTGGACGGTCGGACACTTCATTTGGAGGTGGCCGGCGACCTCAATCCGATCGTCGCGTTGCTCGCCCGGCACGTCCTCGATGACCTCTCGATTCGCGAGCCCACGCTGGAGGAGCTCTTCATGCGCTTCTATGGGGCACCCAGTGAGTAGGGGCCGTTCGTCTCACGCGGAGTTGGGCTCGGTGTACGATCGGTCACTCTTCGAGCAGCGTCGGGGGATCATCGGCTGGGTCATCGGCATGGCCTTCTTCTGTCTCGTGATGCTTGCGATGTACCCGACGATTCACGCCAATGCCTCGTTCGCCAAACTGATCGAGGCCTACCCCGAGGCGCTGCGCAAGCTGTTCGACATTTCGGATTACACCACGGGCCCGGGCTATCTGCGCACCGAAGTGTTCTCCTTCATGGCGCCGCTGCTGATCGCGATCTACGCCATCCTTCAGGGATCGGACTTCCTCGCGGGCGAGGAGGAGCGGCGCACGATCGACCTGCTCCTCGCCAACCCCATTTCGCGTCGTCGCGTCGTGTTCGAGAAGTGGCTGGCCCTGGCCACCGGCACCTTCGTGCTGAGTCTCGTCCTCGAGCTGCTGCTGGGTCTGGTCGGACCCCTGTTCCTGCTGCACCTGGGCTGGCGACAACTCACGGCCGAGGTACTCGGCACCGCACTCTTCGCGTTATTCGGCGGCACCTTCGCCTTGGCCTGGGGGGCCGCGACCGGCGCCCGAGGTTCTGCGCGTGGCGTGGCGGCCGCAGTGTCGGTTGCCATGTACCTGCTCAGCGCGTTGGCCCAACTCGTCACGGCGCTGAAGTCCTTCGAATGGGCGTCGCTCTGGTACCACGCGCTGGGAGGGGATCCCCTGACCACCGGCTTTCATTACTGGCACCTCGGCGTCGTGGCGCTGTCGATCGGAGCCCTGCTCGCGGCGGCGTTGCTGTTGTTCGATCGTCGCGACCTCGCGACTTGACCATCGGGATCCGTCGCGATCCACCGGGTCAGAGGTTGTGGGCGGACGGGGTCGACGTACCGGTGTCCTCGCCGAGGGAGAGGTAGTTCTCCTCCTCTTGGGCGGTGTGGAGTTTCAGGATGGCGTGCAGACCATAGAGCATGCTCCGCAGTTCGGTGAGGTCGAGGTCGTCGAAATCGTGGTCACCGATGTCGTCGAGTAGTTGACCCAGGCGGCGGACCCGGTGTGCGATCTCGATGTGGGCGCGGCTCATCGTGCCCATCGGATCGCTGCCCCCGAAGAACCGTCCGAGGGCGGGGTAGAGTTCGCGTTCCTCCGCCTCCTCGTGGGGCAGCACGACTTCGACGAGACGCTGATGTAGCGCCCGCACCTGGGTGATGGCAATCGATCGGTCGAGCGAATCGAGGTCGCCGGCGATCCTCGCGACGTCGGTGATGACGTTCTCCACGTCACGGTGTTCGTCGCGGAAACGCCGGGTGAGAGCGGAGTCCTCGGCGTTGAGTCGTTGTTCCAGCGCGCCACTGCGCAGCGCCCGCAACGAGTTGAAGATGACCAGCGCGTCGATGAACTCCTGCAGGATCGCGCCCGCGATGACGGGCAGGAATCCCACGAGTGCGAAGCCCATGGCGATGACCGACAACGTCATGCCGGTGACCATGCTCTGCAGCGCAATGGCGCGAGTGCGGTGGGCGATGTGGATGGCCTCGTCCAGACGACTGAGTCGGTCGACGGTCAGTACGACGTCGGCCGCTTCGGAGGCGGCGGTCGCCCCGCGTGCCCCCATGGCGACGCCAACGTCGGCGAGGGCGAGGGCCGGCGCATCGTTGATGCCGTCGCCGACCATGATGGTCGAGGCCAGACGATTCTCCAGCTCGACGGCGTCCAGCTTCTCCTGGGGGGACCGCTCCGCGAGGACCTCGTCGACCCCGATCACCGCAGCGATCGTCTCCGCGACGTCGGTCCGGTCTCCCGTCACCAGGACGATGCGCTTGATGCCGCCTCGCCGCAAGGACCGGAGGGTGCGTGCGGCGTCGGGACGCAATGGATCGTCGAACACCAGCACCCCTTCGGGGGTGCCGTCGATGGCGATGAAGACGGTGAGGCTGCCCTCGAGGCGGGCCTTGCGTCGAGCGGACTTCGCCCACGCGGGCGACCCTTCGACGCCCGACCATGCGGCATTGCCCACGGCGACCTGGTGTCCCCCGACGACGCCGCGAATCCCCTGGCCCGCGTGCTCCACGACCTCGGTGGGCAGCGTCAGGGTGCCCCCGTGATCGAGCGCGGCGCGCACCACCGAGGCCGCGATCACGTGCGGCGACATCTGATCGACCGAAGCAGCGAGACCCAGCAGTTCACCCACCGATCGAGTTCCCGCGCTCACGACCTCGACCAGCTCCGGGTGGCCGAGGGTCACGGTACCGGTCTTGTCGATCAACAGGGTGCTGCCCTTGTCGAGGCGCTCGAGGACCGCCCCGCCCTTGACGATGATGTTGCGGTGCGCCGCACGAGAGAGTCCGGCGACGAAGGCCACCGGTGCGGCGAGGATCAAGGGGCACGGCGTCGCGACCACGAGCACCGCCACGGCGCGACCGGCGCCGCCCACGGCCCACGCGATACCCGCGGTCGCCACCGTGACGCCGAGGAAGAGCAGCGCGTAGCGGTCGGCCAGACGCACGAAGGGCGCCTGGGATGCTTCGGCCTGACTGACGAGGCGGACGATTCCTGAGAAAGTGCTGTCGGTCGCGGTGGCGGTGGCGAGCATCTCGAACGGCGCGCCGGCGTTGACGACGCCGCTGCGGATCCATTCGCCGACTCCACGCTCGACGGGGAGCGGCTCACCCGTCAGCGCCGACTCGTCCAAGGTGGCTGACTCACCAGTGATGGATCCGTCAACCGGCACCAACTCACCGGAGGCGACCATCACGCGATCGCCCGCGACGACCTCCTCGAGTGGCACGGTCACGAGCGTGTCCCCCCGATAGAGATGGGCGGTCTTGGGCGCCCGCGCGAGGAGCGCGGCGAGTTCGCGCCGGGCCCGACCGGCGGCCCATCCTTCGAGCGCCTGGCCCGTCGCGAGCATGACAGTGATGATCGCCGCAGCCAAGTACTCGAGGACGGCCACCGCGCCGACCAGTGCCAACAGTGCGATCACGTCCACGCCGAGTCGTCCGCGACGCAGGCTCTGGACGATAGACCAGAGTGAGAGGGCGACGCCGAGCACCGCCACCACCACCCAGGTCACGTCGCCGGCACGGCCCAAAGCGACCCCGTGAAGACATCCGCCCACCAGCAAACCGAGTGCCGCGGCAACCAATGGCAGCGATGCCGTGAAGTGCTTCAACCCGGAGAGGGCGCCGTGGGGCGTTACATCGGCCATGGTTGAGACCATAGAGGGGTCCAAGATCACCGGACAGGGTCGAAAGTCAGCCGCGAATCCGCGAAGCCTCGAGGTGGCGTGGTGCGCGGGCGCCACCGGCGCGCCGGGGTCGGTGGCCGGTTGGACCTAGCGCTGCAACTCGAGCACCGCGGTGGCGAGCGCTATCAGAAAGAGAACCAGTGGCGGCCCCAGAATCGGCATCTTGTCCTTGAGTCGGACATGGATGCTGGTAGCGCCGAGGAAGTACAGAGTGAGCCCGATGCTGGCGGCGACGCCGAGAGGCTTGTTCCAGATGCCGATGAGCAGGCCCATCGCGCCGAGCAGTTCGAGGAGACCGAGGAGCGGGACCTGTTTCGCCGTGACACCGACGTGCGCCATCGCTGCCATGATGTCGGGCTTCCTCGCGAACTTGCCCATAGCGGAAGCGGCCGAAGCAAGTCCGATGAGTGTGGCGACGACGACGAGGGTGATTTTCATGCTGTCACCTTAAAGGTGAGCATTTCGCGGAGCGCACTATCGTCGCGACATCCCGACTTCTGGCGATACCGAGCGCGCCGCGATCACGCGTAGCGCGCGGTGACACCCTTGCTCGGGCCGTGGTTCTCCACCGCGTGAGCGAGGTCGGCGAGCAATTCGTCGACCACGTCGCGGTGCGCGGGTGACAGCATCAGGTGCAGGCCGTACGGATCGAGGTTGCGGTTCAGGTGCCATCCACGTTCGTCCATGACGTCGGCAACCGCGTAGAGGTCGGTCGTGTCACTACGAAAGGCGAGCACCGGACCGACGGGGTCGCCGACGATCTCCAATCCGTCGATGGCCTCGATGCCACGGCGCACGCGCTCGACGGTGGTGAGCAAGTCCGCCACGAGCTCTTTGTATCCGTCGGTGCCCAGGTGCTGCATGACCGCCCACGCCGCGACGAACGGCGCCGCGGCACGCGCGCCGGCGATGGCGGGGGTGGCGTAGAGGCCCGAGCCCCATCGCTCGTAGAAGAAGGTCTGGTGCCAGACCCAGTCGTCGTCGCGGTGCAGGATCACCGACGCGCCCTTGGGAACGTAGCCGTACTTATGGATGTCCATCGAGATCTCGGTCACGCCCTCGACGCGAAAGTCCCACGGCGGCACGGGATGTCCGAGCATCTCCATGAACGGCAGGACGAAGGCGCCGATGCAGGCGTCGACGTGACAGCCGATGCCGTGCTCCGCCGCCAGGGCCGCGAGCTCGGTGACCGGATCGATCACGCCGTGGGGGTACGAGAAGGCCGCCGCCACGATGACGCACGTCCGCTCGGTGATCAGGGCGCGGGCGGCATTGACGTCGGCCCGGTAGTCGGCGTCAAGGGGAATCTGCACGTAGTCCATGTCGAAGTAGTGGGCGGCCTTCGCGTACGCGGGGTGTGCCGAGGTCGGCGCGAGGATCTGCGGGCGTTCGATACCTCGCGCCCGAGCGCGTTCGCGGTTGACCAGCATCGACATCAGGATTGACTCGGTACCTCCCGAGGTCATGGATCCACCGTGCTGCTCGGTCGGAGTGCGATGCGCCAACTCGCCCATCGTGGCGATGACGTCGCGCTCGATCTGCGCTTGCGCCGGAAACCTCAGCGGATTGAGCGCATTGGAGAAGAGGAACCTGTCGTAAACCGCATGCACGAGAGACTCGATGTCCTCGCGACCCGTGGGGTACACGAGACCGAAGAGTCGTTTGCCGTGCACGTCCGGATCCTGTCGCTGGAGCACGTCCAACTCATTGAGGACCTCGGACACTGAACGCATTGAGCTTCGCATGAACTCACTCTAAGCGCGTGAGAAATGCCCAAGGGGGGTGAATTGTTGCGCCCTCGCCCAGGTGGCGTCGGTGGGGATCACGCGTTCGGATGACCCGACCACTCGTGAGGTCGGCGCGGACGCCGACGCCGCTGGCCACTTGACCCCCGTGATCCAAAGTGGCCCCAATCCCGATTGTTTGGTGCCTCCGGGCGGACCACGGACGGTCCTGTCGCGAATCGGTCATCATGGATGAATGAGGTATCGCTCCTGGATGACCGGACTGGCCGCGTTGGCCCTGTCGATCGGAGCACTCGGATCCGTGGCTGAGGCCAGCACGGTCGCGCCGATCCGGGTGGCGTCGCCGTGCGCGGTATCGGGCACGGCGCACTACAGCCACGTCGTGTGGATCATGCTCGAGAACACGGGTTACTCGGTGATCGGTTCACGACAGGCTCCATACCTGAATCGGTTGGCGTCAGCCTGCGGACTGGCCACCAACAACGTCGCCGTGGCGCATCCGAGTCTCCCCAATTACATTGCGCTGACGACGGGGTCTACTCAGGGAGTGACCGATGACGGTGATCCCAGCGCGCATCCAATCTCCGCGCCGAGCATCTTCTCCCAACTCGGCGGTGGTTGGCGGGCACTGGCGGAGTCGATGCCCACGGCGTGCGACCGCGTGACGAGCGGCAACTACGCGGCGCGTCACAATCCGGCCGTGTACTTTCCCGCACTGAAGTCGATGTGTCAACGCAATGACGTGCCGATGAAGTTGCCGCTCGACCTCCGTGCTCGCTTCACGTTCATCGCCCCCAACATCTGCAATGACATGCATAGTTGCCCGGTCTCCGTGGGCGACGCATGGTTGAACCGGATGGTGCCCAGGATCATCGCCAGTTCGCAATACCAATCTCGCTCGTTGGTGCTCTTCATCACCTTCGACGAAAGTGACACACAATCGTCGAACCGCGTGCCCACGATCGTGATCGCCCCGTCGGTGCCGCGCGGAACGCGAGTGGGCCTGTCCTTCACCCACTACTCCCTGCTGAGGACCACCGAGTCGCTCCTGCACGTGGGATACCTCGGAGCCGCCAGAACGGCGCGGTCAATGGTGGGCCCGTTCCACCTGTAGAAGGCGTGACGACGGAGGATGTATCGGGCTCCGTGCACTTCTTTGGAAGGTCAGTTCGGAGCAACACCCCGCACGGCGTAGTGGCGCTGGCAGCCCCGCCCTCGCATTGGGAGCGCCCTTACACTTCGAGTTGTGAGGACCCGCGCTAGTTCGTACATCGTGTACAGCCAGCTGAGCCTGCTCGTCTTCATGTCACTGTGCATTGCGCTGCACCCCGGTCTGGTCCTCAAATGGAATGAGGCCGGACTCAGCAACTACGGCATTCACATCAAGACCGCCATTCCCTACACCTTCGCGCTGGGACTCTGCGCGCTCTTCGCGATGGCGGCCGCTCAGTCGCTTCGTGCGATGGGTGAAGCGGCGAAGCACATGCGGAACCTGTTGAACGTCTACGGGGGACTCATGCTCGTGTCGTTGCTGAGCACGTACGGCTACACGCTGAACACGGGGCTGAAGAACGTCCATATCGTGCTGAATATCGCCACGGCCCTGTTCCAGTTGAGCGCGGCGCTCTGGATGTACGGCACGCTCCCGCGGTCCAGATCGAATGCGGTGTGGTTAGGCGTTCTGAGCATGGGATTCGTCTTCGCGGTGATCGACTATTTCAAGGTGCTGCACGTGTTGTTCACCGCTCAGACCCTCACCGGCGTGGGTTTTGGTGTGCTGGTAGTCCATGCGGTTCGCCACTTCGCTGACCCGAGCCAGCCATAGCGCACTCCAATCGCTCACCGTCCACTGCAGAACTCCTTGGCGCACGGCGATGGTTCGCGTTGCGGCACGGTGACCGCGGGGGCAGGGTGTCTCCGCAAAAGGAGGTCGGCGGTCTGCCGGAACGGTGTCGAGAGATTGAGTTGCGCAGCGGAGCGGCGTCAGACCCGCACTAACTCCACGACGGGGATGATGCGAGTCGTCTTCTCCTGGTACTCGGCGAAACCGGGGAAGCGGGCGGCCTGCACCGCGTATACCCGACTGCGCTCGTGGCCCACCAAGCTCTCGGCCGCGGCGTCGTAGTGCTCGGTTCCCATCTCGACCGAGACCCGAGGATTGGCGAGGAGATTGTGATACCAGTCCGGGTGTGTGTCGGCGCCCGCTTTCGAAGCGAACACGTAAATCCGCCCGTCCTCGTTCAAGTACATCATGGGATTGACCCGCTCCACACCCGATTTGGCACCGGTCGTGTGTAGGAGTAGCACCGGCGCACCTTCGAAGTTCCCTCCAACCTTGCCACCGTTGGCGCGGAACTCCGCGATGATGCTGGAGTTCCAGTCCTTGGCCGCCCGAACCGCGTCCTCATTCGATGATTGCTGATTGCTCATGGACCCCCCATTCGCTCAAGTGAATCAACCTCAGACTACTGAGTGAATTGCGAGGTGGGTGGCTGACGAACCACCGGAGAGGCGCGAGATATTCGGATCGGGCGAGAAGCGGTCGAGTTCTTTGGAACTGCGGGTGACGTTGACTGCGAGGTTGTGGAAGCAGGTCCGGCAGGCGGTCGGTTCCTACCAACTTGGCCGGGAGCCCCCAGGCCTACTTTCCGGCCCGCTCCAACGACGCCGAAGACGAAGATCAGCCGTGCAGTGCGCTGACGATGCCCACGATGATCGGGGCGACCACGAGGGAAGGAAGCAGGTCGGCGACGGGGATCGGTTTGATCTGCAGCAGTCGCAAGCCGATACCCAGCAGCAGGATGCCACCGGTGGCGGTGATGGCGGCGATCATCGACGCCGGCAGGAACGAGCCGGCGAGGACGCCCAGCACCGTGATCAGCCCCTGGAAGATGCCGACCGGCAGGGCGGCGACGGCGACACCCCAGCCGAGCGTGGCGGCGAAGGCGATGGCGGCGAACATGTCGAGGGCCGATTTCAAGACGAGTTGGTTAATGCCGTGACCGAGCCCGTCACTCAGGGCACCGAGGATGGCGAGCGGTCCGATGCAGAACAGGAGTGACGCCGAGACGAAGCCCTCGATGAAGCGTTCCCGCGAATCGCTCACTCGGCCCCGGGTCATCTTGATCTGGAGCCACCCCCCAAACGTGGCAACCCGCTCTTCGATGCGCAGCAGCGAGCCGATGATGCCGCCGATCACCAGGGCACCGAGGACGACCAGCAGGGGCCAACTCTTGCCGACCGCGTGACGAAAGGACGAGTCGGAAATCGAGGCGATGTTGAGAGCTCCAATGACCAGAACCACCATTCCGAGGGCATTGGTGACGGTGTGACGAGTGTGGGCGGGAAGTCGGTTCCCCATCAACACACCGAGGGTCGCGCCTAGGACAATGGCGACCACGTTGATGATGGTCCCGAGTCCGCGCACGGTCTCCAAGGTAGTGGCTCTGAACCAGCCTCTCAGTCGAGCAGGCGCTACTCAGGGGTGTGCGAGTGGGCCGGGCGAAACGGGGATGGGTGAATGCAGATGGACCCGGGTGCCACGGCGGGGCCGTCACGACCGGACGTCCTGCCAGGATGCGACGCGGCTTCATAAGTGCCAGGGACTCATTCGTTGACTCGCGACTCGCCACGCCTCAACCAAACGTGGATTGACCCAGACCAACCGCACACACGCATCAACCTCGTGACGTCTCAACCCGTCGACGTCACGTCGAGGCAGCGCGACTCAACGTCAATTGACCGAAATACACACGCCACCCCGTCGCGGCACACCATCACGCCGCTGGTGCTCGAAGCGCAATCCGAATTACGAAGCTGGCCGGAGAACGTCACGCCGGCGAAGGTATTCGTCTTCGTCTATCTCGCCGCTCGCAAAGCGCCTATCGAGAATCCTCATCGGATCGTCCTGGTGTCCCCTACCACGACCCTTTCGCGGGCCGAAACCCCCGCCGGGTCCAAAGCCCTGATGGGGTCCGTCGTGATGGTGTTCGTGGTGATGCCTCCGGTGCTTGCCGAACGCCACCATCGCTCCGAAAAGGGCGATTACTGGAACCAACATCAGGAATCCAGAGCAATCTTGTCTCTTGTAGTCTCCACAACCCATAGTCAACCTGCCTCAGTTTCTACTACTGCTCTCACGGTACGTACGACACGCATTCTTTCAACAGGGTCGAAGGTCATTGCTCACCCGATGGTTGCGATCGATGGGGGGAATCCGGCGTTGGGGTTGACGAGCAGCCAGTGCGGACCTCAAAATGCGAGTGGCTTTCCGACCAGATTGGCCGCCCGGCGCAATGGTCACATCGAGACTGAGACGCCACGCTTCTGGGGAGAACCCT
>Ga0307377_10002904_pt1 | contig 19844 bp, 14 predicted proteins | sample TR3MG_FD_202535 | JGI IMG/M metagenome (GOLD analysis project Ga0307377, IMG submission 202535) | Soil microbial communities from Risofladan, Vaasa, Finland - TR-3 | ecosystem: Environmental > Terrestrial > Soil > Coastal area > Acid sulfate soil | place: Finland: Risofladan, Vaasa | collected... | reverse complement strand
TCTTTTTACAGACATACTCTTTTTCAACACCAGCATCAACTTCAAGAACTGTTGTGTGGCAATGTCGATCTTTTTCGAGTATGTTCTTGACTCCCGAGAGACCTTCCTTAATATCTTCATTTGACATGCTTCCAGATGTATCAATGAGTACAACAATATTAAAAGTGAAGTCTCTTGTTTTACCTGGGAATGGAGATATTTTTGGAATGGAATCATCTCCTAATATAAATGCATATGTTCTTTTTCGATTGATCTTTGTTGGGGATCTTCTGAACTTACTGAATCTAGTTCCCCTGACCAGCTTTCTAATGATTTGATAATAAGGTGCTTGAGGTGGAGCCAATGCTCCTTGAATCAAGTCTGCTATGTGAGATGGCAATCTTCCTCTTTCCTTATTAAATGTTTTAGCTGAATCTTTTATAATGCGTCTGACGTGCTGATCAATTTTTCTGGAAAAGGCACTTAAATCTGAAATGCTACTTAATCCCTCTGACCATTTACTATGATCCCCAATGGAAGGTCCATCATCTCCTTGACCTTCTAAATTTTTTAGCAGTTCAAGAAAATACCATTCTGTGAGTTTACCATCTGGAAGTTTATACCTCTCAGGTAAACATAATGGCCAATTTTGTCCGCCTATAATAAAGTCATCTTTGAATTTGGCTTGGCTATTGACACAACAATCAGATGCTATATTCCACACTTTAATTTTTTTATTCTTATTTTCATTATCAATTTCATTAGATAATATTCTAATAAGTCGTGGAATATGTTTATTTAATAGATGTAACCCTTCATGCTCTATTACTTTAACTAAATTTGCATCATCCGTTTTATCGACTAAATCTGGATGATATATTAAGGATATTGTCCCATCTGGTTCCGCAGCTACTCCCATAATTGATGGTATTGATTTTGATGGTCGCCTGCGAATGCGAGAGAATAAGTATCCCCAGTAATTATATTTCAGTACAAACTTTGCAACTAAATTTTTAAGTCTCTCGGATGTATCCATTATAACTTTCCTTCACCAGCTTTAACGATGGGTTCATAAAACTCTTTCTGATAGCGTGTTGATGTTTTCAATAACGCTAAATGAATTTGTGTCATATATTTGAATGGTGCAGATGCACGACTAAAACCATCGATTTGTGAAATGAACAGTGCTGCTGTGTCAATTGGCATGAGTAACAAAAAACCCAAAATATTTTTCAAATGGTTTGCATCATATTCTGGCTTTGATGTTGTCATGTAGGTACAGAAGCCAATCATGAGTTCACCCAACTTTGACATGTTGTTTTCTTTTAATAGAGCTTTAATAGCTGGTTCAACCTTCTTGTAATTATAGAAAATTTCTTTTGGATTGATATCTTTTTTATCCCTTGCAAACTCAATGAATAGTTGAGTCATATTTGTGTTTAATAGACCAGATGCTTTATTTTCAATTTCCTGAAAGTCAATACTCTTTCTTCTCATCTCCATTTTCCAAAGATGATCTGAAAGTTTTTCATAACTAGCAGGATTTGCATATACCGATCCTATTTTTTGTGCTTGAAAATCATAAAGATATTCCGGATGGGTTTGAATAAACTCAATAATATATGGATGATAATCATGTTCAATTGCATATGAAAGAAAGTCATGTGAACTAACTTCAACATATACATGCAATTGTCGTCTTAACCCAGCTGCATCTTCAAGATTGTCCATAGAATATTCAGAATCATCTGGATTATCAATTGTGATAACAAACCAGTTTTTTGGAAAGTCCAATCTATGAATTGCATACTCATTTTGAACTTGCCATAGGAGCTGTTGTAATTGATGATCACCGCGTGAGCATTCATCAATTACAAACAGTCCATATGTATCTTTATTCTTAGGTACAAAATCGGAATACAACATTTTAAATGAGTATTCCCCACTCTCTTCTGCAACCGGAAACGGAATGATAAAATCATCTCTTGATAATACAGGAGCTTTAATCATCATAATCTGAAACTCTTGCATATTATCTGGATGTTTTTTATTATGTGCACCAAACATTTGCTCGGTTAACTCAGCAGCAATCTGAAAACAGATTTGAGTTTTCCCAACCCCTGCTGGTCCAATGATTCTATAACATTGACGATCTACATCTCTGCCTTTTCCCCATGCATATATAGTATCCATAATGTCATCTTTAAGTAATTGTTTAATTTTCGCAATCGACAAAACTGAAATGTTCAGCCGTTCGTGATACTTCAGTTCAGATTCTTGGGTATTATCATCAGACATTTGTTACTCCTTTATGGTAAGTGGGTTAAAAATTAATATCGTCGAAACTAAACACTTTTCCGCTTTCTGGTGCTAGAGTTTCTTCTGTTGATTCTTCTTCTCCTTCTTCTTCTGATTTTGATCCATCAATAGGCAATACTCCCTCTGGAATTGCTTTAGACTGACCGTAACCGACCGCAAGTTTTCCTTTCGACCAATCAAATTTATCATTGAATTTTTCCAGAGTTTGTTTGGATAGTTTCAAAATACTCATGACTGATTCTTTTGGAAGTTCAACACCTCTTGTTAATATAAATATGTTTACATTACTACCATATTTTGATTGTTCTTGTCCTTTTGTGATTTTTGTAACAAAGCGTTTATTATTAACAACACTTTTTTCAAATTCTTTACTTTGCTCTGTTACCGGTTCAAATAGCGGTTTTAGATCTTCTTTATAAGCATCATTTAAATAGTTGGAGACGTTTGAATATTTCATCCCCTTCCCTCTTAAGAATACAAAGATGGGTTTGTTTTCTTCTGTTAATATAGGAGTTCCATCTGCTTTACAATATACTCCAGCCAATACTATTTGGGCTCGACATGGACTACAGAAATCATTTACTGCTCTTTCTGCTGATGTCTGAGGACACTGTCTTGGATTACCATCCCCCAATTTAGATGTTCCATACCATGGTGGCGAAGCTTCTTTATATGAAAAACATTCGGTTGTGTCCCGCCGATTTTCTGATTTAATTTTGGTAAGGATATCTTTTGTATGAACAATAATCATGTTTAATTCCTCAAGGTTATATTGAACTCCCCTGATCTGGAATTTACCTATTTGTTCTACAATGTTGATATGATTCTTACGATCTGATCCTGATACATATACGCTGTGAAAGAATTCTTCCTCAGGTGATGTTATCTCACCTCCACCACCTTGAAATCCTGTTCCTGCTAAGTCTGCATAATCTTCAAAACTCATATTACATTTCCTCCTAATTATTTTTTTATCTATTTGGTACTAAGCACCAATTTTGCCCATTTCGATCTTGTGGTATTGTGACCAATGAAAATTCCTGATTGAACCAGCACCTTATGTATTGGTCAAGTAAATCTGATGATATAAATTCTTTGATTTTTGAATAGGGTGGTAAATTTGTTAATTCTGGATCCTCAATAGTGATAGGATTGATTTTTCTTACCTTAGAGTCTGTAATCTCACCGGAAATCAATTTGGGATGCGGGCAGTAAACAACAACCAATCGTTTACCAACCATTCGATAGATTTCATTCTTGTAAAAATAGGTGTTGGTATCTAAATCAAAACCAACATGATCTGCACTTAATACTCTTTGAATAGATGTGTGTTGTCTGCAAAGAACTCCAGATGTTTCTTTTTCTTTACAAGCATCACAGTCAGAATGATCAACAGTATATTTCATTCTGATTTCAAAGTTTTCTTCTGTTGCTTTTCTGAAATATGATAAGATTCGTTTTTTGTTTAAAAGAAATTTAACGATTGTGATGGGATAAATATCAAGTCCCAACTTTTCAATAAATTTCTCGCTTGATACCTGTTCCATATAGTAACTCCTTGTTGGTAAGCAAAAATAATTATAAAACGAAAAAAGGTCGTGATTTAATTTGGTCACTCCCCCTTTCATAATGATTAGTTGGAAATACTTTTTAACTTATTATAATCAATACTAATGATTATAAATAAAAGTATTTCCAACCATTCAATGTATGAAAGTGGGGGAGTTTCTTTTATTAACCAAATAAATGTCGATGAATCAAAATTATTTTTGATCCTGTGACATAAATTCTTTCATTAAATCTTTTGGGATTTTAATACCACAGATTAAAGCAATTTCAATTACTTTTTTCCATGTTGTACCCCATATATATGAAACGATTTTTCGTTTCAGATTTTTTAACTGTTTTTCTCTTAGTTCTTCACTCATTATATACCTACAACACTAATGAGATGTAAATAGGTTTAGAGTCTTGAAGAATAATGTCTCCACCACCTGAATCTGTGATGACCATTCTTGTTTCAAGACCGCTGGTTATACTTCCGATTCTTCTGTTATCTGAAACGCTGATCCGTTCCAGTGCAGGAATGACCTCTTCCCTCAGGTGATCACTAAACTCGGTAAGCAATTCTTTGACTTCAGCAGGTGAAGCATCTTCTGGAATATCAGGAAGGATTAATGTTGATGGTGTGATTTTGCCCAATTTTTTCATACGAAGCAATTCTGCACCATAACATCCTCTTAATAAATGCTGCCAATAAGCATCCCAATGATCTGCTGATGGCATTATTTCAATACCAACAGGAATCCCATTAAACATAATGACTGCACCGATTTGATTTTCAATTGGTTCGAATGATGCAGCAAAGTCTTCAAGAGCTTGACCGATACTTTTGTTATCATAGAAGTATCTAAGATGTGCTGAATCTCGTCCAAGATTCATTCCTCGGAGCCAATCTTTAATATCATTCCAAAGTTTACTATACCCTTTTTGAGTTCTTTTTCCATAATTTAAAAGGGTTTTTCGCAATTCAATTGGAAGAATATCTTCATCATTTCCCTCTGCTGATAACATTCCACCTTGAGTTTCCTCAATACAGCATGCGTCGTTGAATGACTTTGTTGACTTTGCAAGAATAATTCCGCACCCACTCATAGCATGATCTTGACCACCGGTTCCTCTAACCATCATATTTGATGGTACAATTGCAGGTTTATCATCTTCGTTAGAAAATTGCATCGAACCATAACCTGTAGTTCTCTCAAATTTTAAACTAGAAGGTCTGGCAATGTTCCCACGATCACCACCCACAAGAGGTATGACAGTCATTTCATCATCACTTTGCACACGACCCAAACCGATTCCTGCAAAGTCGAGTATATCAAATAATGAACCCATACATTCAACCTCCTATTAGATTTTTATATTTACCGATTAACAACTGTTTCACAATCTCCCTGTTTTCAATCATCTGGTTAAAAATAATTTCTGTTTCCAGATATTTATGACTTGAAACTGGGAGCGGTGTAACATCCTCTGTCAGTTTCCTAACTGTTCCCGATTTGGCATCAGCAGACATTACAGGATTAATGTGCATTAATTCAAAATCATGCCCTGATTTTTTAAAATGCTTATAGACGTGATCAAATAAACCTTTGACGCTATTTTCATAACCATCTGAGATCACTATAATTTTCTTTGTTCCTGTGAGAACTGCTTCGACTAACCCTCTCCAAAGATCGGTTGCACCACTTGGGATAATTACACCATCAGTCTGTGGGTGTATCTTGCCACCAACATAAAGAACATCCTTTACATTGCTTATCATTGAACTGATTGATAAAGCAGTAAGGAACGGGTGTAGTGGTCTTGTGTCGCTTCCTTGCATTGATTTAGATGCATCAATAACTATAACAACTTCACCAATGTCAATCTTTTTCTTGCTATCCATTTTAAAACGAATAGCTTCGATAACTTCTTTAATGTTACTCTGATCGCCTATTGTGACCTTGTGATAAAATGCTTTCCAAAGATCATATATATCTTGATTCTTATAATTGACTTTGATCTTTGTTCCTGCTTTTTTAGCAGCCGACTCCATCTGTAATGATTGACGACTTCCCATTTTGGCTTTTTCATAAACGATGCTGAGTTCAACTGGGATCTTATATGTATTTCTATATCCCATAACTGTAAGATTCGGAAGCCCTTTCATATGTTTCTTAAATGAATCTACATCGCCTGCTTTGGCTGCCTTACTCAACTCTTGCACTTGATCGATTTTTGCGAAACGTGTATAAACCACATTCTTTTGTAACGGTCTATTGAAAACATAACACATTACAGGAAAGGCATCTGGGTGATATCTACCAATCCGTTTCATAAATAATTGGTGATCACCAAATAATATTTTGGTAAGTTCTTGTTTTCCAAGAGCATGGCGAATAAGAGTTTTCAATTTACCCTTATAATTGATTGCCAAATTATCCAATTCATGATGATCTCGATTGAAAACATATTCCAATATAAGATGTCTAGTTCTTGAATTGTTGACTCGTCTCTTACCTTCTTTACCAGCAAGCATAAGCAGGTTCTTTAGAGCTCTTGGTGTTCTTTCTTTGATTAAGTTATACATAATAACTTTAGATTCATAATCAAATGCTAGTCCTGCCGGCACTATTTCTCTGCCGGTTACTGCTTGTGGATTTGAAAGCAACATGTGACTCATTGCACCTTTAGAAAATCCAGTGCCGTTAAGAAGAGTTGTTAAACAGAATAAGGTTCGATCATAATTAAAAAATGCTGACCATGTATCATTGATAGCTTTTATCTGTTCGTTCTGATCTTCATAGTATGCACCTTTGGGTACAAATTGTAACATTCCTGAGTCAATTTGGAAATCTTTTTCGCTCATTCAGCATACCTCCTCTAATTGAATTTCACATTAACGTAAGACACTTATATCTAATTTTTGATAGTTTAAGTATAAGCCATTGATTCCTTTTGAAAAAATTGAATGGGAATGAATGTGATTTTGGTGAATAATTCGATATTCTGAAATCACACTCAGTCCATTCAGTTAAAAATTAGAGAGGAGAAAATGTAGTATGTTGTTTTGGTATTCTTCTGTAGAATAAAACTGAAACTACAATAAGTCTCTCTAATTATTATTAGGTTTTCTAGAAGTAGTATATATAGCTAAGTTGGTATTTTTATGGCGATACCATCGCCTGGCTGCCATTAAAGGCACATTTCTGAAACTATACAAAGTCTTCTAGAAAAATATAAAAAGTAATCAGAAGTAGTGCATGTAATATAATACGGACTTGAACCGCTACTATTGTATTTAAAAACAATTGCATTACCAAAAATGCTCTAAAATTACATAAAGTCTTCTGATTGTAAAAAAATAATATAAAAGTTGTAAATGTAGATGTATGTTTTTTCCGTAAACTGAATCTACATAAAGTCTTTTATATTAAAAAATAGGTTGACTCTTCCTTCTTCATTAATTTATATATATAGATTAATTTTTTAAAATGAATTTAGGTTGCATCAACTCGAGCTGGTGCGCGGGGGTTGTCTAGCTCAAAAATGAGTCTTTTTTCCTTCATATGATCTGCTGTATTCTTTACAATTTGTTTTGCAGATGACGGCATATAAGGATCAGTGAATAGAATTTGAATACCACCTTTAAAAGTAAATGATACTCCATCTGGAGTTTCGTTAACCTCGATTAAATCTTTTCTTGATGCCTCTACTTTGATATCCCCAACTTTGATTGTTATTTCTGCCATTCGTTTATCCCTCTCTTTCAAGTATTGAAATTGTGATTTCGACTTTAGATGTTTCACTATTTTTAATGAACCATTTAATCATCTTTTCTTTATAATATGTTCTTAAAAATAAGTCAACCATCTTGGATTGTGGGTGAGTTTCTAATTGTTCATCTATCTCTTTTATTATTTTAGTATCATTAGAATTACAAAATTTCTCTATATCCAATTTCATTAAGTTTTTTGGTCCCAAAAAATTCCAAACCTGCGAAATGAAATTAGTATTATTATACTCTAAAAATTCTAAAAATTGATAGTATAAATCAAGATCATATTGAGTTTCTAATGAAAGTTTCTCTGAAAACTCAAAATCATATACTTCACTAATTTTATATAATGTTTGTTCTGAAAAATTTTGTTGGAGATTATCAGATACAGACTGAATATAATCCTTTAATACCAACCATGTTTCCTTAAATTCTGAGCTTCCAATTGAATCTCTTATATCTACTGTGCTTGATTCAAAGTTTGCTTTATCAAACAAAGCTTCGGTTTCATCTTGATCGCCATCCATCTCAGGAAGCTCTGTCATAGCTGCGATGAATACTTCTTGTGATTTTTCCGACATCTTAATTTCTCCCTAACATATTTTAGTTGCTAATTGACCAGTAGAACATTCTGTTCCTTTTTTATGACCATAATAATTATGGCATGTTTTACAACAACTCCAAGCTAAATCTGGATCTAATGCAAAAAATGGTTCTAGTTTTTGTGGTCTTTCGTGGTGAACATCAGTTGCTGGGTCGCCACAGTATTGGCATATATATCTATCTCTTTCCAAAACATAATTTCTAAATGTGCTATATTCAGAAAACGTATATGGTTTATCATTATCTTTCAATGGATCAGAATATAAATTATATAAAGGACATTCTTGTTTACAGTGATCTGAGCAATAAAAATAACATCCTCCCTGTCCGTATTCAGATTCTATTTGTCTTATTCTTTCAGCTAATTGAGTTCTTATTGGGGTAAACCAACCACCTTGTTTTTTTGAATTTGGACAGTTATGATTTTTACAATGAACTTGAATTTCTTTTTCACCTGGTTTGCCTGGATTATATCTCATTTCTTCTATAATTGAAAATGTTGGATATCTTTCATTTATTTGATCAATTATTAATTTTCTACTTGTACTTTGTTTAAATCTATATTCTTCGCTTTCCTTATTTAATTGGATAATTTTTTTACTTATTTTTCTTTTAGTTTCACTAGAAAGTTTTTTTCCAATGTTTCGTTTAGATCGTCTTTTTCTTTCACCAGTACATTTACTATGATGATCACTACAAGAATATCTATTAGTAGTTGAAAAATAATATAATGCTTTTTTATTACACCCAAAAGAACATAAAATATTTACATTGGCACTTAAAATTTCTGGTAGTTTGTTTTTCTTTCCTTTTCTTCCTTGACTTATATTATTCTTTGTTTTTCTGTTTCGTTTTTTTCCTATATTTTTTTGTCTTATCTTTTCAATAAAAGCTTGACATTTTCTGTAGTCATCGCTACAACACCATTTGCTATTTTTAAATTGATGTTTAGCTTCTTGACCACATCCATATTCACATAATTTCAAATTAATTGCCTCCAATCATTAGGGATGTAAAGTAAGCATTTAATAAATCTCGTGTTGGAGATGTTTGGGCTGGTTTAAAATTTGCATCCCCTGTTTGTATAATTTCTGTAATTAACTCATTTTTTGTTTTTATATCATCTGATAATGGACCAAAAAATTCTGCTAAAACGGTTGGACAATTATAAGAAGCTAAAGCCCATGTATCACCCTCTCCCATTCTTTGTCCACCCTCTCTGCTTTTGCCGCCAGTAGGTTGTAAAGTCTTTCCGACCATTGGTCCAGTTGATCTTGAGTGTGCTTTCATTTCGCCAATGTGTTCTAACTTAGAAACATATACATAACCAAAAGGTACAGGACTTCGAGTTTTTGTATTATACTCGGGTAATGTTAAATTATATCCTGTTTTCAATTTTAGTTTTTTCAATAATGGTAACAGATGTTTATATGTTGGTGCTTGAAATGGTGGCATAATCATTGGAACAAATCCGCTTTGTTTGATTTGTTGTGCCATAGTTTTAAATTGACCATCACTTAATTTCTTTAAGTTATTAATAAATTTTGTGCTGAATTGTGAACTTGGAGATGTATCAAGCCCTTTCATAACCACATTAAACATATTTATTATTTCAGTTCGACTTACACCTTTAGCAATTTGATTTGCCATATGTTTAGAGATCAAACCACAATACAACTCATATATTTGACCAACATTCATACGATTTAGAACGCCCAATGGATTCATTATAATATCAAGAGGTTCACCCCAAGGTGTTCGTGGCATCAATTCTTGTTTTTCAATCAATGATATAATTCCCTTATTGCCATATCTATTACACAACTTATCACCAAGACCAATTTTTAATTGTTGTTCAATTCTGAAAACAATTCTAATTCCTCTAACTGATATTCCCCTTTGTGTGTATTTTTGTTTTCCTGGTTTTTTGAATTTCTTATTAGTCCTTTCAATTAAAGGAGTTAACACAGGAAACGCATCAGCTTTTAAATTTGACATTACTTCAATATCAACTACTTTTCCACCTGGACTTTTAATGATAATTTGACCATCATATGTATCAACATCATCATCTTCATCTTGATCATAACCAAGAAGCTCATCAATCTCACCAGGAAATTTTCTAAATAAAGCTTCACCTTTTGTTGTTTCTTTTCCTAGTTCAACAATATAAACAACTCGATCTTTTTGATCAACTGTAACGTCAACATCAATACCATGAAGTGACGTTAACTTATCTTGTGAAACAAGACGATCACTGATTACTAAACCATCTTCAAAGTTATATCCGTTGTATGGCATATATCCACATGCTAAATTTCTACCAAGAGAAATTGTTCCCTCTGAAATACCGCTACCTTCTGCAATAACTTGTTTATGTTTTACACTTTGACCAACTGATACAGTTACATTGAATGTGCTTAATGAATTTTTTCCTGTTCCCGATTTTAACTGAATCGGTGTAATTGGAACTCTTTCTTTTTTATTAGCTGAACACATTATTTCAATATAGTCAGTTGTTATGCTAGTTACTTTTCCTTTACACGGAGATCGTTTAATAAAACTATCAGATAATGAATTTGTCAACAATGACTCATAACCTGATTGAACGATTGGAGGCTCTGGATTTTTCAATGGAAGCATTTGTTTTCCTTGGTTAGCTGCCATGATAATTCTAGCACCTTCATTGTTTTCAACAAATGGAATCATTGATATAGTAGTTGATAGAACACCCGATTTTTCTTTGTTGTTCATATCTTTTTGACCAAATAAACCACGAGCAGATGTGATATACGCATCAACTGTTAATTGTTGTGTAATACCAATGTTACCACCCTCTGCTGTATCCAGCGGATCAATGTTTCCATAATATGTTGAGTGAGCATTTCTTGCATCTAACTGAACTGCTTGTTTATCAGGAATACCGCCAACAGATTTTCCAACAGGAGAAATTTTTGTAATTGTTGCCATTTCTTCAATTGGGTTTGCATACTCCATATCTTGCACAATTTCAAGTTTATTAAATTCAGTTAGTATGACATTACCGGGCATGTTTAAAATAGCATCTTTATTCCCAGATAAATATTGTTCACGATATTCAGTATATGCTTTTAACAATTGTTTCTGTGCTAAATGAACTAATACCTCTGAATTTCTGATACGCTGATTTGTAATATCATTTCGTTCCTGCACAAACCCAGCTACACATTTAGTTGCCATGTATTGCATAATCAATGGAAGTTCAAATGGTAATTGTTTATTAATCAAAACTTGTTTTACAATTGGATCGACAATATTCTGAATATTATTTGTGATTAGATATGTTGAATCGACACGTCCAGTCATTTCAATAACCAGATCATTAAAATACCCGCTTGATAAAAATGGTTTGTCTATATTATACATATCAATTTTTGCATTGATAAATGAAGAAGCAATTTCCTGTTTTAACTCTGTATTCAAATTATCAAAAACAAGATATGAACTAGGAACTTTAGTAAAATATTTATCTTTACCTGGTTTTTCTTCAACGATTTTATATGTAATGCCATATTGTTTCATAGTTTCTTTAAATCCAAAACTAAATGAAAGAAGGATAGCAAACGGTAATCTGAATCCACCCATATATGCTTCAAGGTATTTTAGGCGTATGGTTCTCTTACTATAGATATGAAAGCTTGAATATGAACTTTCAAATTTAGAATCATATTCTTTTGGAAAACTAATAGGATTTAATACAATTTGATTGATCATACATTTTCGTTGACCATTAACTCTAAATGTTCCTGTATTGGGGTCGATTCTTGGTATTATAAGATTTACTTCTTGAATACGCCCCTTTGCATCTTTTAACTTAATTGTTATAATAGCTTCATCTGATTTTAAAAGCTCCCCAGCATTTTGAGCTTTATCTTTAATTGAGATTGAATCAAAATTTAAAGGTATATCTCTTTTTTCAAGAACCTTAAATGCATTTGTCATATCTTTTCTAAGATTGGTTTCAAAATCAATTCGTCTTTTATCAAAGATATGCTCAGGAGTTTTATTTCCAACTCTATGTGGTACATCTTCAAGTTGTGTAAATTTTGATGTACTTGTGTCAACGCTCTCTTGTTTTACTAATAAATCATCTTCATATTGTTTACTTACTTTTGCAACAGCTTTGGTTATATTTTTTAATGGTATTGAACTCGATAATCTGTTTGCCTTTTCAAGATCTCCATTGCTTCCAAAAAGAATAGAAGCAACCGTTAATCGTTTTATTTCTGGTTCCGTCATTTCATCATTGGCTAATTTCTCTGCCATCTTTGGGTTTTTAGATAAATACTGATTAACAGCATTTTTTACAACAGATGGTTTGTCAATATCTTGGCTAACTATTTTCATTACCATATTAGTGGCTGTTTGTATTTCTTCATCTTGTTCTTCTTCAGTATTTATTAATTTAGATTGTTTTAAGTATTGAATAACTCTTGAAAATTTATAATCTTTTTCACTTATTAACTGTCTATATCTGGGTCCACTTTCGTCAATTGTTACAAACAGCATATCATCAAAATAAATCTCTTTTGCTTTTAACTGTCTTATTATTGGAAATATTTTTCGATTTATAAAAGTGTTTGCAGGTTTCGTCACATCCAATGAATATATCAAAATCTTTTTATAGTTATCAGGAAACATTTGAAATGTGTTTAATAACAAATTCTTAATTAAAAATCCTGCTCTTTGTCTATATGTATTTGGTTTGTATATTTTATCAATTGAAGCTGTATAAATTGTTGTATCAATAAGCAAATTTTTATTAGAAGGATATTTCATATTTGATGAAAAAGGAAGAAGCCCATTTTGTACATATGCTTTTCTTATTTCAGGAGTAAGTCTTGTAATTGGTATTTTAGTTACCGGAAGAACTACATGTCTGGCATCCACTTTTCGTATATTTAGCTTTTGATAATCGCTTACAAGCAATGAATTTTCTGAAAAATATACTAGGAGATATGGTTCAAGTAAATTTTGTGGAAACCGAACCCCATCAACAACTCTTGAGTATTGGATTAGTGAATCATATCTGATCATTTAGTAATATCCTCTCCTGTTACAAGTCTTCCAAGCAATGAACTTTCAACATCAGTTTGTGCTATAAGTCCAGTCTCTATCGCTTTATTTACATTCTCAAATGCCAATCCTTGTACAAACCCGCTGGCGAAAACTGCGTTTTTAATATTCATCATTATAGGATCCCATCTTTTGCCAAGTCTAGCAGGTAATTCAGGATTACTTTTATCTCTCAATGTTTGTGAAATAAGAACTTCAAAATGAACCATATCTAGATTTGAAATTGTACCACCAAAAACCTTTAGAACTTTACCGACTAAATGAGATGGATCTTTATATACAACTTTACCACCCATTAGACGTTTAACATAATTAACTTGCTCTTTGATTTCAGCAGTTTGTAATGGCGCTTCAATAATTATATCATTTCCAGTATAATTAAAAACCATAAGTTCCTTGCCAATTAATTCCATATTAATCTTTTTAATATGTACCGGATAATCAAGAATTAAATTGAAGATACCATCATTAAATTCTATACGAGATAATAGATGATTGACCCAAACATGATCATCATTTATTTGAATGTTATTATTCATTTCATAGTTAGACATGTCTAATGTTATTTTACATGGTTTTAAGCATACTAATTTATTGTCATCTTGATAAAAATATTTTTTAAGATTAACATCAATTAATGGATCATTATCTAATATTTCTTGATATATATCATGGGTGATAATAGTCGCTGCTCCACCTGTATGGAATGTTTGCATAATTAACTGTGTTCCACGTTCTCCAATGGATGCTCCAGCTAATATACCAACATAAGGAGTTTTATGTCTTTTTAATAAATTACCATAACAGGTATGACAGAATTTTTTAGATTCACAATATATAGGGCTTCTTAATCTAATTGTATCTCCAGCTGAAAATTTTGAAGGGTTAAATGGAACAACGCTAGTTCCTTGAAAAATATATCTTCCATGCAATCTTTTAATATAATCTTTTGTTAATCTAAGGGTTATGTAACGCTTGGTTTTACAATCCTTTATAGTAGCACTAGCTTCTGCTGGACCTAATATATAGACAAGTTGCCTTGTGAAATATCCGGTATCTGCTGTATTTAAAGCACGATCAGCCATTCCTTTTCTAGCTCCGGCAGCAGCTTTGAAATATTCAGTTGATGATAATCCCTCTGAAAATGATCCCCTGATTGGAGTTAGAACATTTCCTTTTGGATCTGAAATAACCCCTTTAGCTACTAGAATTTGTCTTGGTTGTCCCCATCCTTTTCCTGCACCTGATTCAACAAGATCATATAAACCTGTATTTTTTAAATGCTGAATCAGCAGTTGTTCAGCTTCTTTTAAAAGTTTATCAGCTTCTTCAGTAGTTGCATCTGCGAGTTTATCTTTTATTCTCAGTATACTATCAGGAATTTCAAACATATCCAGAGTAATGGTCGGTGCCATAATTGTAGCGAATTTAAAAGCAATTTTTTCTATAGCAGAAAACACTTTTATTGCTGTATCTTCTCCGTATTTTTCAATAATTTCTGGAATCAATCCATTGACTGTTTTCTTTGTTATCAATTGATCCAGGAATCTAAAATTTGATGGGAATGCGCTATTGAAAATAGCACGCCCCATTGTTGTATTATACCCTCTATATTTTACAGGAATATATGGGTCTGTTGCTTTTTGCATTATCTCAGGTGTTACAGCAACAGGAGAAGAAGCATATCCTTTATTTTTTGTCATTGTGTATAAACCAGCAAGCATTTCTTTTGAAATTTCATATGTTACATGGCTACTATGTTTACTGCCAGTTCCTTTCATCATTTTATCTTTTGCTTCTTGCTGAGCTTGCTTTGTAATAGGATGGAACAATCCCATTGCATCTCCATCAAAGTCAGCATTAAATGTACCGACTTGTAGAGTACATATTTGAATTGTATCGCCGTTAATTAGTATTGGATAAAACGCTCTATATGACCCGTCATGTAATGCAGGGTCGCGTTTTGCAAGAACAACCCGACCTTTCATCACAACTTCAATAGCATCGAACATGAGTTGATATAATGCTGGTGGAACCTTATCCCCAACTTTAAGTGATTTTATTACTCTATTGACTGTGTCAACTGATAACTCACTTTCTGTAAATGCTTTTATTTCATTTTCTAATTCATTTTTAAATGGATATTTTTTTGAAAATAATAGGTAGTGCATCAGAAAAGGTTGAAATAAGGAAACTGCTATCCTCAATGGTACACCAATCTCGTTTACATTTAGTTGTGGTCCTGGTGTTATAACTCCTCTAGCAGAAAAGTCAACACGTTTACCAAGCATATTTTCTCTAATCAATCCATGCTTTTTAGAAATTTTAGTTCTTACATACTTATCATGATCGTTGATTGCAATTTGTAGATGGAAGTTCAATAGATCAGATAGAGCACTTCCAGAGCCAACACTTTTTACTTGCGATGCCTTTCTCATAATATTAAGATAGATATTATTTATTTGATCCATAACCAGTCGTCCGCTCCCTTCATCTTCATACATAGGACGAAGCCCAGGAGGAATAATTGGGAGTTTATCAACGAACAATGAATCTTGTTTATTAGTATCATTCAATATTTGTATAATACGCTCACGAGCAGGAGTTCCACTTTTGAATTTTATTTTTGGATATAGTTTTATAAACTCTGCAGTTCCTGTAACTCCCTTTTCATCAGAAATTAGTGCGCCATTTGAATCAAGTGAATATGATTCTTCGGTGTTTAAAAACTTTTCAATACGTCTATCAATACGAATCAATAGTTTGTATGCGGCAGGATGTACAACATAAGTATTGAGTAAAATAAACGAATATCTTTTACTTCTATCAAGAGATCCTTCAATCCCGAAAATTCGTTCAGAGAACAAACCATCCGGACTTGGCTCTCCCGATCTCATATTCAATTCGGTGCTTGTTACTGGGGATAAACCTTTCGCAAACTTATTTACATCCAAGAGTTTTAGTTTCATTGTTATTCCTTATTTGCTACGACTAAATGCTTCTTGATGTTATTAAGCATTCTTGTTACTACAGCTTTTCGTCCTGCTTGTTGTGTTGGTTTTGGGATTTCTTTTTCATATCTTGCTTTCATTCTATCAAGTTTGCCAAGTATCAGTTGTAGATCATTTACATCATACATACCACTTGGATCGCTTAACAATTTACCAACTGCAGAATATGAAATTTTGATTACTTCTGGATCAATAATTCCAGCTCGATTACAGATTGGTAATAGATAAGCAGAAGTATCTCGCCCCATTTTTTTCATTGAGATGAAACACTCTGGAAACTTACCATATAATCTGTTTTTAAGTTCAGGATTTGTTAAGTATCCAATCTTTTCTTCTTTACTAAGTAAATGGTTACTAGCCATTCTTATAAGTTCTTCTAACCTATTTGACTCTTTATCTTTAGACATTACTAATTCCTCCGTAGTAATTTAATTGGTGTGGTGTTATTTATATTTTGTTCTAATAATTATTTATTATAAAACAAAAAAATGGAGCGGGGGGTATTAGCGCTTCATTTTTATCTAGAATACTTAGAAACTCCCCCCCGCACATTTAGAAATCGTTATTCATTAAAGCTACCATATTATTAATATCATCCTCACATTCATCTGCAAAGAATCTCGTATATAAATGAATCATATCAGTTTCAACTTTACTTAGAGGAATTCCAGATAATTTCTGTCCCGTCAACAAATGTTTAAAGTTTATTCTTGATACTCTTCCAACAAAATGGCATAATATTTTATGAGGCAATATTTTAGTATTAAACCCATAAAAGTCTTGCGATTTATTTTGATCGCTGATAAACTCATGAATTGATTTGATTTTATACGTTGTATTCATCGATGGTTGTGATTCTGGATAATAATCCAATAGAGCAAATAAATGTTTATACTCTGTTTTAAATACCTTTTGCAATAAGGAATTTAAATAATATGACAAAATTGCTGAATGCTCTGGTGATACTGTTTTGAAATGAACATATGATATCTGAGTCATTTTCGATAATATAGGAAATACCAAACATGAGCATAATGGCGATATATGATTGATTGACGATAACCTATTATTAAAGTCGATTATATATTGATCTGTTTGATCATTAATGGTCATAATATTTTCTTGATCTAATTTCTCGTATATCTTTTCAAATGCTATACTTTTCAATCGACCAAGGGTATCATTAAAACTATAACTTCTCAAATTGTTTATATGAGTTCCATGAATATCCTCAGTTGAAATCTCATCATCGTAAACGATAGTTCCTTTATAAACAGATCTTAAAAACCATTTAACTGATTCATCAATTACACCAACGAAATATGTAATTGGGTTTTTATCTATTTCACAAAGAATAATAATGTTATTCATAATAAAGTTAAATATTTCAATAATATGAATACCAATATCTTTACATTGAATTGTTTTGATGTAATCCCACATGAATCTATCAGTTAGATTATATCTGAATGTTTTTGTTTTAACTACATCGAAAATCTTTGAGGCAATATCGGTCTCAATAACAGTCTTGGCAAGTTTATTATAAATATTACGATGCCGTTTTTCTCCCAAATTCATATCTTCGCTATTTGATATAAACGAATATAGTTTTAAATAACATGATAATTGAATGATTTTTTTAATCTCTGGCCCAAGAAATAATATAGAATTTTTCTTGGCTTTGGTGATATCTACAAATTGATCATAGTCAATTTCAAGAGAATCAAGATATGAGTCAGAGAATGTTTTAATTGACTCAACACTATCTACTATTGCACTTGGTCTCTTCACTGGGTCTTTACAATCTTGTAACAAGCTAACGAACCATTCGCTGAACACCTCACCATGAAAATCAGCGACACCCTTTATGTAATCTACTACAATATGAAACTTATTTGTAACAGAGGAAGGTTTGAGTAGTATTGTTGTTGATTCGTTTTCGCCATGATTAATAACCCATTCTTTTGGACCTTTTTGATGAAATTCTAACAAATATAAATACCTCCTAAATTAAATTTGGTGCAATTTGTGTATTCCATAATACGTGAAGAAATACAGCTGTGATATATCCAAGAACTATATATCGTCTTCTGCCTGATTTTTTATACAAATGCCATCCTGATAATTGAGCTGATAGAAATACAAAATGACTAATAACGCAAAGTGCCCTAATAAATATAAATGATAATTTATGTCCAAATTCTATTATGTAACAGAAAAATTCAACTAATGATAGAACAGTTGTAAACATCCACAACATAGGAGAACCAATAAATATTGATAATAATCGAAACATCTCTTCATTCATGGGAATAGTTACTGTACTTACACCAGGATAAAATGTAAAAATCATAAATGTGTTTATCATAACGCATATTGATAAAAATGCTAGTGTATAAAAAAATGATTTAAACTTTTGTTTAGGATTATACTCATTCCTAAATTTTTCTACATTAATAATAGCTCCTTTCTTTAAATTTATTGACTAATTGCTTCCCTCATGAATTTATATATATAGTAATGATATTTATTAAATTACTATGAGGTAGCATATTCCATAATAATTTTCTCAAATATTTTATGTGGAACCATTGATGTCCCTGGTTGAGTTACAACATAAGCAGCACATTTATTTGCAATATATGCTGCATCTAATACATTCCATCCCATTGATATACAGACTCCCATAATAGCAACAACAGTATCTCCTGCTCCAGAAACATTATATATTTCAACGGGTTCTGATTCAATTATCCATGATTCATTTAACTGATTTTCAATTAGTTCCATTCCTTTACGACCAAGAGTTCTCAAAATATATTGAACATCTTTAAGCTGATAAGCAGACGAAAATAGCATGCTGTTCCATTCTTGTTCGTTTGGGGTTACCATAAAAACATTATCATATAAAATTCCATTGGATGGTTTTGGATCAACTATGATTTTAACATCTTCAATTGTATGTAAAAAGTCCATTAATTTTTTAGTAATCATACCTTTTGCGTAATCAGAAACAATTATTATATCATACTTATCTTTACAAATATGTTGGAACATGTTAATTGCTTTTTCAGAATCTATTTTTTCAGTTGTTTCTCTATCAAGTCTTAACATTTGAACCTGTCTGTGGTCAGAGATTATTCTTTCTTTTACAGTCGTTTTTTTTGAACCGTATATTAAAACATTACCCACACCTAGTTTACCAAGTTCATTGATAACTCTGTCTCCGTTATAATCTAATGCAATTGATGCCATGCAATCAACACTCGCACCAACTGATCTGATATTTCTTACAACATTTCCACACCCACCAAGATTATGATATTCATCTATGACGTTGACAACTGGAACAGGAGCTTCTGGAGATATTCGTGATACATTACCCACCACATACTTGTCAAGCATTATATCCCCAACAACTAATATTTTTACATTCTCTGTTTTTTTCATATATAACAACTCCTTTTCATATTTTCTAAGCAAAAAAAGAGGAA
>Ga0307377_10002903_pt1 | contig 19849 bp, 16 predicted proteins | sample TR3MG_FD_202535 | JGI IMG/M metagenome (GOLD analysis project Ga0307377, IMG submission 202535) | Soil microbial communities from Risofladan, Vaasa, Finland - TR-3 | ecosystem: Environmental > Terrestrial > Soil > Coastal area > Acid sulfate soil | place: Finland: Risofladan, Vaasa | collected... | reverse complement strand
GTGTTTGGATCGGGACCGCAGGCGTGGGGCCATATCGAGGCCATGCGAGCCATTCGGAACATCGGCGATGTGTCAATCGTGGACCTCGACGAGGGGCGCGCCACGGCGCTCGTCGCCAGGGTTCAGTCGAGCGGGCTGGCCGCGAGAGTGGGCAGTGCTGACGACGTGCGTCACGCCCAACTGATCGTCTGCGCGACTACCGCGCGGACCCCACTGTTCGATGGACGTCTGGTGCCCACCGACTCATTGACGGTGGCGGTCGGCGCGTACGAAACCGACGCCCGTGAACTCGACTCCGAACTCATCCAACGAGCGCAGATCGTGGTCGAGGATATCGACACTGCCCTGCGAGAGGCTGGCGACTTGGTGATCCCCATCACTGAAGGCGTGATTGCCCCCACGACCCTCATTCCCATGCGCGATATCGTCACGGGTGTCGCACCGGTTGACCACCAGCGACCGCGCGTGTACAAGAGCACCGGCATGTCCTGGGAGGATCTGGTGATCGCGTCAGAGGTATTCCGCGCCGGTTGACCGGTCGCGACTCCGCGTACGCAGCGGCGTTAAGGTGATTGAGGCTGCTGAACGGTCTCGTGTCAACACGATGAGTGAAACAGCAGCAGCAATCTGAGGCATTTCGGAGTGCTGGGAGGAATCTCGTCCCGTCGCGCAAGTGGTGAGTGCTCGACCTCGTTACTCCGGAGCGAGATCGGTGGCCCAGTCGACGATCTCCCTTGACAATTTGCAGCTCGAGGTCGGGAGGCGACGCCTCGTTCCTGGCGAATTCACGCGGTCGAAGCCCCATGATGTCGTCCCGGTCGCCATGGACCGGTACGACATGACCGTCACTCGATCATGTGCCGGGACCCTCCCTAGGGACTCCCCACGCCAGCTCGAGGTGCGCTGGTCGACCTGCAGTATTCGCAGACGCCGAAAGGTTTCAATGATGTCCGATGAGACAGCTGGACTGGGTGTACACCGCTCGTTCTTCGCAACGCCATCACCCGTATGACCGCCGTTGACAGAAGTGTGAGCGTGCGACTGAACGATCTTCATCGTGGCGTCTCCCTGTATTCGCCCACTACGAATTGTCAGGATCTCTCAGAAGTGGTGACACGGGAGTTCGAAAGAGGAGTGAATCCAGTCCAACGACCAGGCCCTTCACTTCACGTACTCGCCGAGTCGCGAGAAGAGTCCCATGAATATATGGCTCGGGACTTGAGTCAGAATCAACTCGAAGCGTCAGTCGCCCAGCGGTATTGGCATAAATCACCTCCACACTCAGTGTGTAACCAAGCGATCGAACTGAGTGTACGTGGATCCCATCTATGAGTGCTCCCCGTCCCTCAACCGGACCGACGATGTGTTCGGATGCCCCAGGTCTGAGGTCACGTTGTCCAGCGGGACCACTCACTTCGGAAATCTTTCCGGCAAGTTCCCGGGCGGTTCCGCTCGGTACTTGGGGGAACCTGCTGTGGGCGTAGTCAACAATTTCCTTCTGATCGATGCAGTGCGCCGCCTCGATGGCCAAATACTGAAGTAGTGATGCAGTCAGCGAGAAATTTCCAGAAACGATGACGCCGATATCTGCTTCGCGTGCCCGGCTGTCCAGAGTCTCAAAGTATCGCGGCGTTACCCCGGAAGTCCCTACGACGATGGGAACATGAGCGTCCAAGCAAGCGTCAATATTGTCTTCAATGGCGCTGGGGTGAGTGTAGTCAATGACCACATCGACCCCCTCGTCGAGCGCGTCTCTGAGATTCGACCTCACCTTGAGGCCTGACGCCTCGATACCCAAGACTCTTCCGATGTCCTCATCCGCCGCAGCGCGGGAAACCCCGGCAGAGAGTGTCATATCTTCGCTAGCGGAGATTGCCATGGCCAGTGGCTTGCCTACCCACCCGGTGATGCCCGCAACGCACACTCGTGTTTTCACTTCCGTACTCCAATCTCGCGATGAAGGTGGTCTCCACCTAGGCGCGCTCAAGCGGCTCGACATGGAGGAGGTCCAACCAACGCTACTTGGCACCTGGTCACCTCTCGGCGTTCCTCGAGATGAAACGCCGCTCCTCGACGACTGCAACACGTGACCCGCGACGTGCCAGGAGCCGCGCGTCCGTGTAAGGGTAGGCTCAACTCAAATGACAGCATTTCGACTGACAACTCGGCTGACTGGCGTCAGACGTCAGCCGATTGGTCTCGTGGCGTCCGCTCTCGCCGCCGTCTCATGGGGGTTCACGGGGATCTTCGCCGTACTGGCGGTCACGCCGCCACTCGTATTGACCTTTTACCGACTCTGGCTTACCGCGGCGCTGTTCTCAATTGTCCTCTACGCCTCGGGACGCCGATTGACGTGGGCCTTGATGCGCGCTTCGTGGCTCGGTGGCGTTTTTCTGGCCAGCGACATTGCCTTGTTCATCAGCGCCGTCAAACTCACCAGCGTCGTCGATGTGACGGTGATAGTTGCCGCGCAACCTGCGCTCGTGCTCATGGCTGCTCGTCGTCTCTTTGGCGAACGGATGGGGCGCTGGGACGTCTTTTGGATTCTGCTCGCAATGGTGGGTGTCGCGGTCGCGGTCCTGGGTCCCGGAGTGACCAGCCATCACCAATTGGTCGGAGACTTACTTGCGTTCGGCGCCCTAGTGTCCTGGTCTGCTTACTGGCTCGCATCCAAGCACGCGCGGGCCGTGCACAACGCGATGGAATACACGACGGGCCTGACGATCACGGCCGCAATAGTGGTGACCCCGATTGTGCTGCTATCGAGAGAGTCTCTCGCTCGAGTGCAGGCCGGCGACTGGCTGTGGATCGCCTTGCTCGCCATCGTGCCCGGAACGGGAAATTTGGTGATGAACTGGGCTCACCGTTACGTTGACGCATCGGTCTCGTCGACAATCAACTGCCTGAACCCGCTCGTCGCGGCTGTCGCCGCCGTGGTCCTTCTAGGACAACCGCTGACGGTGGTGCAGGTCGGCGGGATCCTCCTGGCTCTTACGGCGATCTCGGTGGTCGCCGCACAACACCGTGAGCCCATGGAGTCTCTTCCCGTGTAGTTGATCAACCATGAATGGCGCCGGGAAAACGGGAGACCATTCGATGCCCAAGACAGTGTTCTCGCTCGTCGGTCCGGTTTAGGAGGGTTGCGAAGTGTGAGACCTGAAATGAGGTCCATCGCGCTGCGCCATCGCACTAGCGATCTTCAGCAGGCGACGTTGCGCTATGGAGTCAGGTTCAAGTTGCTTCGATTTCGCTCAACTGTTCCTCGACCATTGGGTTCCACGAGCGTGCACGTTCACCTCGCACACGTGGCCCGCCCGAGGGTCATGGCCAGTCGATCTCGTCGTGTGGTGTTGCAGGGTAATGACGCCTTGAATGGGGTGTGTTTCAGACTTGTGGTGTCCACCACCACTATCGCGTTTGAGATGTCCCTAGGTCGCGACCGGGCTCGCGTCGAGCGGTGTGACAGGGCGGGTCAAGCGAATGCGCGGACTCTCGGTCTACCGCATCTTCGACTTCAGTGTGATGGTCTCGCCGTCGACTACGAATTTCCCGTACCCGTGATGGTGGATGGTCTTCGGTCGCTTTTGCTGGGGATCCGTCCAGGCCTTCACCACTTCGAGGACAAAGAGGTTGTACTTGTCCACCAGGCTCGTGTCCACAACCCTGCATTCGAGGTTGGCGAAGTATTCGGCGATGAGGGGCGGCGCCACTAACTCGGCAAGCCGTGGTGTGAGTCCGAACGTCTTGAACTTATCCATCGCGTCGCCCGACGAATTCCCCACCTTGACCACAGTGGGCGCCAATTTGACGTCGGGAATTGCGATGACGCACTCGTGCTCAGCCACCAATGCTGCAAAGCTGTAGTCTCCGCTAGTCGCCACGCAGGCCACCAAGGGCGGCACGAACTCGACCATCATGTGCCAGGACATCGTCATGACATTGGCTCGGCCCTCCTGGGCCGTGGTCAACAGGACGACAGGTCCTGGTTCAAGGAGTTGATAGACCTCTGAGAGTGGAAGTTCCACCATGTGCGGCGGGCCTTTCGAAGGGGAGGTGCCGGTCCGGCTTTCCTTGCTGGCCCCCGCAGTCGGGCTCATTTCCAGACGATCTGAGCGGGGCGCCGGGAGGTCGGCTGGGTCTCACGAACGGGCCATCCAACGGCGATTGGCAGCGCGCAGGTCCACTCCGGCGATACCCCCAACTCCTTCTTCACCTCGGCTCGGTTGAACAGGGGACGGGCCAAGCCGATCGGACAAGTTCCGAGGCCGATCGTCCAGGATGCCAGCATCAAGTTCTGTGCGGCGAGAAAGCAGTCAGGCACTCCATCGGCACTCGTGGCGTAGATCACTACCAACGACGGAGCGCCGTGGAACAACTCGAAATCTGGGTCGGAGGCCATACGCCGGAGCCGATCGATTTCCGGCAATCCGCTCTCGACGACCTCGACGACGGGGGGCTCTTCGAGCAAGAGTTGCCTTCCCTCGTTCGCGTACCGGGCGAGGGCCTTCCGCTCCTGGATGACCACGAAAGCCCACGGCTGGCAATTGACGGCACTGGGCATGGATTGCGGCGTCCACCACCAATTCGACATCTTCGCGGCTGATTGGCTTGTCGTCATAAGTACGAATGGCGCGGCGCTCGTAGATCGCCTTCATCGCGCCCGCAACCTCCGTCATGCTCGCTTCGAGTGAGTGACGGGACTGCGGGATTGTTGCGTCGGAATCGCTCATTCTCATTGCTTATCGTTTCCTTTGTTCGTTACTGGTGATGGCATTCTCTTTGAGTATGAGATCCTCGTAGGAACCCGTGACCGAGCCCAGAAGCGCTTCGTCATCCATCGTTTTCGTTTCATCAAGATGATGAACGCTTGGACGGGTCGGTGACCAGAGTCGATAGTCCTCTGCAGTTGGGACGGTCCCGTTGGTTGCAGCCCGGGATGGCGTAGGTGTTCGTCGTTGGCGAAAACGGGCCCGTCGAATGATCACCATGGGTCGGACTGGCAATCTAAAGCGAGGCCTGCAGCGGTGCGCGACGTTTCACAAAACCCGAATAGGGATGGTTTGCAAAACGGCGAGTAATTCGACAATCTTCAGCTTTCCTTCCAGGACGCGGCGACCGTTGGGATCCACAAGTGTGAACGTTCAATTCTTCTCAGTGGGCCGCCCGGGTCTCGATCTCGGCGCCTTGGGATTAAAAGAGGGATGCGGATGGTCGAATCCGTCCGGTGACGTCGGAATCATCCGAGATTCAAAGAAAACTTGTCCGGTGACGTCGGATCTGTCCGATGGTGTCGGAATGGTCCGTGGGAAATTGCGTGGGATTTTTGAACGAGCGGCGTAATTGAGCATCGCGCTATTTCAGAGTGTGATGCGCCGCGATATTCGAAAGGCCAGTGGCTCGAGGACGTTGCGATTGGTCATCGAGGAATGATAAGCCGTTGCCCCGTCGAGTCCGCCAGTCCGGGGTCCACAAAGGCATTGCAACTTGTCAGGATTGTGTGGGCACCATCGTACGTACTCCAGTCGACGGCTGCTGCCCAACGTTGGGCGAACTCGAGAACTGAAATCAGGGATTCCCCATTGCCAGCACCTCGTGAGACACCTGCGAGTGCAGCCAAATAGTTGTTGCGATAGACGATCGGAATCAGGACGCGTACCTGGCCTGCGGCGGAAAGTTCTGCATTTGACGTCAGTCGCGCAACTCGCCCGTTGCCGTCATCAAAAGGGTGACACTCGGTGATGAGTAGCATCATCGCCACCGCTCTGGCGAACGGGTCGTCAAGTAGATTGATCGCGTCGAATCCCTTGATGATTGTTCCTCGCACGAGATCGGGATCTACGAACTGGTAACCACCGGCGTAGTTCCGCTGAACCTTGAATTCGCCCGGACGCTTGTCTATGCGGGCGGCCATTAGGACTCGATGCCGCGATGCAAGTATCTCCAATAATTCTTCGCCCGTTCTTGGTGTGAATACGCGATCTGATGGATCAACGGACAGACGGTAGGTGGCAGACACGTCGTGTGCGTCGGCGGGGCGACTCTCTGGAATCACGCCTTCCACCGCAATCAGTCGTGCTTCATCAACACCGAACTCTGTTCCCTCGATGAAGTTTGAAAAATACGCCTCGAAGAATGCGAGCCACTCCCAACGCGAGAATGGGGGGAACGCCGGCATGGGTTGGGGCGATCGATCTTGAAGGATCTTGACAAGGCGCTGCACCATCTCGACACGATGAGCATCGACGGGAGTACCGGAAAGACGTGCCGCCAATCGCGGTGACGTCGGTGTCACCCCTGACGAAATCGATCCGAGAACGGCTACCAATCGGTCTCGCACGATCTGGACTGCAGATGGATCAAAGGCACTTGCGATGACGTCGAGTTGGCCGAGAACTCGTTGAATTCTTCCGGCGCCCCCAGATCGGGCAAGTTCGTCAATTCGGTCTTCGACGAGGCTGGTTCCTGCTCGGTAGCGAGCGGGTCGTCCGCGTAAATGCACGTTCTCAACTAGTACGCGGGCCGGACCGGATAGGGCTAGTCCCTCGGGCATTCCGGTGTCGCCTGGAAGTGCGGCCGGTCCGATGACGGGAACGATCGTTACGCCAGGCAAGCGCAGCGCGGTCGGTCGAGTTGGTTCAGGTTGAGCAACGTAGACGACTCCATTCACTGGGCCGCCGCCGCCTTGGAGTGCGGTGATACCGCACAGAACGCCACCTGGCCAGAACAGGGCCACGATTGAGTGGAGGTGATGGCGTGCAATCTGTTCTGGCGGCAACGATGCACCCACCGCGTAGAGGCCTGGGGCAAGCCTCAAGGCAGCCCCAGACTTTGACTGGCGGCTGAGATGTGCTGCATTTCCTGGCGTGGCAACAACCAGTGATCCTTGAGGACCCGTTAAGGCAAGGTTCACGGTCAAAACAATCTCCTGGTTAGCTCTTAGGCAATATATCTACGAATTAAACTGCTACTAGGCAAGTTTTCTTTATTTTATTCTGCATTCTGCTTTTGGTCTCATAAAAAGGCTTTCATGCCCCGCACAAGCAATGTTTGTTGTGGAAAACATCCTCAGATTAACTCTTAAGCAATAAATCTACGAACAAATCCTCAGCTAGGCAAGTTTTCTTTATTTTATTCTGCATTCTGCTTTTGGTCTCATAAAAAGGCTTTCATGCCCCGCACAAGCAATGTTTGTTGTGGAAAACATCGGTTGGGCCGAGCAGTCGAATTTGAGAGACGAGAACTGGCCCTCCCTTGGCTACTGCTCCCAGATGGTCGAGGGGGCAACCTCGTTGAGTCGCTCTCGAAACCCGGCCACCGTTTCGTCGCGGCACTTTCTGGTGCCGTTCGCCTTGACCGCGCCAGCCTTTCGATTACGAGCAATGCGTTCGTGACGTTCGTTGGCCAGTTCCGGTAGCCGCTTGCGGACTGCTCTGAGATCGCCAATCTGAAATCCTTCGAGTTTGCCGTACGTTCCAGATACTTCGCCTTTGGCGATAATGGTCCCGTCCTCTCGCAGCTCCTTGAAGAATGCGGGAGAGATGTCGAGCAAGCCCCTCGCCTTTCCAGCGCTCACCACCTCGAAAGATTCGAGGTGCCATTTGAAGTCGTCCATGTTGGCGAGCGCTACATCCACCTCGGTTCGAAGAATCCGTTGGGCGACCTTGTGCAGCAGTCTGTTGGTGCAAGCGAGCTCCATCCGCCACCTCGTGAGCCCGAGAAGATCTCGCGCGTCCTCATACGCGAGCGACACATTGTCAAAGACCTCTTTGGTTGCAGCTCGACTTGTCGTGTTCGAGGCGCGATCTGTCCGACGCTGCTGAGTGAGGATATTCCAAGAATCAGTGTCGCGAAACAGATCAAGCCACGCGTGGTACTGCTCGTGAGAAAAGTCGTTCACTGTCCCGAACACGTACTGCGGACAGCCGAACTCTTCGGACAGTTCGCGCTTGGAGACCGACACCCCACGGGCCTCACGGCGCAATGTCAAAGCGGCTTTGAAGCCTGTTTGGTGGGCCAGACCCCGTCCCAACTCCAGTACGAGCGGCGGCGAACACTGGGGGTGGTGTCGCGGGCAGTCAGTTCGGTGGCCGATGATCGCTTCTAAGTTGAAACTGTCGGGGAACGCAGAGCGAAGCCGTGTCCATTCCAGCGAACCGGATGCGTACTCGGGGACGAACTTGCGCACGGCGTCGAGTGCTTCATGTCGCCTCGCGGTGCGGGCGGCGTTCTTTCGACTCTTCTTCTGCTCACTCACCGCGCTCTCCATTCACAAGATTGGACCGACAACTTACGACTAAATGCACATGACCGAGCGGGACACGAGACACTCACTACTCATCACCATGCCCGATGGCTGCGACATCCACGCCGCCTTGGCGGGACTCGTTGACCGTTTCGAACGAATCCCCGCGCATCTGCGACAATCCATCACGTTCGACCAGGGCACCGAGTGGGTCCAGTAGCCCACACTCGAGGACACTTACGAACTGAAGGCGCAAATCTGTGATCCCCACTCAACGTGGCAACGATGCCAGGTTGGGAACATCAATCGCCAGTGGCGGTGGTGATTTCCACGCGATACCGATCTCACGCACATCGAACTCGAATACGCGGACGAGGTCGCTAGCATCATCAACAACCGACGTCGCCGCAGTCTTGATTACCAAAGTCCAGCCGAGCCCTATGCTGCACTTACCGTGCGGTGATCGCTAAAATTTGTGGTTTTTCCGCTCGGTATTTCGGTCACCTCTTACGATGGCCCTTGCATTGGAAGACACATTTATTCGGATCTGACATCTGGTATGAATCATGCAGGAACGCCAGGACTACATTTTTCCAAGACGGTTATGGCTCGATCCGACACAATGCGTGGGATTTTATGAGGCCTGTTCCATGCTGTTGGTGAGCGGAAGGGCCCGAAAACCCTTTGTTTAATTGGTGGGATTCAGTGGGCCGCCCGGGTCTCGATCCCGGCACCTTGGGATTAAAAGAGAGATGCGGATGGTCTAACTGGTCCGGTGGTGTCGGAATCATCCGAGAATCAAAGAAGAGTTGTCCGGTGGTGTCGGAATGGTCCGTGGGAAATTGCGTGGGATTTCCCGATTGAAATCGTGCACCGTGTAGGTTCGCGTTGGGAACCCGACTTCAACAAATCCCGGCTGCCGGCTTTGGAGTTGGAGATGGTAACTGGGGCATTACGTTATGTCCGACGTGAAGGAGTTGAGTAGGTCAGGATAGCCATGGCTCGAGTGCCTGTTGTAGCCATGAAAAGCGGACTCGCTCCTGTTCAAGACGCACCGCCTGGCCGTAGCGGTCCTCAATGAGGTCGTGGTAGAGCGCCTGCTCAGCGTCGTTGAGGTTCACCAGCGCTCGGTTGGTGGGGCTGGGCTCGGTTACCCACTGCCGGGGATGGGCGAGCAGTGTCTGATGATCCATCATTATCGATTGCACGGACTCGAATCGAGCCCGCAGTCGGTGCAAGATGTCGAAGCCGTGGGTGTCGATGTCACCCCAATAGACGATCTCCCGGCTATCCATCCAGGGGATGTCTCGCATGGCAGCGAGGCTGAATCCGGACCCGAAGATGACGATTGAATTCGGAACGCTGGGGAAGGCGAGGTAGGTGATCTCGTTCTCGATGACAAAAACGGTGTCGGCGACGAGCTCGAGAGCGGCAAGTTCCTCGCTGCGCAATGTGATCTCACTGAGGTCTTTCGGGAAGGCGGGTTGTGGGTTGAGCAATCGGAGCCGTGTATAGGTGGGCTTGGGTCGAAAGCGGAACCGGCGAGCGAAGTCGGCGGCGCTGTAGTCGGGGTCAATCCGGTGCTCGGGCAGCACGACGGTTAAGAGTTCGTCGAGCAGCTTGCGATGATGGTCGACGAATTTGGTGTCAAGACCCTCGACATCGATTTGGCGCAGGTAGAGGGTTTCTGTGCTGTTAGTGATGATCCAGGTGACCGTGGTTAATAAGTCGCCCCAGATGCTCTGATGCTCAACCGCGCTTAAGGGATGGGCGACCACCCAGGGTACCAGTGTGGGCATGTCGGCTTCTGTTTGCCTCAGGATTGCATCGAGCGAACGAACGTCGCGGTTCGTCCCGATCAGCGCACAGAGTTGTTCGAAGTTCTCGATCCGGACTCGTGCGGGCACTGAGTTGGCACCGAGGTTCTTGCCCCTGACGGTGCGGTACGTCACCGCAAAGCGCGCGGCGCCACCGGCGGTATGGCTGTCGCGTTGGAATCCATCGGCCCAGCGGACCGCCTCATCGAATTGATCGAGCAACTCAGTTGCCAACGGTGCCTTCACGGGGAGTTCAATCGGTGTCCACGGCACGTTTCCGGCGTAGTCACTCAGGTAACGTCCCGTAGCCCAACGCTTGCGCAAAGTAGCAATCAGGTCATTGACGTTCGTCCAGGAGGTCATGCGCCAGGGTCCTCGGCAACGCCCTTACCCTCAGGCGTATCTTGACTCGCGGCATCGGCATCGGCTGCGGCGCTGCGCTCGAGACGACGGCGCCGGTACTCGGTAATCGTGAGGCACTGGAGTCGTGAGTAGTTACCGTTGGGGTTGTCGACAAAGCCGACGGCCGCCACGTGCGGCTCGATCACGTGGATCTTCTGGAGCGGGGTCACGATGAGGAGCTGCAGCCCGAGACGGGTGAAGAGGCGTAAGGCATAGCGGGTCGAGACTTCCGAACCACGACTAAACGCCTCATCGATGACGACGAATCGGAAAGCCTTTGACCGCTCGGCCTCCCAGTCCAACTTGAACTGGTACGCCAACGATGCGGCCAGAATCGTATAGGCGAGCTTCTCCTTCTGGCCGCCCGACTTTCCCGCCGAGTCGCTGTAGTTCTCGTACTCGACGTCGTCGGCTCGCCACCGCTCGGAAGCGGAGAAGAGGAACCACTGTCGGACGTCGGTCACCCTACGAGTCCAGCTACGGTCCTGTTCGGTGGTGCCCTCTCGACCCTTGAACCGGTCGATGATGCGCTTGACCTGAAGGAACTTTTCTTCTGAGTACTGGTCGGAGGAGCTTCCACCGACCACGTTATCCGTGCAGGTGCGCAGGTCAACACGGAACTCGCGAACTTCGGTGTTGGTTGTCTGGTTCGCCATGAGTCGGATGTAGCGTCCCTCGTTGTAGTCAATGCCGGCCAAGGACTCATTGATGGTCCCGATGCGGTCTTGGATTTGCTTCTCGTGCTTGTTGAGCTGGGCGGAGAATCCGGCGATATCGCGGATCGCGTTCTGATTGAGATAGTCCTTGAACTCGCGTTCGAAGCGGGGAAGATCGTCGCTGGCTACTCGTTGATGTAGTTGACGATACTCTCCGGCCGATGCGAGCGAGTCGTCAAACTCGGTGGTTTCGTGAGGGTACTTCCCTCGGAATGCGCCCATTGACCTCACGATGCGCTGCGCGAGCGAACCCTCTTGCTTGGTGATCATGTTGAGCTGGTGCACTAGGGAGGCGTTGATGGAATGATGGGCTGCGGTGAGGCGCACGGCGTCCGGCTCTGATCCGTCGAGCTCAAATTCCACCGCAACGTCAATCGAAGCGAACGATTCAGTGGCAACCTCTACGGCCTGCGCATTGGACAACATCGCCCTGACTCGGTCCAGCTCGGCCTCGGCGATACGTCGTCGGCCCTCGGCGGCGCCCCGGTCTCGTTGGAAGCCGTCACGTGAGTGCTCGTGGTTGGTGACCTCTTGTCGGACTCGTTCGCGCTCGGATGTGAGGAGGGTCAGTGTGTCCGATGACGACGAAATACGTAGTTGTTCGGCACGCAGCGCCGCAATTTCGCTCACCAGGCTCTGCCAGTCCAGGTCGTCCCAATTCGAGTGCTCGCCAAGACGAGCCAACGACCGGAGTTGGAGCGAGGTCGACTCGTCGCGTTTCGCGAGATCAGCAATGACATCCGACAAGAAGTTGAGTCGCTCCTGCAACGTGCCAGCGTGGGCGAGTAGCGCGTCAACTTTGCCCTGATTCGTCCAACCGAGCACGTACTCTCGGCGGTCGTCGATGCGCCGGCGGTCATCCTTTTCGTGGCGTTCCTTGTCCTTGATCTGTCCAGCTCGGGTGACCGCCCGCTGGCTGGAACGAAAGTCGTCAATCGTGTCCACACAGGCGTGGTTGGCGCGTCGCGCGAGTTCGGTCTTCAACCACGACTCGAATCCCGACCCGGGTTTGAGTTCGAGCATGTCGACCAACAAAGGATGGGCCGACCGGCGCTCGGGCAAAGTCACGGGTGCCGACCGGGCCGGCACTCGGTAGTAGACGATTCGAGCGTTTAGATGATGGTCGTTGATCCAGACCGCCACGACTTCGTAGTGTTGGTCGGGAACCAGCAGGGACAGGGCGAAGTTGTGCAGTACTCGCTCCGCCGCACCTTCCCATTGGCTTGCTTCTTCGATGACCTGGATCAACTCGCCGGCGAAGGGTAGGTGGTCGGGTTCGATGACGAGGTCGTCGCAGAGGCGCTGGCGCAACTCAAGACTGTCACGGGGAATGTTGCTGCGACGTGTCTGCAGACTGTGTAGTTCCTTGTTTACTCCTTCGGATTCTTCGTTGGTCGAGCGTTGTTCGAATCGTCGCTCATTGAGGTCGTTCTCGATGGCGCTGTGCTCAACCTCTAATTCCATTTGTCTGGCGGCGGCCCGCTCGCGGGTGGCGAGAAACTGTTCGGCGACTGACACCTGCTCCATGCCCACCTGCGACAACAAGGTGTTGAAGTGGTCGAACTTTGTCTGGCGAGCTTGTTTGTCCCGCTGGTGGCGCTCGATCAACCTCTCTATGTCGGCCAGCCGGTCACCACCGATTCCGGCAATCTGCAGATTCAACTGCGCCTCGGTTTCGCGCAGATCCTTCACACTCACTTCGACCGACTCGAGCTCCTGACTCAGATCGTGCAACTGGACCGCGAGTGCGTCGAGTTCGTATAGAAGAGCCTGGCGCGTACGGTCAGCGAAGTACAGGGGCAAGGCCGCGAGTTGGTGCTCGAGGGTGGCGCGCTCGCTCGATAACTGGTCGAAGGAGTCGAGGTCGGCGACGAGCGGCTGGAGTAGTTCCAGCTGGGCGCGGGCCCGCAATACCGCATCGTGAGCCTGCGTGAGGTTGTCGAAGTGTTCGATCAACGAGGCGATGTGGCTCTTGGTGTCGAATGGCTCGAGCATATGGCTGCGCACAAAGTCGTTGAGGTTGTCGACCGCCTTCATAGATACCGTCTGATGGAAGAGTTCCATGGCCTGCTCGGATTCGATGCCGAGGCGGCGTCGGAAGTCCCGGCCGTACTCGGGGAAGCTGTCGTAGACCCTCGCGCCACCATCGCGTAGCCGCCGCTTCAGAGCGTTGAACTCGGTGCCGAACTCTGAGAAATCCTTAGCGATCGACTGGTCGGAGTCGGCGACAACGAAGAACCGCTCGGGCTGACCCGAGCCCATGTCTTTGGTGCGAAATACCTGGGCCAGGGTGACCGTGGTGGCGTAGCCGGTGTTGGCGAAGACTCCCAGTATGACCGAGAAGTGCCGGGTGTCGCGAAGGGCGACCGGACGAGAGACCCCCGTCGTCTCGTTTCGTTCGGACTTGTAGTGTCCCTGCACATAGGATCGCAGATCGCGCTCACGGGTCTCGGCCCCGGCAGCTTTGTTGTAGGAGATCTTGTTCGCCGGTAGGAGCAGTGTGGTGATCGCGTCGACGAGTGTGGATTTGCCCGAGCCGATATCGCCCGTTAGCAGCGCGTTGCGACTCCCGAGCTCGAATGACCAGACCTTTTGGTCGAAGGTTCCCCAGTTGAAGACTTCGAGGCGCTGCAGACGACTTCCGGAGAGTCGGTCGGGCAGTCCGTCGTCGAGGTCGATCAGGCTGAATAGCGGCGACATCAGCCAGACCCCTCGACGTGGCTCAGTTCAGTCAGGTATTCGTCCAGTCGGGCGTCGAATTCAGAGAGCCACTGCCCGTCGACGTAAGCCTTGAGGATTCGTCGGACCTCGAAGAGGTCCTGTTCGTCGCGCAGTCGGCGAAGAAAACCGAGTTCGGTCACCTTGTTGATATGGGCGTCGATTGTGTCCACCAGTCGGGCATCGTTCGTGGAGTCGGGCATGAATAACCGGAGCATCTCTACCATCTGACTGCGGCTGACGATCAGTCGGGTCTCCGCGCTGCTGGCGTCGAACTCGGCTAGACGCTTGCGCAGTAGGGCTAGCAGCACGCTGACGTGAAAGGAGAGGGCGCGCCGGGCCACTAGCCGGGGAAACTCAGCGGTGTCGTCGTCGATGGGACGGCTGCGCAGGAAGGCGTAGCCCTCGGCTTCGTCGACTACGGCGTTAAGCCCAAGCACCGCCACGTAGTCGCTGACCTGGTGACGCGCTCCGAGCAAGACACCCCAGAGCTTCTCGTGGGTGTCGCGGTACAGGGGTCCCTTCATGAGTTGGATAAGAACCAGAGATAGATCCGATGGTTCAGTACTTGCGCCGGGCATCATGTCGGTCACGGCGTCTCTGATCGGTCCCGGCTGAAGTTGACCCGTGGCAGGTCGGCCACGCGCTCCACGTCCGCAGCGCTCCACTCGATGCGCTCGCGTCGTTCTTCGTCGAAGATCACGGAGAGCCCCGGTTGGTTGAGTGACAGGTAGCCAACGAGTTCGGCCAGTCCCTGCTCCAGTGGTTCGCCGATAATCACCTCGCTGAGGCTGACCTGGTCGTGACGCCCGAGCGAACTCAGCACCCGTTGAGCGAGCACGTCGCGATCGACGTAGAGCTGGTTCAGCATGGCTGAGGAGTCGAAGTCGTTGTTTCCCTGCTCCATTGATTCACTCTCCAGCGGTGCGCGCAGTGTTCGCCGGTACAGCGGACGCTCCATGGGCAGGCTGAGCCCGAGGCTGGTGTCGTCAAGCTCCATGCCCACGGCCGGGCTGGCCTGCTCACGAACGCGCAGGGCCTTGGCTTCGATGGCGCGAAGCAGATCGAAGACCCGACGATTCTCCAGCCACACCTGATCATCGAGAAAGCGCCGGAGTTGATCTGACAGTAAGCGGACAGTGGCCTGGGTGCGCTCACTGGCGTCAATCCAATCGAAGTGAATTCGGCTAAGTCGGCCGTCCTGGCGTCCGAGATCTTCGATCTGCTGTAGTCGTTCGAGCAGTTCGGTGAGTTCAGCCTGCTTGTGGTACGAGAGCAAGAAATCGTAAAAGGTCTGAAAGCTTCGGCCCTGGTCGGACTCGGCGATGCCGTTGCGACTGCCGAGCGCCTCATCGAGCAGCGCGCCCTTCGATCCGGTCCAGCCCGCAATCTGCTCGCGCAGGTTGCGGTCAAGCTTCCGGAAGTTCTCCTCCACTTCTCGAAAGTCGGCGAGCAACTCTCGGGCCGTACGGGCGAACTGCTGGTACCGGTCACGCTGGCTTACGGCGTCAAGCACCGTGATCTCCCCACGGTCGGCTTGGGCGATCTCTTCATCGATTTCGGCGCGCCGTCGCCGCAACTCGACGAGGCGGCGTTCGGGGTCATCCTCCGCGCCAAACACCATCTGGCGCAACAGTTCGAAGATGATGTTGAGGCGTGACTCGGTTCCGATGAACTCGCGCGCAGGGAGGTCTTGCACCCAGAGGAGCGCCTTTTCAACGGCTGGGGCGAGGTCAAAATGTGCCTCGTCAGACCCCGCTGGATAGTACTTGCGAAGCCAGCCGTGGTCCGGTGACGCCCAGTCGTCCAAGTAAGCCGACGCGGTCTTGGGGAAACTGTCCTCACCGAGACGCTGGTTAAGCGCGTACAGTTCTTCGTCCAGCGCGGCCGTGAGCACGGTGGCCGGAAGGTCGCTGGAGTTGTTATCAACGAACACGCGGCCAAGGAAACTGAGGACTAGCGCGGCGTTGTTCGAGCGAAGCAGCGCCCACGCCGGGTGCTGGGCCCGCAGGTGGGCGAGTTCGTCGTACTGGATAGTCACAGGCTCCTCCCGCACTTGGGAGTAGAGGCATTCCAATCTTCGCAGAACGGATGGGACACGAGATGAGCGTACGCCATTGGTGTGACATCGGTACTACCTCGGCACTTGGTGATGGGCCATCTGGGCTTGTCACCTGGCACTGTTCCCTGCTCGTATCCTGTTTCGAAAGTTGGATTCAGGGGATGGTTCACTCGAGTGACGAGCTACTTCATTGCATGAAGGGTTACTGCATTTGCGCGCATTCTCATTTCATTCATGAATGCTCAGATGGCGAGCTCGTCGAGGAGGTCTTGTACGAGTGCAACCAAGGAGGCCGCAATTGTGGCGTCGAGTGATTGCTCTCCAGCGGCTCGAACGGCCATTCTCGTTCCCGGAGAATCGCTTTGGCCGAAGAGAGCGGGGAGGACGTCGATTGCCTGGGCCGTCACATCGCCCGCAAGATCTGAAGTCCTCAGTTCGTTCAACCGGTTGCTCAGGGAGTTGGTCGAAACGGACTGGAGCAGTCGGAAGACGTCCAGCGCATCCTTGTCGCTCAGCCGATCTGGAGAGTCGAGTCGTTCGTTGATCTTGTGGATCTTGGCAATCAGCAGTGCGCTCGGACCGGCTACCCAAATCTCCACCGACCGTTCATCAGATGGTTCGAACGCGGTTATGACTTTCCGTTGGCGATCGAGAAGCGAGGCCTCCAGTCCTTTGGCACGACGTGCAGCGCGGTTCCCATGGGGACCAAGCCGAGCACCTCGCGAGCCGGCACCGGCCAGCGCTTCGGGCACCATGAGGTCCACGGTGATCCCGCGTGGACTGAGCCAACTCCCGGGATTCGCACCGATCTCATAGCCATTGGCGAGCAAACGATCGGCGAGTAGTGGGCTGGCGGCGAGCAGATCGGGAGCAACGCAGAAATCGGCGTCGGTCGTGTACTCGGCGATTGACAGTGTCGTAGCGCCAGTGTGGACGTAGACGGCCTGGGCGCCTACGAGGACCAGCGCATCGTGGTGCTCGCGTAATGCATCGAGAGTGTCAAGTAGTGCTGCCCGCGCCGCAACGTACAACGGATCAGGATCGCCAGGCATCTTCATTCTTTTCCATCCAGTCAATCAGCGCTTCCCCCTCAGCGGGCTCTCGGCCCGGACCGGTCAACAGGTCCACCGCGACTTGGCTCGGGGCCGCGACAATTAGTCCGTTTCGTTCGACTGTCCTTTCGAACACCACCTCGTCGAACGGCTCCACCAACAGGACGTTGGCACCGGCATCGGCTGAGTGCAGGCCGAGTTTTTTGGCTGTTAACGTCGCGTCATCGACGTAGAGCACAGCGGTTCGAGCTGGCGCCACTGGTGCAAACCGTTGCGCCGCCAGCGACGAAGTGACGGCATAGCGCCATGGCACGTCGTCGAGTTTTTGGCTCAGCGCTTCGAGTCCTCGGGGTTCAAGATAGGAAGTCACGGTGTTGGATCTACGAAGCTCATAGTCCTGACTCCAGCGACGCAGCGCGCCGGCCCAGTCGACGCTCGCGACGCCACTTCGACGGTCTCTCGTGACGATTGCGTCTCGTTCCAAGAGATCGATTACTCGGGACAATGTCGCCGCAGCTACGCCAGTTCGGGCGCTGAGTTCTCGGACGCCGTACGGCGGGATGGTGTCGACGAGGGCCCGCACCGCACGCCCTGCTCCTCGTCCTCGAAGGGTGCGCAGTGGCTGGTCATCCGGCCACGGATCCTTCTGAGCGCCCTGGACTTCGACGAAGAGGCCGGGGCTCGATGTCGTGAGCCTCATGTTCCCCGTGGCGTCGACGTAGCTGACGTCAAGCTCTTTGAGGACCTCCCGAGAACGGCGGCCTAGGTAGTTAGCGGCGAGCAGAGGTAGTTCGCCCTCCCTCCCTTCGAGGAGGAGTCTGAGTTGCGCGACCGCATTGACAACCGACTTTGCGGTGGGCGAACGTTTCACCTCGACCAAATAGCTGACAGATCGCTGTTCCGGGGAGGTCAGCGTAAGCAACGAATCGTATTGACGGGTCTTCGACTTCAGCACGTCAGAGGCTGTGAAGTTCCAGTTGGCAGGCAACACGTCCCGGATCAACTCTTCGCAGGCTCGGAGTACCTGCTGCTCGCTCATTATCTTGTTCGGTTGCATGCCCTTCACGCCATCTTTCATAGAGGAGTCCGAGCGGTTGTTCTCGATGTTTCAAGTATAGCCATGTTTCGTATAATACGATACGGGCATTTTTCTGAAACATCGTGATCGTGTTCTCCTTGACATCGTCTCAATTTGGCCGTACAATGGCCGTACAACAATCGTGAGAGAAGAGATAATGACGACTTCCATTCGAGCAAGGGACAAGCGACTTGAGGTAAGGACAACGCTGGAAGAGCGCGATCTGATCAATCGTGCGGTCGAAGAGGTTGGTACCGACCTCACCACCTTCGTTGTGACGAACCTGGTGGACGCCTCGCGCCGAGTTCTGGCTGATCGTGATCACTTCGTTCTCTCGAGCGAGGTGGCGATGCAGTGGGACAAGATGAACGAACTACCCGCCCGCGAACTCGACGGTCTGCGTCGTCTTATGAGTCGACCATCGCCGTTCGGCGAGTGACCTCTCTATACCGACCACCTCGACTACTCACCGCGACCGACAGCGTCGAGGAATTCAGTTGTGCGTCAACTGAGCAGACTCAGTGGCTTCGTCGTCACGCCAAGCAGTCAGCGTCATCGAGCACGACTCGAGTTTTCGTCGTAACGCGCGAAGACGACTCGACGGTAGTCGCTTACTACGCGTGGTGCATGGCCCAGTTGGACCGTGCGGCGGCGCCCGAACGCCTGAAGAAGGGAGCTGGACGTTATCCGCAACCGGTGGCACTGCTAGCTCGACTCGGCGTTGACTCCAGACATGAAGGAAAGGGACTGGGCGCCGCTCTCTTGGTTGACGCCGTGACCCGCCTGCTAACGCTCAGCGATGACATTGGTTGTCGGGGACTCTTGACCCACGCGGAGAGCGCGGTGGCCCGCGACTTCTCCCTTCACCTCGTTCCCGAACTGGAGCAGAGCCCCACCGGCGAACTTCACCTGGTCCTTCTCCTGAAAGACGCTCGCCGAACCCTGCTTGGTGACTGAGCTCGCGGGGGCCGAGGGGATAGAGCGCTATCGGAGTCATTCCATTCGAACGAGGCAAACCGAATCGGAAGTGGCCCTCCTTGGAATCTGGGCCCAACCTCAATTAGCTACGACCGTTGCGGACTACGAGGAAGTTTAAGGAGGATGAGAATCGTGTCAAATAATGTCGGAGATCGGCTCGCTACGTCGATTCGAGTCGTCCGAATGAGCGGCAACTCGTTGACGGGGAGAACCATGGGATAGGGCGTGGGATTTCTCCCAACTCAGAACCCCTACACAGTTCTAAACCCCTTTGTTTTACTGGTGGGCCGCCCGAGTCTCGATCTCGGCACCTTGGGATTAAAAGAGGGATTCGAATGGTTGGACTGGTCCGGTGGAGTCGGAATCATCCGAGTATCTAAGAAATCTCGTCCGGTGGGGTCGGTTTCGTCCGGTGGTGTCGGAATGGTCCGTGGGAAATTGCGTGGGATTTTTGCGTTACCAATCAAAGTTGGGTGAGTGGTCCGCTCCTGCGTCATAGTTCACAGATGAATCGAACGTGGCGCGCTGCTCGGCGATTCGTATCTGATTGTCAGGGTTGCCGCTTTCTTCGAGTTGTTGAACTTCGTTGCGCAGCGGTTCTTCTTCTGCTGAGACAAAATGACGGAAGGGTGGCAGCCGGAGACGCTCAGTGCCACCCTCTCCGGCGAATGCGTTAGTCGCCTCCAACTGTGCGCGGACGGTTGAGGCATTGGTGAAGTCGATCCGAGCAGTCCAGTCGTTCGCGAACCGGAGCGCGTCAATCAACACCGAAGGATCGTTGGCA
>Ga0307377_10002902_pt1 | contig 19860 bp, 22 predicted proteins | sample TR3MG_FD_202535 | JGI IMG/M metagenome (GOLD analysis project Ga0307377, IMG submission 202535) | Soil microbial communities from Risofladan, Vaasa, Finland - TR-3 | ecosystem: Environmental > Terrestrial > Soil > Coastal area > Acid sulfate soil | place: Finland: Risofladan, Vaasa | collected... | reverse complement strand
TGCGGGTGATGGTAATGCTGTTCTTGTTGGGTTTCTTGACCAGCTTGAACTTATTGATACTACGGGGGATATTGCTATTTTTCATCATGCTAGTGGTGGTAGTATGAATTTCTTTTTTGGTGAATATTTTAGTGGTATAGCTCCTGTTAATTCTGCATTGAAGTTAGATACTAATGGTGCCTATTGTCGTGATGGCGTGTATGTTTCTGATGACACTAGTGATGGTATGTTTTTGGATGCACAGTTTATGTTGAATATTAAGCAATCGGGTGTTGTTGATAGGGGTATTATTTTTACTAGTAATCAGGATGGTACTGAACGTACTATTACTTGGCAGAATAGTAAGATTGCTATAAGTAGTGGAACATTCAATTTTGATAATGATGATATTACTACTACAGGAACTATTACTGGTGGTACTTTAACTGATGGAACTTTTAGTGTTACTGGTGGTGTGATTACTGGTGCTACTAATACTAATTGGGATGCTGCTTATGACCACGTAACAGAAGATGGGTCATCACATTCAAATATGGTAAATACTTGGACTGCGCCATTAACATTTACTACTGGAACTGCTGCTATAAATGAAGCTAATTTATCACAGCCTGGTTATATTACTTCTACTGCGTTTGCACATTCTAGTACAGCTTATGACCATTCTCAAGGAGATGGTAGTGACCATTCTAATATGCCGAATACTTGGACCGCTCCTTTAGATTTTACTACTGGAACAGCATCAATTTCTTTAGCTAATACAAGTACTGATGGTTATGTTAGTTCTACAGATTGGAAAACGTTTAATGGAAGATGTTATGATGTATCAATTCTTAATCCTAATGGCGCATATGGTAATGCTGCTGTAATTCCAATAGGTATGGTTAAAGCTAATATGGAAGTTACTAAATTAGATGTTAATTTGAGCACAACTACTCAAGAAGTAGCAGGTGATTTGAAATGCGCAGATAATTTGATGACATTGGCAAATGCCAAAGTAATAAACGCATTTGATACTGATAGTGGAGCTACAACTTGTAGTTCAATTACTGCAGGTACAGCGTATGCTGGAAGATGGTTATATTTACAATATGATTCTGAACCAAACGCAGACCTTACATTTATGGATGTTCATATAGAATATGATTTTGATTAAAATAAAATGCGGGTGAAAAATGGAAATAATTTTAAAGGCAGACAATAAAAAAGAAGAAAAGTTGTTAGGATTTAAAAAAATAGGTTATAAAAAAGTTACTGATTATTATCTTGATGTTAGGTACATTGAAGGTAATATAGTAAAAAAAGAAGATAGTAGAAGTTTTGGTGACATATTATATCTAATAAGCAGATTATATTCTGCGTTGTTTCAATTAAAAGAATATTGGAGAAATAGAGGTGAATAAGAATGGCAATACCAGAAGGTTATGATTTATTTCATTGGTTTAATGAAATTTGTGGCAAACTGAATGAAATTAATATGAAGTTAGTATTTTATAAGTCAGACTGGCAATATTTTACTGATGCACAAAAAACAGCAATAAAGAGCAGAACCAATGCTGTTATAGACCAAGCTATTACTGATTTAACAGATTTAAAGAATGATATAAATAATGTTGAGAATTAAATGACAGAAGAACTTTTTAAAAAATTAAAGATACATGATGATGATGGTGGAATTTATATATATTCTGATGGCATAAAGGTTTATATAATGGAAACAGCCGAAAAGATTTGGCTTAAACCATTAATGCTTGATGTATGTAAACGAGTTGCACCAAAATCTATATTAGAGATTGGTTTTGGATTAGGTATAACAGCTGACACATTTCAAGAGTATGGTGTTGAAAAACATATTATAATAGAACCACACCCAGTTATAGCAGAACGTGCTCGAAAGTGGGCAGAAGGAAAAGATGGTGTAACTATTATTGAAGATTTTGTTCAGAATGTTGAAATTACAGAACGTGTTGATTTAATTTATGATGATAGATATGAGATGGTTCATGAGGAACCAGATTATAGAAAGTTAAACTCTGAATGGTTGGCTAAGTGGAGCGGAGATAACACCCGAGATACAATAGTAAGCCCTGATAATATGGGGTTTGAGTACGAACGGAATAAGCAAAAATATTTTCAGTTTTTAATGAAACGAGCTGATTATATTAAATATTTAGAAAAAAATGGCAGTAGCAGCTAATATAATTTGTGCATGGACAGGAGCACACGCAAGTTTACCTACAGGGTGGTCTAGAGAAACTGATTTAGATGGCAAGTATGTTATAGGAGCCACAGGAGATGGTGGTGGTACTGGGGGAAGTACTACACATGAACACACTAGTGTTGCGCATACGCATACTATAACTATCAGTAATAGCAGTTCTAATTCGTCATATCCTCTTGGTAGAAATAGAATAGCGAAAACTGTACATACTCATGGATTGGGCGGTACGCTTACAAGTAATAGTGCTACAGTTATTATTCAAGCCGCAAGTAATGACCCCGAATATGTTGAAGTTATTTGGATTAAGAGTGACGGAACTAATGATATTCCTGATGATTGTTTAGCGTTTTTTGAAGAAGAAACTCCACCAACAGATTGGGTAGTATTTGCTGATACTAAAGATAAATTCTTGAAAGGAGCAGGTACTGGCGCAGATGCTGGCGGTACTGGTGGTAGTGCTACACATACACATACAGCAACCAATCATACACACGCTGCTAAAACTTCAGCGGCACCTACCGTTACTGCTACTAATGGTGGCGGAACAGGTACACAATTAGCTAGCAGTACACACACGCATAATTTTAGCATAGGAAGTACATCAACTACAGTTAGTACTGATAATGGAGAACCAACATTTTATAAATTATCTATAGTTCAAAATACAACAGGAGGAGATGATTTACCTGATGGTATTATTTGTTTATGGATTGATGCTGAAGCTGATATTCCAGATAATTGGACTAAAGTAGATGCGATGGATGATTATTTTTGTAAAGGTTGGGCAGATAATGGTGATAGTATAGGAGATACTGGTGGGGGTAGTGCTCATAATCATACTAGTACAGGACATACAGGAACTGTAAGTCATACAAGTTCGGCATCTAATAATTCTACAAATATTGGTCCTGGTTCCGCCTCTATTAACAATCATACTCATAGCGACTCAGCAAATAGCAGAACAAACGTAATTAATAATTGTACTAGTGAAGCTAACTATCCTGAATATGTTGAAGCAATATTCATAAAATATACAGCAGCAGTAGTAAGTGATTATTATCATGTTATGGTAATGAACACATAAAAAATAAAAGGTGGATAAAATGGAAGAGAAAAAGACAGACGACAAATATAAGCAGAAGTTAAAAGAGTTAGAATTTCAGTTTAGAACTAAAGCGGTGGAGATAGAAGAACTTAAAAGTAAGTTAAATTTTGCGCTTACAGAACTTTATAGGCTTGAAGGTTCTATAAGAACGTTGCAAAGTTTGACTAAAAAAGATGAAAAAACCGAAACATTTAAATAGTAGAAATGACATAAGTATATTAGTATACAGGAGGGATTAATAAAATGGTTAATATAGGAAGACATGAGGTAGTTGGACAGCATTATAGTACTACAATTACAACAGGAAAGAGTATTTTTTATACAGCAGGCTCAGCAGATAATAGCGTTCATAATATTTATGTTACAGATTTGTTAGCATGTTCTAGTGCTGCATCTATAGCTAATTTTGGAATATATCCAATAACTGCGCAAGGAGCACAATTACCAATAGAAATACAAATAGGAGCTGCAGGAACACATATAGCTAAGAGTTGGGAGTTACCGTATCATTTTGCGATAACGGCAAGTACTGGAGAGCCACGATATTTTGCAGGAAGTTGTAGCGTTGTACGAGCACAAAAAGTATCAGTATCATTTTATGTGGAAAAATAATTTTTTAGATTTTTTTTCGGTCTTAAACCGAAAGCTTTATATATAATGAAAAAAAGGTGAGAAAAAATGAATTGGAAAAATATAATAGGAGTAGCAATTCTTCTAGTTGTAGTAATTGGCGTATTAATTGGCGCTAGTAAATATACAGCTGAAGAAGAAGAACAAACTCCAGTAATGTTAAATTACGAGGTTCCAGTAACTACAGCGGCAGATTCAAAAGCGGCAGCAGAAATGACTATGGGAATAACATGTGGAGTACCAGAAGGACAAGATTATATCATGTACGAACGTGATGGTGTAATGTATAATCTTACAGATAAAGATTTTGAATGGGAATCATTAGGAGATTATCCTGTGCCAGAAGAAGAATTTAATGGTAAAGTTTATTATGGGTATAAAGGAACATCTTTAATTGATAACAAATCTGAAATAGTAACATTTACTATGGACGAAGAATGCAGAATAACGCTTGAATATGATGAACAAGGAAGACCAAAAATGGGAACATTTTTATTTGATTTGAGCTATGACCCTAATAATGGATGGGTTAGAGTGTTCATATGCAATTATAACATTCTTGGAGATGAATGCTTAAAATGTGATGACACAACTCCAGAAGACGATTGTTATGATGGATATGTAAACGTTCATTTCAAAGGAATGGATAAAAATCCAGACTACGAAGAATATTTAAGTTTAATATAGAAATGGAGGAATAGAAAGAATGACAGCCGATTTTGAATGGTGGGAATTTAATGGAGCGGCAGATACTGGAGAAGCTGCTAATTGTAACTTTGGAAACTCTAATGGTAGAGATTTAACTCCAGCAGATAACCCAATTACCGCAGGAAGTGCATCTTATGAGAAATATGTATATGGTTCATTTAGTGGCGCTTTTAGTAAGATATATCATCTTAAGTTTTGGGAGTCTGGAGGAAACATAGGAGCAGGAGAAGCAGTAGAATGGGCATGCGTAACTGCAACTGCAGCGCCAGTAAACACAATTAGCGTTGTTGCTGTAGCAAGTGTAGCTGAGAGTGAACCAGGTTACTATAATGTTAGTTTTAGCGGAGCAACTACTACTGGAAGTGTTACTAGTGCAGATACAACCGATTATATTGTATTGCAACACCAGATAGTAGCAGACCATGCAGCAGGAGCAACAAGTCAGTTAACATTTACGTTGCAGTATGATGAGCTCTGAGTAAAATTTTAAAGTGGAAAGCAATATATGAAGACGGCTCGTCTTTCCAACAATTTAATGCTGACGGCTCAGAAAATCTATTCAAAGATATAGACCAAAGTAAATTAATTTTGTTTGCTCTAGGGGAGACAATTAGTGTTGACCTTAGAACAGGCAGTTTTATTATAAATGGTCTTGAGTTAGCTACTGAAGTTAGTAATAGGACAGAAGAGTATAGACTTATTTATTTTAGAAGAAACACAATTACATTTGGTGGCGTTAAAACCAAAAAAGTAGAATCGTTTATTGGTTTTCAGGTTACAATAAATGAAAAAAATCATAAGTTTTTAATTAGTGAAAAAGACGGCATTTTAACTTTAAGATAGTACCAATTCAATGGTCTGGAGGGCAATACAATGTATTTAGAGAATATTAAAGATAAGAATAATTTTAAGGCTGCTCAAAAAGTAGTTGAAGATTATAAAAAACTCAGATTAAACAAAAAGTCTAAGAATTCTTTTAATTTAAAAGAGAAACTTTCTCAATTAGGATATGATTATAACACGTTTAATAGAGATGACACGTCATCATTTTTTGAGGATACAGAATTTAATTTTATTCGGATATTACCGACAACCTGTGTTGCAAATATACAACAAACCATAGTTAATGGAGAAAACAATTTCTTAGGTTCATTTCATACAGAAGATTGGGTATTTCATGGCGATAAAGAATTTAACCAGTCATATTGTGAACAACATAATTTACAAATTCTTGAATTAGATTATGATGGCGGAACAATGATTTCTACTAAAGATGATTTAGGTTTAGCTGTAGTATTTAATAGTAAACATGATTTATTACATACTTTGCAGACTATATTGCTTAATATATTACAAGCGCACAATACAGATAACCATGATATCACTATAGAAAAGAATGATATTCTAATAAACGGATATAAAATTATAGGCGGAGCCATAAAGAAAATAGGAGCATATACAGTATATTTTTTTCAATGCTCGTTTACGCTTAAACCAGAGTTAATAGATAATATATGCCTTAAAGAACAATTAAAAGAACCTAAAGGCATGAATGAATTTTTAGCGTTAGATAGAGAAGTATTATTTAAAGAACTAGAAGCTTATATAAACAATTTTGGAGGTAAAGGAAAATGACTGAAGTATATGATATAGTTAGGATACAAGATTTAGGCGACGTAAAACAATTTAGAATTCGATATCAGAGAACTTTAACTGATGTTAATGATGCAAGCGTTACAATTTTTGCTGGAACAGAAGTTAAAACAGAAACGCAATTGGAAGCAGAATTATCTGTATGGAACTCTAGAAAAACAAACGCTGAAGCACAAATCGCTAAAATAACAAATTTACTTTCTGAAGTAGATATAGTTAAAGACGATGAGCCTGTAATTGTGGTAACAAGCAAGTAATATGACATCACATTTAATGCTTAATCGTATGGATAATGTATCCACATCTTCTTCAGAATATGGTTTTTTATGTGGAGTGGCTTTAAATACTTCTACAAGAACTATTTTTGAATCTTTAATAAGTACTGGCGGTAAAATAAAGAATTTACAAGTTACGTTGGACGCTGCTCCAGGTGAGGGAAAATCAATAGCTGTAACTTTATATAAGAATGGCAGTCCAACAAGTCTTGTCGTAACTATAAGCGATACAGATACTACTGGCGAGAATACGAGTGATGAAGTAAGTGTAGTTGCAGAAGATTTAGTATGTTTTCAAACAACACCAAGTGAGACTCCTGCAAGCTCAGATGTTATGTGCAGTACCATATTTGAGCCTACAGTTTCTGATGAGAATATATATTTTGGAAGTTATACTTATGATGCTCTTGATACAACAGATACTGAATATGCTAGAATACATGGTATAACAGCAGCATTTGGTGGCTCTGGGGGAGGGTTTTTTACTGATAGTGGAGAAACACTTTTGTATTTTCCAGTTGCGGGAACATTAAAGAAATTTTATGGCGAACTTCGAACAGCGCCAGGTTCTGAAAAGAGCAGAACATTCACAATCGGAAAAAATGGTAGTCCCACAGACCTTACATTTACAATAAGCGACGCGGCTACAACAGGAAATGATACAAGCAATACTGCAGCCATAAGCGCAGGTGATTATGTATGGATAAAATGTGAAGCCACTAGTACGCCTGCAGCATCTGGTGCAATGTTTGGACTTGTTTTTGTTCCAACTGTTAGTGGACAAAGCATTTTACTTTCTGCAGTTACTTCTTCACCCACAGCAACATTTAAAGATGGCGCTTTAGATAATGGAGAAGATAGAGGGTTTTCTGCATCAATACGTTCAGTTGAACAGCGCATGACCTCGCAATTAAAATTTACTAAAATGAATGTGTGGTTAAAAGACGCTCCTGGCGCAGAAACTGCATATCAGTTCATCGTTCGAGATGATGGAGCGAGTACAGATTTGGACGTAACAATAAGTGATACAGACACAAGTGGAAGTTATACAGGAGATGTCCAAATGGCGGATTATTCTGATACTGTAGTGCGTGGAAGCTTAACAGGTTCTCCAGCAGCCACTTATGTTTATTATAGTTTTATTTTAGGCGCTGCTGCGTCTGCGTCCACAAAAACTATAACTGCAGATTCTCATATTGTTGCTGAAAGTACGAATACAATTACAGCAGACACGCACATACTTAATTCTGAAACGCAAACAATAACTTCAGATTCTCACATTTTAAATTCAGAAAGTGATACAATAACTGCAGATTCGCACATTATTAAGAATGATAATCAATTTACTATAACTGCCGATTCGCATATAAAAACAATTGAACAGCAAACCATTACAGCAGATTCTCATGTGAAAACATCAGATGTGCAAAAAACATTGAATGCAGATTCTCACATATTAAAGGAAGCTACTAGTACCATAACATCTGATTCTGTTGTGTGTACTGAAGTAACGTCTACTATAGATTCCGATTCTCATGTAATGAAGTCTGGAGTTGCACAAACAATAACTGCGGATTCAGTTATTAGTGGAGCAGAACAGAAAACAATTACTGCCGATTCTCATGTGTTGAAAATAGGAGATACAGGAACTATAACATCCGACTCTCACATATTAAACGAGAATAGTGATACTATAAATTCAGACAGTCATATTAAGGCGTCAACATCTAATACTATAACTGCTGATTCTCATATTTTAGAGACTAAATCAGACACTAGCTTAACATCTGATTCTCACGTTAATGCACCAGCAACGCAGACTATTACAGCAGACAGTCATATATTCGCAACTGAAAGTGAGACTATAACGTCATTTTCATTTATAAAAGGTCCTGAAGAAATCCAAAATATTTTTTCATATTCGCACATATTTTTACCAGATAACCAAAAAAATATAACATCTGATTCTGTTATTAAACGAGAAGAAACTAAAACTTTAACTTCTAGTTCACATGTGTTGAGAACTGAACGTGATAACATTACATCTCAATCCCATATATTTGATTATGATATTCAAGAAACTATTAATTCAGATTCACACATTAAACGTATAGAACAAAATACTAGTTTAACATCCGATTCTCATATTTTAGAATCTAAACAATCAAATATAAATAGTAATTCTCATATTGTTAATTTGGATAACGAAACTACAATAACATCTAGTTCTCACATTAAACGTACTGTTGGTATTGGTGAACCAGTTATAACGGATGACTTAGTATTATATTGGAAATGCAATGATGATAATGCAACAAAAGAAGTATTAGATAGTTCTGGTAATGGTTATAATGGAACAAGTATTATAGATACTACTGAAACTATGTCTGTTGCTGGAAAGGTTAATAAAGGATTGTCTATTGGAGATAATATAAATTATATCCTCCATAACTATAGTCTTGATGGTATATACGAACCAAATAATTCTACACTTCAACTATCAAATAATCATACAATTTCTATGTGGGTAAGTCCTAATTTAGATAATTTCAGCAGTCCAAACAGCGGACATGCTGATTGGTCTCGTCTCCTAGATAAAGATGCGTATCAAATAGCGCCTAATAGTTCTAGTAAACAAATATTATATCAAATATTAAATAGTGTGGGCACACCATTTTTAACCTATTCTAATGTTCAAGATTGGTATGCTGGTCAATGGTATCATATAGTTTGCCGTATGGAAAATGGATATATGACCATGTACGTTAATAATGTTCTTCAGTCAGACGATGATACTATGACTGGAACACTAAAAGCTAGCGGTCAAACATTAGTAATGGGCAATAATGGTTCACTTAATCGTGTTGGAAATGCAATATTTGATGAAGTTATGTTGTTTAATAGAGCGCTTAGCACTACTGAAATTTCAGAATTATATTCTTCTGGAGCAAATGCTCTTAATTCATCATCTTATGTGCTTAACCAATCTACTGAAATTATAAATTCAACATCTTTTGTTACAACTGTAAATAATCAACAAACCATTACATCTGATTCTTATGTTACTGTGAAAGTAGAAAAAACGTTAACTGCAAATACGCACGTTACAGTATCCCCGCGAAAAACTATTACATCAAATTCGTATGTAGAGGGAATGGAAACTTATACTAGAACTATTACATCAGATTCATATGTTAATAAGTATGTTTATTTGCCAGCTCCTAAATTGATTAGTGTACGGTATGCATATAATAAACCAACACTTAGAAAGGCAGAAATTAATATTGAAAAGCCAACGCTTATTGTTAGTGAAAAAACTATTGAGAAACCTACGCTCATTCAAGGAGCGCAAATTCTTGATAAACCAACATTGATTGTAAGCGACGTAACTCTGGAGAAGCCTAGTACAATTAGAATATCTAATTCTTTAGATAAACCAGTATTGATAGCTGGTGGTATATCTATAGACACTCCAGTATTAATTAAAGGATATCCAACACTTAACAAACCTGTGCTTATACAGAACGCGCTAACATTATCTCGTCCTGTAATTAAAGAGCATGGACTAACGATTACTAAACCCACAATTAAAGTTGGGGGCGTAAAAATTAAAAAACCAATAATGAGGTGAATATAAAATGGTAGAGAAAGTCGAGTGGCAAGAACCAACTGACAATAGTGTTACTACAGTTCATGTAGAAAGAAGCACTACAAAGTATGGGGCTTACACAGAAATAGGAACAACATCTGCTACTAGCGATGGTGCAGCTAAAAGCTCATCTAATACGTGGGTTGTAGAGTACACCGATTCAACAGGAGCAAGAACTGATTGGTATAAGATTAGATTCTGGAATGGAACAAATTATTCAGATTATTCAGAACCGACAACTCAAGAACAGTTATTGCAATTGTGTACAGTAGATGAAGTTAAAGATGTTATAGATACAACTGGTCGATGGTCGGACAATGAAGTATTTAAAACAATTAAAGAAGTGGACGATTTGATTTATATTGAGTCTGGAACTCCAGTCAAATCAGTTTGGTCTACTATAGGAAAGATAGATAGCACGCTTCAATATAGATATTATGTTGGAGAAGAAAATATTTATCGAGTGGATAGAGTGTTTTATGGAACAACAACTAAATCAGAACTATTTTTAGATGACCAATATAAAGTGAATGCTAAATATGGTATGATAGAAATATTGCCTACTGCATCAAGTGGTATAACTCCAGACACAACGTGTGATATAGAAATTAGATATGTGCCTAAAGTATACAATCAGTTATCTATTTACAGAACATGCAAGAGATTATTGGAAAAGCTTGATTTTACTTCTGGAGGCACCGCAAGTAAAGAACTTGAAGTAATAGAGAAAAAGCTTGCATCAATAGAACAGTTGTTGGTTAATAGTTATTGTTTAGATGCAACATCTAGATACTCTTATTATGATGATAAATATGGAGTAAATAGAAAGAAAATTGTGCAAGACCACGATAGGAATTTATATATTAGTTCGTATGGGTGGTGATTAAAACGAGTATAGATGATAAGGTACACGATTGGAAACATTATTTAGACGCTAAATTAAGAGCAATAAAAGAAGAACCATTTAAGGGAAAAGAAGCATACTTTAATAAATATAGCGATTATAAATATTTTACCATTGCGTGTAATAAACTGTATGAGAAAGGCTACAAAAAAGTAGCTCAAGAATATATGTTAGAATATAGTCGTGTAGTCAAATTAAAAGAACAAGAACTATGGGACTGGTGGATATAAAATGAAAAAATTAAGTAAAGGAGCAAGAAAAGGATTAGATAAGAGAATGAAAGAAGTTGAAAAAGGATTTGGAATTACAAAAGATGAGAAAAAACGAGCAGTTGCTTGTGATTATGTAATTGACACAAATAAGCGAAAAGGTATGAATGACGAGCCAAAATTAATTGATTAAACCGAAACATTTATATACTAGAACTACTATATATATACTGTTATAGTAAAAAGTATATTTTTGTTTCGTGGAAACGCAATTTAACCCGGAGGGTATGTGAAAAATGGATAGTGTTACATGTTTAAATATTATTAGAGATAGCTTGCGCGCTAATCTAACCGACCCTTATGTAACTGGTGGTGGTTCTTCTAGAGGAGGAGCATATTGGGTATTTGCTGACCAACCTATTTCTGGTGGAAAGTATCCTCAAGTTGTTCTAAAGAAATTCGATAATCCTACTGAAGTATTAGATATAGGATATGATTATGAAGAATTTGAACAGTTATACATCGATGTTTGGTTTTATTCTAAGAATGGTTTTAAGATAACTGTTGGCGGTACAGAATACGTAAACGCACAGTTAGTGGAATATTATCAGGGACTTATTAAGTCTACTCTTAAAGCTCAAGCTAGTACATTACATACTGCTGGAGCTAAAATGTATAAACATATAAATACGAGCCCAATTGCATACGATTCAGAAACACAATTATATTTTGGTTCAGTCACCATTAGAGTGGCTTACTTTAATCAATAAAATGCTTAGAATATCATATAAAAAAGATACCAGAGGCGTTCTTAAAGCTATGGGACCCCAGAAATTTGAGGCAGAAATAGGAGAGATGCTATATCGGGCAGCAGGTAGACTTGCAACCGAAATGGAGAAAGAAGCAAAAGTAACATATGAATCTAAACGAATTGCTGCAAAACGGAATCAAGTTATTAAAAGTTTTGCAATACGAACTCTTAAAACTGCAAAAAATGGAGCAATTGCTGTAGTATCATCTGGTGGTAGTAAAGCGCCGCATGCTGTTTTCCTAGAATATGATAGGAGACTTCGTAATGGTAATATGTGGTCTGCAGTTAATCCTAATGCTCCATACGCATTTATGAAAGCTGGAATGGATAAAGGAATGCAATTAGCACCTAAGATTATTAAAGAAGAAATTAGTAAAATAAAAGTTTGAGGTAGTGAAAATGAAAAAAATAATATACGAAGGAGATATTAATCCGTGCATGGTTAAAAGAATGATGTGGGGAAAAGGAGAGATAAAAGAAGTAGAAGATAATTTAGCAGATATATTGCTAAAGAACCCAGCATTTTCATTAGTTGGAAAAGTGAAGAAAGAGAAAGTAGAGAAAAAAGTAGAAGTTAAGGAAGATAAGCTGGAAGAATTTTACATGGAGGATGAATAAAAATGACAAATAGTGGATATAAACAAGAACTCTATTGGGGAGATGAATCTGCTTATGGTACAGGAGCAACAATTAATCAGCCGTTTGGTCTTGTTCAGAGCGTAAACCCAACAGAAACAAATACATTAATTAAAGTTAGAACAATGGGTGGAACTAGAGATTATAATAATATTGTCGCTGGTAAATTTGAAGTTTCAGGAAACGTTGAGTATTACTTACAAGGTGGAGCATTTATTAGACAAGCCATGGGAGAAGATACTGCAACAACTACAACTGTAGATTCTGGTCCTAAAATACATAGTGGAGCAAGTTATTTGCACGTTATGGGTAGTGCCGCATCGCCAACTGCTGATAGTTTTCCAAGTTTCGAAATGGAATTCACAGATGAAGAAGATACTGGTGCAGCCGCAAATACTGCAAATTTAAAACGAAGATATAGAGGATGTAGAGTTAATGCTTTAACCATATCTGGTAACGTTGATGAGCCAGTAAAAGTAAATGCTGATTGGATTGGTAGACATGTTGTTATTTCAACAGCAGCCGCTGCAGCAGTTACTCAGTCAACTGACGACCCATATGTTTTCTATCAAGGAGCTGTTTACGCAACAACTGGAGCTATTTCAGCATATACCGCAATTGGTACAAGTTCTGAAATTGCAGAAGTTAATAGTTTTGACTTTAGCGTTAACAACAACTTAGAAGCTGTATGGTATGTTTCAGGAACAACTGCAACTCAACAGATTAAAAGAGGAGTTAAAGTTTTGATTCCAAAAGGAAGAGATTATGCTGCTAACTTGAATTTACATTTCAAGAATAGAGCAATGTATCAGAAATTCCTTGGAGCAACAGACGCTACAATTCCACAAGATACGCTAGCTAAGTATCAAATAGTACTTGATTTGATTAGAAGTGGAACTTTAGGCGGAGTTAAAGCTGCAACAGACGATTACATGCGAATTATGCTTGCATCGTGTGCATTCGATACTATAAACATTCCTGGTTCACCAGAAGATATAGTAAACGAAACAATTGGTGTAGACGTAAAATCTGCAAAAATTTATGTAATTGATGATGACGCAAGTTATCAATAATTTTTTTTATTTTTAATTTTTAAAACAAATAATAAAAGGTGAGACAAGATGGTAATGAAAAAAGAAAATTCACTTTATGCAAGGGATGAAGAAGGGAAGTTAATTCCTAAAGAAGTGGAATTAGTAATAGATGAAGATGTGCCTCAACAATTAGAATTGAAGGGAGAAACAATAGTGTGTATTCCTATGACTCGTGGGGAAATCAAAAAATTGTTTGCAGATATTAGAAAAGCTGGAGATGACGAACGAGATAGAGACGCTGAAGTAATATTAAAGTGTTGTGTAACTCCAGAATATACCAAAGAAGAAGTTGAAGCCCTTAAACCAGCATATTCAGCTGCAATCGCTAATACTATATTAGCAGAAAGTGGTTTGAATATTGGAGAGAAATCTAGAAATAAGGCAGTTGATGAAAAAGAAGACGAATTTTCAAAAAACTAAAACGGGTCAAGTCAGAACGTCAAGAATCTGATTTGACCTTATTTTTACACACGCAAGGATACAATTTTTTTAATATACCTAGGTTAACATATGCTGAAGTTGGCGCATTAGTTGATGCTTGGAATAGACAACAAAAAGAACAACAAAAAGCTTATAAAAAGAGAAAATAAATATGGCCGGTGCAATTGAAGGAGTAATGCAAAGTTTACAGGTACAGTTAGCTCTACAAGCTACTGGTACTGTTAAAGTAGTTGCTGATTTACAAAAGGTTGGTTCTCAAGTAGATAGAATTACTAAACAAGTAGAAAAGTCTACACAAGCAGCTGAAAAAAATGCAGATACGTGGAGTAAAGTTAGTTATCAAACTGATAAAACAGGAAAAATTGTTGGCGCTAGTGTTACTGCGTATCGAAAACAAGGAGATGCTGTTTCAAGCGCTACTGCAAAATTAGAAGACCATGGTAAAGGACTTAAACAAGTTTCAGCTGTAAATGAAGGATTGGGTAAATCATTATCTAATCTTTTGTCTGTTTTTACTAAATTTCGATGGTTATTAGTTAATTTTGCTATGGTTATTGGGTTATTCGTTGGACTCAAAAAAATAGTAGATTGGGCCGATAATGTTGAAGATTCTATGAATAAAGTTTCTGCAGTTACCGGTAAAACTACTGATTCTGTGTTAACTAATGTAGAAAAGATGCGTAGAGGAACAATATTTAGCATGAAAGAAGTTGGAGACTCATTATTTGAAGTTTCAAAAAAAGGATATGATTTGGAAGATTCTATGCTTATTGTTGATGCGTCTATGACTCTTGCTGTTGGTGGATTTACAGATTTAGCAACAGCTACAGATGTTGTAACTAACGTATTAAAAACTTTTAATCTTTCTGCAGAAGATTCTGTTGATGTAATAAATGCTTTAACTTATGTGGCATTAAATACATCTGCTACAATAGAGGGATTAGCTCAAGCATTAGGTACTGTTGGTCCCGTAGCACAAGTTGCTGGAATTTCGCACAATGAATTAATAGCCGCTCTTGGATTATTGAATAACAAGATACCTAACGTGTCTAAAGCTGCTACTGCGCTTAGAAGTTCTATAGCTAAAATAATAGACCCTACAGAAGAAGTTAAAGATAGTATGTATGAAGCTGGTCTTTCGTTTTATGATACTGAAGGCAATTTACTTAATTTATCTAGAGCATTTAGAAGTTTAGGGAGTGCGTTGAGTGATATGGAAACTCAACAAGAGAAACTTCAATTTATAATGGAAATGTTTGGTATTAGAGCCTCTACAGGGGCCGCTGCATTAATTGATTTGATGGAAAACCATACATTTGCCATGGATGAAATGACTGCTGCTACTATAATATGGGATGCAGCCGAAGAAGCCGCATCCAAACGAATGGAAGCTAGAAAAAATAAAAATAAGGCTGCTAATGAAGAATTAAAATCTATTGGCATAGATACTAGTAGTGGACTAGCAAAAGCATGGTCAGCCATGGCAACTTCTTTTTCAGAATCTTTTACTCAAGAAGATAGAATGATTAGAGTTCAGCGTAATTTGGCGTTAATGGCAGATGAAGGAAAAACAACATATGCAGAATTAGCTAAATTAGCAGGACTTGAAATTTTAGGGCCTAAAATGGATACTGGTACTGGAAAGCTAACTAGTGAGTTAAAAGAATCTACCATAGAGCGTTTATTTAAAGGAAAGATGGCTACTCCTATGCCGTTTGGAGAAGTCATTAAAAATACTAAATCTGTTGAAGAGCAATTGATAGCATTAGAAGAAGAATATGATAGATTAATAACTAAATTTACAACTGAACAAAAAGAAGCAGGTTTGCCTTTAGAACAATATATGGACGGTATTCTAGAATTAATGCGCGTTCAAGAATTATATCAAAATGTTGAAAACAATACAATTGATACGCAAGAAGGAGCGCAAGTTGCATTGGGTGGAGTAGTATATGCGCAACTTCAATATAAACATATGATTATCGATACCAATAGAGTTAAACAGTTAGCTATTGATATAGATAACGGCAACATTGAATCTACTAAAGAATATGTAACAGAAATTAGAAATGCAGTAGATGCGTTTGAAGATTTTAAACAGAGTTATAATAAACTTACAACCACTACATATGCTGACCAATTAGCAAATGAGGCTAGTGAAGTGGATAAACTTAAACAAGCGCAAAAAGAATTAAAAGAGGAATTAATAGAGGGATTACAAAAAAAAGGCGCCACCTATGATATGTTAGTGGAAATACGGGACAATTATTATTCAGAATATGATGCGCTTAGTAAATTAATATCGTTAGCAGAACAAGATATTATAGCTAAAGAGCGAGAAACTCGTATAACTAATGAGTTAGCTAAAGCATCATTTATGTATCAAAAAATTTTATCAAAATTAAAAGATGAATTAAGCGATTTACAAGATACATATAATTCATATGCTAAAGCTAGATTTGCTGGAGAAACTGCATCATTGCAACATTTGCATGAAATGGAATTAGCCATCAAAAAAGAAGAATTAGCTCAATTGGAATTAGGAGATACAGTAGAAAATACTAGTGATACGTTAAACCGTGAAGCTAATGAATATAAAGCTTGGGTAGATACTATACATGAGGTTATAAGAGCTTTAATAAAAGAAGGTAATGCAAACGCTTCTAATGTTTCTAAAGTTGTTAGAAACCAACAAACGTTATTATTACAATCAAGTAAATTTCAAACTGAAAAAGATAAAGAAAAAACTAAATTAGAAGAAATGCAAGATGCTCTTGATATTGAGCAATTAAAACATGAAATTAATTATGATGAAAAACATTATGCGGTTCAAGAATACATAGATGCATTAGATAAAGAACGAGAACAGAATTGGAATACTTCAGAGGAAGCTATATCTGCAATACAAGGAGTTATAACTAAACTGGAAGAAAAACAAAATGCTATCGATGATGTTACCAAAGATTATGAAAAAATGACAGAAGCCGTATCTTTTATGAAAGCAGGACTTGAAAATTATACAGAAGTTATGTCACAAAGTGTGGAAACATGGATATCTGCATTAGATGATTATATACTTAAAGTTAATCAAGCAATTAACGCCAATGCCAATTTAGGGGGCGGGGGTGGTAGCGGTCCTGGGTTTAATGATAATGGCGATGCTATCACAACAACAAGTCCTTGGAATGCATGGGTAACTCCTAGTGGGAATTCATATGACCCATATCACAGAAATTTTAATGATTTTGTTATGAGACCTGGTGAAGGTCCTGTTGCATTCAGTCCTCAAGATACTATAGTTGGATTTAAAGGAGATTCTCCTATGGGAGGAAGTGTTACAATCGAAAATATTAATGTAAGTGGTGTTTCTGGAGACCCTTCAGAAATAGCTTATGAATTAGCTAGAGAAATAAGGAGGGAGCTGAACGCTTTAGGATAAAATGGCATATAGTGGAGTAGTATTAAATTCTGTACCGTTAAATATCACAAACATATCTGCTGTTAAAAAACAGAAAACAGTTAAACAAGTCATAGGTAAATCATTATCTGAATTAAATGTTGTTGGCGTATCTGGACAACAATGGGAATTACAACTGCAAGGTATAGTTTTAGGAACTACAGCCGCAAATGTTGCTACCAACAGGACTAATGTTGAAGGATTAGATGCTGTTGCTCCATACGCGTACGTCGATGGACTTCATAATGGCACATATTATGTGAGGCCTGGCTCAGTTACTTTCCCAGATACAGGAGATAATGTTAATTTAAGTTACAGATATTCAATGCAATTGGTGGAACAATGACTGATACATCAACTAAAATAATTATTGGAGTGCTTTTAATTACGTTAATCGCTACTGGAGTTTACATTACTATGGGAGATAATGTTCGGCTTAGAGTAGATAATGATAAAAGTACTTTTTATGTTCAAGAAAACAATCGTTGGGTTGTTAGTGGACGAGAATATAATAGATTATTCGATGGAACGTCTCAGATGAATAGATATGTTTCTGGGATTGAGGTAGAGACATTGATTGATAATGTTTCTGAAACTGTAACGATTAAACGAACTACTCCATATTGGAGAGGTCCTGTCATCGTAGATACTTATTTCTTTGATGGTAAAGTAGACGATGTAGAATTGTTTCCTATTTCTCACACTATAGAAATATTTAATGGGACTGGTTATTATTACAGGTATACTGTAGATGATTTAACTGGTGTTCCAGATAAAACTAAATTAACCGACGTTACTCTGCTTAACTTTGGCAGAAACATGAAAGTAGAATTAAATCCTGATTATAGATGGGCATGGATTGGATGGCCTTATGGTGGTGATAGCGTAAGTGCTCAATATGATATTGATAGCGATTATGAAGTATTCCACGTAAGATTGTTTGACCCAGCGCCATCTACTGAATCTGCAACTATAAATCCTGCTAGCCCTGGTGATGATGACGCGTTAGAAGGATTGTGTAATGTTTCAGATTCAGATGCTGATGATGTTTATTTTGAATATATCTGGTACGTAGACGATGTAGTAAATGAAACAGGTACTGTAGTTGGTAGCGCATGGGATATATCTACAGCAGCAGATACTGGAGCATCAGATGATGTAAGTGGAGATAACGCAAATGCTGCTGATATGCACATTAATCCTGATGGTACAAAAATGTTTGTGGCAGGCTCAAGCAACGGTGGGGACTTTTTACAATATAATCTTTCTGTTCCTTGGAATGTTAGTTCGGCATCGTTATACAATTATACTGATAATGCAGCATTACAAGCTTTAGCTTTAACTGTCAGTACAGATGGTTATCATATTTATGGTATTGATTATACTAATGGATATATATATCAATATAATATGACTACTGCGTGGGACCTGAAAACAATATCAACTCTTGATTATACCATGACAGCAAATACTACCGCCGTAAGCGGTATTATATTTAATCCTGAAGGAACAATTTTTTATCATACTGGAAGAAGTTCCGATTATGTTTATCAACATAATTTATCTGAAGCATGGAATCTTTCATCTGCAACATATGAAGGATATGTCGATACTACTGGAGGCAATCCTGAAAGTGTTAGTTTTAGTGCGGATGGAACACTAATGTTTGTTGAAGATTTAGGTGATGATGAATTGGTTTCTTATAATCTATCAACTGCGTGGTTAGTTTCAAGTGCTGTTCCTGGTGGAATTAACATAACTCATAAAGGCACGGATTATGCAGGAGCGTATTTTAAAGAAGATGGAGCAATATTATATAGGATAAATGCTGGACTAGTATCACAATGGAAAATTGGTTCATATTTCACTCAGAACGTTTCTAAAAGTTTATATAATATTTCAAGTTCTGATACTACAATTGCAGAAGAATGGGTGTTTAGTTGTAGAGGTAGTGATGGTATAGCATTCAGCGCTTGGACTAATTCAAGTACTGCAACGGTTTCTGCTGGTGTGTGCACTCAAAATAGTGATTGTGATGTGGGAGGAGGAGAATTTTGCGCTCAAGACGAA
>Ga0307377_10002901_pt1 | contig 19861 bp, 18 predicted proteins | sample TR3MG_FD_202535 | JGI IMG/M metagenome (GOLD analysis project Ga0307377, IMG submission 202535) | Soil microbial communities from Risofladan, Vaasa, Finland - TR-3 | ecosystem: Environmental > Terrestrial > Soil > Coastal area > Acid sulfate soil | place: Finland: Risofladan, Vaasa | collected... | reverse complement strand
ATTCTTATATTCAGGCTTAGCACAGACAAGGTTTATAAAGTCGTCTTGCTTGGCGGGGATTGCTTCTTGTCTGTCGAAGAATCCTTTTTCTTGCTCTTTAACGAAGGCTTTCCTACGCTGATAGATCTTATTTTCCATGAAGTAAATAAGCATCGCCTCTGGATCGCTATAAAAAGCTTCCAAAGCAATTTTTTCATAGTCTTCAACATCAAAGCCACCTTCCCAGATTTCTTCACTAGCTGATTCTATCCTTTCCACTATAGGAACCTGTGGTACCTGGTGGTTATAGGGTTTAAATTCTGCCATGGCAACAATGACTGGAATTAACACAGCATAATCTGCTTGTATCGTTCCAGTTTGTTTAGACTTATAAAGCTCAAACCAGTCACGCATAATTGATTTAATAGCCTTATTTTTCATGCCAGCCAGCGCATTTTGAGACCAAACTGTTGCCCCGTCCAGCAAATAATGATCGAGAGCTTTTTTATCTGGCGTTGAAATTCTAAAGCCCGAATTACATAATTTTTTCATAAGTTCTCCTTAACATATTAATGATCCTGAAAAAAAACTATCTGGTGCAGCAGCTCCAACACAAGTTACGGTATTTCCTGCACCGCCAAATATATTGTAAGCTAACGTTGCTGTATCTGCTGCGTCCATATCTGTTAAAACACTAACTGCAAATGAATAGTAATTTGCAAATGATGCAACAGTCCTTGATGCAGCACAATTAACATTATTAGGAGTATATGTTCTATTTGAAGTTATTAGTTGCAGGTAGCCAGAAGTCATTGCAGCAGTAATAGCAGTAGCTCTTATACCACCATCTAAATTATATTTACCTGTCACTGGTGAGGTAAAAGTGCCATTAACATTAAAATCAGCATTTTGATCAAAAATCTCTGTTAATGTTGTTGTGGTTCCTAATTGCCAAACATTATTATTTCCAGTTGTATTTGTAACACTAGCTCCTAAATAAGCGAAAAACGCTGATTGCAATGGCATTGTTCTTTCACCAGTACCTTCCATTTGCCAATAAGTTGTTCCAGCTCCAGGATATGTGCTTCTACTTATCATTAATTGAGCGGTAGTTGCCGGCAGCCCCATGTACCAATCAGAAGAAGCGACTGTATTAATCCACGTTAAGTACGCTGATCCACCAGTTCCGGCAGCTCCAGGAGTGGTTGCCCTCATTTCTAGCGTAGCTCTAGCGCTATTATTTTCCTCATTGTTAGAAACAGCAAGTCCAATTTTGTTTGTAGAAGCTCCTGTAAAAGTAAACTGGTTGTTATTATCATTTGTGTCTGGGCTAGTAAAGATAATTGGGAAATATGCTCCTGCTGGTCCTGCTGGAATAGAAGTATAAACAGTCATTATGTCGGTTCCTGCTGATGGACTAGCTCCAGTTGTAATCTTGAAATTATCACTGTCAGAATTATCAATACCTACAGAATAAGTTCCACCACCAGGTATATTAAACTTTATCCATGCGTCTTCTGCTGCTACTGATTCATCTGATGGTATTATCTCTATCGGGCCTGTTCTCTGGTATTGTGCAGCATTCTGAGTAATACCAGCATTTATCCCTTGGGCTTGCTCAAATATGCAAACTGCGAATATTACAGTTCCCGTTCCAACAATAACATCAGGTGCTGCTGTTGAATCTATCGTTACATGATTAAGATATATAGGCAGGGAAGAGGTCTGGTTAATCGGTACTGCGTCGTCCGTAATAAAGAAGCAATGATTAAACCAAGCTGTGGCGTCATCAGAAATAAGGGTAGTGTTAATAAACTGACAGCCTCTTACCATTCCTATGCCCTGATCAACGAAGTCAAATGAGCATTGCACGTTACAACCAACAATTCTACTGGTACCGCCTAAAGTTCCTACGTTCGCAGCACCCACGCCTAGAGTGCAGGTTAAAGCGAGCAGGCTAGCTGCTCCAGCTCCTATGTCTGCAAAACCATCTTCTGTTCCTTGGCAATGCGTGTTCATAGCGACTATAAGGCCTGTCCAATTAGGAAGAGCAAAAGTATACCCATTGTCTACAACTGTAACACAATCTATCATTACAATTGTTGTAGCTCCAGCTGCTGCACTTAATAAGACGTTAGTCGTGTCTGTTAAAGCTAAGTTCCTAAAGCTGACAGCTCCTGCATCGGGTGGCGTATGAGCTCCTGTTATTGTAGTTTGATATCCGGCAGGTGTTGCTACAGCTGCCGTTATATCTACAGCGTTATAGAGAACAAGGTCTTCTGTGTAGACTCCAGGTCTGACATAGACTGTTCCGCCACCATCAGCATTAGCAGCATTAATAGCAGCTTGTACGGTTTGATACTCTGTTTGCCCAGCAACAGCGTCAACCACATAAACAGTGATGTTACGCAAATCCATGGCTGTTAAGGTATTGTTTAATGGCGTCCCGGTAAATTGAATCCCGTTAAGAAAGGCACCGCTATTACCTAAAAAGTTAATGTCTCCGGCAGCATCCGGACTAACGGCACCCCCAGCGTCCCCGGTAAGTGTCTCTACCAGAGACCCCCCGCCAGATGGAGCTATAGTTAATAGATTTGCAGCAGGAGTTCCTGTAACGGTAATTCCACCTCCTCCTAATACATTAATGTTATTTAATGCGTCAGGGCCTACTTGTCCTCCTACATCTGGAGTGAAGAGTTCTGCAGCTGCTGCAGTTCCAGCCATTCTGCGCCATATGCCCTGTGTCGTATCTTTATAGCAAAGCTTCCACCAGTCATTAGAAGAATCATCTAGCCATTCATCTCCAATCTTAAAATTCTTATAATCAGCAACGGTTGGTGCTCGTGTTGTACGAAATCTTCTTATTGGGTCATAAGCATTGACAGGGTAATTTAACGGGCTTTTATCTATAAACGGCATAATAACTCCTGTTGTTTAACATATTAAAGCTCCCGAAAAGTTAGTATATGTAGCACCCCCACCATCTATAGATACATCTGCTTGTGCTGCTCCGGCATTTGGTATTCCAACGCTTATATGTGCAGTATCGCCCAAATCCATATCACAAAAAGAAGAAGTAAATAGGGATTGTTGTGTGGGGTCAGCTGTATAACCTGTCAAATAAATTGCAGAACCATATGTCCGATTGCTTGTAACTAAATAAAATAAATATAGTCCACTTGCAGTATCGCAATTAGATAGTCTTAGATTTGAATGAAGCAAATATCTTCCGCCAAGAGAAGCCGTAAATGTATATGTTCCAACATTAAAATCTGCATTCTGATCAAATATTTCATTACTTATCGTTAGTATTGTTGTAGCATTAATCGGTAGATTATCCTGTGCTACTATTTGTGTAACTAAGAACGCAGGTTGTAACGGCATCGTTACTTCACCCGCTGCCGTAATGGCTATATGCGTCGTAGCCCCATTGTTTCCAATCTCCGGCGTATTAACAATACCAGAAGCAGAAAGCACACCGTCAACAGGTGAGTTTGCTTCAGTATATATTCCACCGACAATAAGATTATAACCGTCGGCTGCGATAAGATCATCAAATTGAGAAACTACCGTTGCTCCATTACCTATGGTGTAGCTGTAGCTGGTTCCTGCTACATCTGTAACGTGGATATGGTTATAGAAGAACCTTGAGGTAGTCGCAGTATCTCCTGAAAAGAATCCGTGACCAATGTTATTGGTTGCTACTACATGGATCGTATTTCTGTAAAACTCATGAGTCAGTCCTGTTCCTCCAAGATAAGCAAAACCAACAACGTTAGTAGCATCTGGGTCTGTTACTGTCGTAACATTGTCATGCAGATAAAAAATCCCAGTAGTGGCTAGATCTATACCTAACCCTGTAGCAAGAGCAGTACCGCTGTTTGTAACCGTTATACGCCTACATCTAGCTATGTCAACTAACCCACCGTTTGCTAGACCGAAGGCTCCCTTAAGAGCTGTTCCACCTCCGTTTCCAGTATGATAGAAGTCTATACTACAAGTTCTACAAGTCAGAGTTCCAGTGTCAGTAACATAACCAACTTTAGGCTGCTGAACGGCTGCGATGTTTGCTGCTGTTGTCATTGCAAGACCACATTCTCTGAAGATCACATCTCCAGTACTTACCTGTACTGTATTTATTGCTGTTGTGGCTGCAGTACAACTAATGGTAAATCCTTCATAAACGATACCAGTAAAAGCTCCAGCGTTCACTACATTAGCGTCAGCTTGCGTGATGATGCAGTTGTTAGGCTTGCCCCTTGCTATTACAATAACATCATTAGCAGCGTGGGTAATTGTTTCTGTGTACGTTCCTGGGTCAACTTGAATAGTATCTCCGACTGCTGCAGCTGTAACGGCTGCGTTTATTGTTAGAAAAGCATTCTCCCATACTAGACCGTCGTTAGCGTCGTTTCCGTGCTTGCCAACATAAAGAATGTTCTCTCCTTGGATGGCGTCAAGTACACCGGCATTAGCTCTTACAGATCCCTGTTCTGTAACATCAATAGTTAAATTGTCTGTAACTACGTTTGTGGCATTTAAAGTAGTAACTGTAGGAGTTGCACTAAAGACAGGATCTGCACCGGTTACACCTTCAAGTATAGTTCCGGTTGCTCCAACACCCAAAGATGTTAAACTCCCTGTTGCATTACCTAACTGTATACTATGATCTGTAGTTCCTGTGAGATCAGCTTGAAGTGTTCCTGCCCCACCTGTCCAAGTGATATTAGCTCCGTTTGTCATATCTGCAATCGCTGGGTCTGCACCCACTGACCCAATAATTAATTGTCCATTAGCAAGAGCAGCCAATGAAGTAAGACTTCCTGTCGCATTCCCTATTTGGACTGTATGATCTGTGGTTCCCGTTACGTCTATTGTTAATACATTAGCAGCAGGATTTCCTGTTACAGTAATGTTTGCTCCACCAAAAACATCAATGTTAAATGCAGCATCAACACCAACAGCACCACCAATGTCGCCGGTAAGTGTCTCTAAATCTGGAAGAACTGTTCCATCTGCAAAACGTCCAGCTTGTGACATATAGTTCCTCCTTATGCTCTTATTATTTCGATAACAACACTACCAGCAGTCGCAGCTGCAGCGGTCTGCTTAACATAGAAGACAGTTCCTTCTCTTATGAAAAAACCATCATCACGTACTTTGTTTGCAGTTACGTCGATTAGTTTGAAAGAATTGGGTGGTAAAATAAAGTGATCTGTAACACCGTCTATGGAGAAATCCATGTCTGCGTCTGTAAGATTGTTTAGGATAAATATCCTGGCTGGACTAGCCAACGCTGCTCCGACCGCTGCATAAAGAGCTCCGATAGCTCCAAAAGCAAGGGCTCTTCTTGCATCTACTATAACTCTATTGTTATAAGCCATTCTCTACCTCTTTTGTTTACGGGCCTCATGTTTGTACGGCGATGTTGGCCGGCCCTGTTACTAATATTTAAATATTTAATTGATATCATTAAATCTTTTAACTAGAAACTTAACAAGCTTTTTTTTTAAGATTAGCACCCAGAAGCAAAGACTGCTAAAATCTAAGAATGACAAATATGTCACTTTATGGTACCAGTTAATGACAAATATGACAGAAAGTGGTACCAGTTAATGACAAATATGTCACTTTATGGTACCAGTTAATGTAACTAAAGGAGTAAACCATGCCAGAAGAAGTTAAAGAACAACCTACACCAATACTAGAAAAAAGACTCTTCTCAGAAGGAAGAGGACAGTATGGTCTCGTTGATGGAGCTAAAGTCTATTACTTCACGTTCCCTCTTAACAACACCATTGAAGATAATTTCGCTGCTATTTCATACCTAAAAGATAAAATCTTTGAAGCTATTCAAGCCAATACAAAAGCAGAAAAGGCTAAAGAAGATAAGGCTGTAGAAGTTACAGAAGAAGTCAAAGAAGATAAGTCTAAAGAAGAAAAATAATCCTCTTTTTAAACTGTAGTGCTCCTATAGTTTGGCCTCTCTTTGCTATATGCTTAGAGGGGTTTTTTGTTTTACGCCTAGAAATTAGCTTATGTTATTTTGTGGGCTTATTGTAAGTAGCTAATATATACAAACTTAACTAGGAAGTGCTAGGAAGCGAGATGCTTCCGAGTTAATAATAGCCATTGATCTTTTGTTTAATATAGCTTTTACCTCTTGGAAGATTTCTTTATAGGGTATCTCTCTTTCCATTAAAGCATATAGCTCATCATCTGTAGATATCTCCAATAGATTCAATACAGCTAGTTCATATTGGGTTCTATTGTTTCTGAAGTTTTTAGGTACCTTTCCTTTAAATCCCATAGCACAATATGTTGTTTTGGTTAAGTTTCCATAATATCGATTAGCATTTTTACTTCCTTGGTCTTTTGCATATTCAATAAATTTCTGTACAGCATCAGTCATCTTTCGGCGTCCTATCTTTCCCTGTTCCCGGGCTTGTTTCCATTCAACTGTATTTCTTTTTGCTAATTGTTTTTCATATATTGAAAAAGTATCCATGACAATTTGAGTCATGTTTTTAGCAAACTGAGTTCTCATCAAAGAAACAAAGAAATAAGCAGCGGATTTATTATAAATTCTTAAGTTATTTTGTCCTTTTACCCCCCTTTCAGGAAGGGTGGTTGAACGGGCTATTGTTCGGTATTTTTTGCCATTTGGGAGTGTAATTTCTTGTACATCTTTATCAGATTCTGGAAAGTGTCGTTTATTTTTAGAATAAATTTGATTAGCTGTTTTATCAGGATTCTTATATCCAGCTATTCTGCAAAGTTCGGTACCACTAATATACTTATCTTCTTTGTAAGGAACCGTAACTAATGTTAATCCGTTGATCTCTTGAGTTTCTAACTTTTGATTTGACATGACATTAACCTCTGTCGTTAATTCTGATTAAAGGAAAAGTAAGCTCGGCTAGTCAGAGGCTAGTTTTCGGAAGCGATCCTAGAGCTTACTAAGATTATATTACAAACTTACTTAAGCTTGCAAACCAATTCGCATACCAGTAATCGCGACTTGTGTTGCTGAAGCAGAATGTGTAAGCCTAATGAAAGGAGTTACTCTATCTGCATCAAATGTAAACGCTGGAGCCGCTGATGCGATTACGCCATTGATGTACGTAGTGCATACACCGGCAGCTGAAACATCTACACGAAGAGTGTTAGTTGTTCCATCTCCACCCCAAGCATCTGTTGTGTCTGTGATTGTCTGACCTGTTGCGTTCAGCTCATCAAAGATGACAACGTTTGCTACGGATGTTGCTGCGTTCATACCAACAGCATAGTAATCAGTATAATTGGCAAAGACTGCATTGTTTGCTTCTGTCTTTCGAAAACCGAAAATGTAGGGATCAGCACCGTCCATATCGTTTATGTAAAGATCAAGCTCAAAGAAAAATGCTCCATCTGTACCAACTGTGAACCCAAATGAACTATCTAAGGCTGCTCCAAAATTGTATTCAGCTCCTTCGGCTACAGTTAGGTCAAGTGAAATCAACAGACCATTTGCAGTCATACGAGGTGCAATGATTGTTTGAGTTCCTATGATATACTGTTCCATGATGGCTTGGTTTTGTAGAGACATCAAATTGACATTGGTGTTAGCACCAGTACAAACTCCGCCTGTATCTGCTGCTGTTGTCATTACTGGTGACATGTTGATAGTTGGAATATAAACCCCAGTTGTTCCCATCAACTCAGCATCAATCTGCTTCACAGTCCCTGTCATGGTAATCTCACCAGTACCAGCCTGAAGAACCAACCCAGCAGCACCGTTAGTAGATCCAACAGTCACAACTCTCTCTCCATCGGTACCAAAGCCCATGTTTTGGTCAACATCATCGTTACCGATATTGATAGTTCCGGCTGTTGAGTTCATAGTCATAGCGCCAGCAGCATCAATGTCTATTGTAGTGCTAGACTGCAATGCCATCGCTGTGGATGTAGCAATGTTACCCAAAGTAACAGTACCTGTACTTGTTCCAGTACAAGCAGAGAAAGCAGCATTAATGTTATCATTAATAACGGTTACAGCATCAATGTTAACAGTTGTTGCAGCGTCAGCATTACCGACGTTAACAATTTTTGTTCCTGTTCCTGTAGATATGTTTGTTGCTACAGTACCGGCAGCAGCATTACCACTTTGAATATTAACAGTATGAGTTCCAGAAGTTATTGCTCCTGCACCTATGTGTGTTAACACCTCACCAAGAGTTACTCCACCAGAATTGATACAAACAGTCTTGATAGAGTTAGCATTAGTTGTAGCTCCATCTGGCCCAATATCAATAGTATCAGTAGTAGCAGCTGTTATTACAGTTCCTCCACCGATTGTTATTCCTCTATTAGCTGTAGGCGCAAAATCACCAAGGCCAATAGTTGTACAATCTGCTTGATTACCAAAGTTTAATCCACCTGTCCCAGCAGCAATTGTTACTCCTCCGGCAGCATCTGATGCGTCTAAACTAATTGCATCTACAGCAGCCTCACCAGAAGCTGAATCTACTCCTCCAGCAGTTGAATTTATAGTCAAGTCAGCAGCGCCTGTTACAGTGAAGTTAGAAGCTGTTACAGAATCTAAAGATATTCCAGCACCAGTATCAACAGTAATAGCTCCAGCAGTTGCAGAGCCGACTGATATTATGTCAACAGAAGCAGCTGTACAGATATTTAAGGTTTTAGCACCAGTTCCGCCACCACCAATATTAATGGTCCTAGCTCCAGTACCTCCAGCTATATCAACTTGTCCAGTATTTACACCTACGTTAGAAATTGCATATGTAGTAGCTACATTACCTTCTAATGAGAAATTGCCTGTTCCAGCAAGCAAGTCTAAAGAAGACGCTCCGTTTACTGAGCCAATTGTTACAACTTTCGCTGCCGCTCCTGTACCTATACTCACAGCATTTGCCGCTGCATCATCTCCGATTAGAACTATCCCTGCTGTCTGAGTGAAAGCACCAGTTACAGTTAATCCTAGCATTGCAGCTAAAGTTCCAGTTGAGTCAATAGTGAAGATATCAGCAGGAGTGCTTGATTGAACTCTTAAGAAGTTTACTCCTGCAGCATCGCCAAGTCTTAAGATTAAGTCTTCGCCTAAAGTTGTTGTTACAATGGTATCTAAAGCACCGACACCACCATATGTTGTTGCTTCTACAGTTGTGAAAGTACCTGCTGCTGGGGCAACTGCTCCAATGATACCTTCTAGGCCTGTGAATGTTGCAACACCATCAGAGTCAATAGTTCCGACTACTGCTGAGGCTGAGTCTTCGAACTCAACAATGTTAGCACCAATTGCGTCACCCATTTGAAAGGTGATATCAGTACCTGCAGCAGCGTTGACATCTATTTGTCCACCAGAAGTTATAGTCATAGCTCCGGTTGACGTAATAGCCATTAGTGCAGCTGAAGTATAAAGAGGCGCTGTTACAGATGTTGCCAACGTGATCGCCGGGTCTAGATTGTAAGTAATGGTGTTAGCTAATCCAGCTGTGGTTATGTTTGTTCCACCAGCTAAAGTAATGTTACCGGCTAGAGGGGAAATTGCTCCTCCTCCGTCTCCGGTAAGTGTGTCAACATCTGAGGCACCAGGGCTCATGAGCGAGTATGTGGCAGCGCCTGCTGCAACACTTGTAAGCATCCACGACTGATTGCTTACTTCGTTAATCCAGACAGTCCCTTGTTCGAAATTAATGTCACCGGCTACGGGGTCTCTTTGTGATATGATTGGCAGTGGTGGCAATGCTGGCGACGGGCCAGAAAGTCCAAACCCATAACAATCACGAGTGTTTTTAGCCATATTTATTTCCTCTTGTTTTAATTGTTTAAAAATGTAATAATGTCAACTATGACTGATTACATTAAATTTAAGGTATCACATGACTGACAATAAAAAAATTGAAAAGATAAAAAGAATAGCTCTAGACCTACCTGAACATAAACATACAGAAATAAAAATCGCAGCCTCAGCTCTTGGAATAACAATTAAGGCCTTTGTAGAAAAAGCATTATATGCTTATAGCAAAATGTTAAATAAAGAAAATAAATGACAAAGTTTAAAAATAGATTTGACAAAACCAAGGAGACAACATGAAGTTTAGAAAGTATGAAAGCATTAATAAAAAGAATATATAGACAGAATAATCTTTACCGATCCCAAAAAAGAAAAAGAATGGGAAGAATTAGATCCTGCAATAAAAAGAGTTACAATGTCTTGCTTAGAATCAACAGTTAAAAAGCTTAGTACTGAATTAGGAGTAGAAATGCTATCTCATATAGTTAATGACTTATGTAAGAAAGTTGAAGAACTTCAGAATAGATTATGTGCTATTGAAGAGAGAAAGAACAACAACATAAAGGAGAAATAACATGAATCCAACATTCTATCTTTGCGCAGGCTACCTGCTTTATGCTCTAACACATTACTTTTTAGCAAACAAACAGCGTAAGTCTGAGAAAATAGAAATACCTGACGTACAAGCAGAGCTACGGCCTGTTTACAGCGCAATTAATGAGCTGGATGAAAGGGTCTCTGCTTTAGAAGAACCAATGACAGATAAAACACCACTATGTGCACTATCTCTTGACAAGGCGATTGAGCACTTAGAAGCTGGTTTAAAAGGGCCCGTGACAGATAAAACACCACATAAACAAACAACTGGCAAGCTACTTAGAGAGTTTAGACGTACAAACAGAATTTCACAACGGGAAGTTGCTAAAAAGTCTGGTATATCTCCTTCAAGTCTCTCTAGATTAGAGTGTGACTATAAGAAGATAACAAAACAGCAGGCTAAGAAGCTAGCTGATGTTTTTAACGTACCATATAAAGATCTAATGAAGAAATAGTGTTCACTAAACAAGGCTGTTCATCTTGAGGTGGACAGCTTAGAAAAGGAGAAAACCATGGATTGGATAAACGTTAATGAAGATATTGTAAATCTTAATCTGATAGAATCAATTGTAGAAGAAGATCTAGAAAGGTCTTATACAAAACCTTTCTTATTAACCTTTACCTCTGCTCGATATGAGTATAGTAAGGCCTTTCTCACCGCAGAGGCTAGAAACAAGTATAAGAAAGCAATATTGTTGCCTACTAGGGATGTAGCATGCGACAACATTACAGATGAAATAAAAAGCAGACTTAGTAAGTTAGAGAAGAGAATAGAGAAGCTGTTGGAACTAAGGGCTTCTAGAGCTGAATAAGTATTCGCTAAACAAGGCTGTTCATCTTGAGGTGGACAGCTTAGAAAAGGAGAAGTCAAATGACTAACAAACAAGAACTAATTGAGTGTATTGAAGCAGAAGGAAAGGCACTAAGAGACTCAATTGAGCATGCCATCATACTTTCAGGCAATAATATTACAGATGCAATAGCGGATGGTTTTAGGTCTTTAGAGGATAAGCTGGAAGAGATAGCTGATAGAATTGGATAAGGATAATTTAAACAAAGGAGAAATAGAATGAAAAGCTTACTTAAAGATAGAATCCTACAGATTCATTATCTAGATTTAATACGTCATTTTACAAACAGAATAGAAGAGATAGAATATAAATTTGAATATATAGCAAACAACTTATTTGATGGATTAAAAATAAAGAACCCTAATTCCTTGGCTGACATCTTTGTTAAATGGAAAGAAGAACCTATCGATGAGTCTCATGTTGAGATTCAAGGTTGTCATATAAGATCGCTTGAACATAATTTAAACTTAGACATTCCATTTTTAAAAAATAAACATTTAATTTTATTCCATGAAAGATGCTTGCAAGGTAAAAAGACCCCAAAGTTTGGGTCTAAAACACAGTATTCTATTGAATTCTATCTAAAGTTTTCAGGGTATTATCATTTAATACTTCAAGAAACATTAGTCAAAGACAGAAGCCAAGACAACAAGGAGATGACAAAATGATTCTACTAGGATACGCACCAAAGGTTCTAAACTACGTTTTTTTAGGGTTTGTTGTTTTAACGCTGGGCTTATGGCCGTTTTGGAATAAGAGATAACTTAATAAGGAGATAGTTATGTTTGAAGGAGAAAAAGATTCAATAGGCATATGCATATTAGATTGGATAGCTATAGCCTTTATCATATTAGGCATCTGGAACTGGCTTAACTAGCAGCCTGTCTCCATTTATCCCATGTGGCTTGTGTTCCACCACCGCTCATATGTCGTCTATATTTAGCCTCTATGCCATTATAATCTTTTCTTTTTCTCATAATTCTTAGTTGCTCTATGTTATATTGTTTCTTGGCAATCCTAATGACCCCTCGCAGCGTTGTAAATGAACTCCCTCCTGCCAACAACATTAAAGCTCTAGTTATCTCTGGTGTTATGGGTATTCCCATACGATTTAACACAGCAGACACAACCCTTGGAATAGATGTAAACTTTTGCCAAGCTGTTTTCTTGGAAGCTTGCTTAAGATTATTAGCAGCGTCTTTAGTTTTTTCTTCTGAGGCTTTAGAATCGTCAGACTTAATAGCCTCTTCCATGTCATCGACAGCTTCTGCTGTTTTGTCACCGTCCATTCCACTTTGCTCTGCTGCATCCTTCAGATTCTCTCTAGAGGGATTCTCTTGGAATTTTTCCCATGCTTCTTTAGCTTTTGCCTCTGTCTGTCCTAATACCTTTTTAGCTTCAAATATAACGCGCTCATGCCTTCCTAGGTTGTGTCCCATGTCTTGTAACATTTTAGCTATAAAGGGCTTTCTAACAGCTTCTTTTACGCTTCTATAGCGTTCAAACACAGCTCTCTTGTTTCTGTTAATCTTGGAGTTTATTTCTATATTCTTTTTAAGTCTGTTAAGCATAGCCTTTTCTTTGCCCTTTGCTGTCTTTAATCGTTCGTTAGTGAGCCTTTCCAATGCTTTATATTCATTGAAGTATCTGTCTAAAATCCTAATGTTTTCGCCAACATACTCTGCTCCTGGAAGCTTACCTCTCTTCATCATCTCTTCATGTTGTTTTTGGTACTTCTGGTCTCTCTCGAATTGCTTGTTCCATTCTTCGGCTACTTTTCCCTTAGGATCTTCAGACATTTCTTTAAGCTCTCGCATGTGTTTTTCAAGGGTCGCTTTAGCTTCTTCAGGTGTCGTTTTCTTGGAAGGCTTGGGAGCAGCCTCTTTAATCTCTTTTCCTATTTGTCCTAACCGTTCTTGAGCCTCTTTTAGTGATTTTGTGCGTTGCTCTACTAAATTCTCTAAGAGCTTTTGAGTCTTTTCCCTTTGCTTAGTCCTTTGTTTCCCCTCAAAAGCTTGTAGTCTGTCTACTTCCTTTTGGTACTTGGCAATCTCAGACTCTAAACCTTTGATCTTACTTTCTGTTGAAGCCCTTTCTTGAAAGAGTGCTTTCTCTTTCTTTGTCATTTTAGGCTTTGTTATGTATTCATAAACAGGTTCTCCGCCTATGGCTTCTGCGTATTCTTTTCTACCCACTTCAGCTTTTTCTAAGGCTTCTTTTCCAATATCAGCTGTTTTTTTCTCTGCTTTAGCTACTTTCCTTGCCTTTTCTACTTCCGGTGATTCTTTTTGTGTTTTTAGAAACTCTTGTTTAGTCGGCAGTTCATTTTTTATTTTACTAAGCATTTTATAGGCGCGTTCAGCATCTTTAGCTTTAATTATGTTGCTTGTAGAAGCTTTTTCTCGTCCACCCTGTTCTTCAATCGCAGCTCGTGCGTCTATAAGCATGTCTGCATATTTTTTCATTAGCGTTTCAGCGTTTTCTTTCGTTTTTACAGTATTTACAGCTAATTCTTTATCTTCCCATAGTCCTGGCTGAGTCAAATCTGTCTTTGATATTTCCGGTCCTTTTCCAGAAACTTCCTTAGTTATATCAGTAACAGCTCTATTAAACAGGTTTACGTCCTTAGCCTTTTTGCCTTTTAAACCTTCTTCCGTTCCCCCCATCTCTTCAAACTTAGCCTTCACCTTCTCAGCAACATCGGTTGGGTCAGCACCGCTTTTAGCAACTCTATCAGCGACACTTCTCTTTAGCCCTGGTAATGCGTGAAATAAGTTAAAGCCAAAAACCTGACCAAAGGTAGTTACCACGTTCTCTAGAGTTGGCTTCTCTCTCTTTGCTATCGCTTCAGCTCCGACAAGCCCTGTAGTTTCTATTGCCGTCTTACCCATTAGTTCTTTTACCACAGGTAGCCTAGACGCCTCAAAGAACTTCTTCGCAGCAGGAGACGCTGCCTTTAACTCAGGGAGTAGCTTTCCTAGCATGGGCATCATAGCGCCCATTGCTCCATGATATAAGCCCTCTTCTCCTACCTTTGCAGCACTTTTAATAAAGCCCTCAAATGACCCCTTTCCACCTCTTTCCTTATATTGCATGTATTCTTCTAAGGCTGTGTCTAACATAGCGGGAGCTGCGAATATTCCAGCTGCACCACCAATAGCTCCACCTATCGGAGTTCCAGCAATTGTCGGAGACGCAACAGCACCGCCCAAAGCAGCTCCAGCAGCAGCTCCACCTGCCATTGCAGGAGTCTTACCAAGCAAACCGCCAGCGGCATGCTTTACCTTGTCCCATACTGTAGAACCGGCTGGTAATTCTGTAGCCTTCTTATATTCTGAATATGGAATACCAGCAGCAATTGCTTGCGCCTTGCCCATCTCGGTCCCCATAACTCCACGGGCAAAAGGACCTCTTCCACTCTTTTCTAATAGGTGATCCATAAGAGTCCCGTGCCTTTCTCTAGATTCCTGTAGTTTTTCTTTATAAGATTTTCTTTCGCCCTTAAACAAGTCAGCCAAAGTTCCGTGCTTCTCTCTGGAAGCTGCTAGCCTTTCTTTAAATGGAAGTGGTTCTGGTTCCTGCTGTCCCTTAATTAATTTGTCTATTTCTAAAGTGGCTTGTTCTATAGGAACACCTTTAGATACTAATTGTTTTGCTAAGGTTTCGTATTGTGTCTTTTGTTCTATAGGCAAGTCTTTCCATACATAAGCTAAGCGATCTGATAGCTCTTTATTCATTCCCTGTGCAAGTTTAGCTTGTTGCTTCTGTTGAGTTAACAGGTTCTGCAACCCAAGCTTTGCGTTAAGTGTCATCCCCTCACTAACTCCCTTGCCAATTCCCCCGCCTAGCAATGCTGCCAATGAAGGCTGTTGTGGGATTACCTGTACCATTTTATCCTCCCCACTTAAAGCCAGATTGTGGAGACGACATAGAACCTGGTATTAATTTACTAAGCCAGCCACCAAAACCGCTACCTCCACCACCTCTACCTGATGTAAATAAACCTGCTAGTCCAGAACCTATTCCAGCACCTATCCCTGGAGCCATAGCCTGTCCCATTCCACCAGTTTGTGGTCTAAAGATATTCTCAAATGGTTTCGCTCCCATACCAATACCTAATAAGCTAGCCAACTGTCCCATTGCGCCTTGCTGTAGTCCGCCACGTAAAGATGCCAACCCTTCGCTAAGACCTGCTCCTGCCTGACCTAACTGCTGTCCGAATGCGCTTGAACCTTGAGCTCCGCTGCCCATTCCACTAAAGCGTTCTGCTAATCCAGGGACTGTTTGTTCTTGAAATTGTCTTTGATAAGGCGCTTCAAATTTAGAAAAAGCCTCTGGGTCTCCGCTTAACAATTGCTGAAGATTTGATAGACCAGCGCCCATAGGGCCCCCACCAGTCTCTCCTCCTCCTAAACCACCAAGCAACTGACTTAGCAAGTCCGTTTGACCTTGCATCATTGAAGGCACTTGCTGCATCTTTTCTTTCTTTCCAGGGAAAAGCTTTTCTAGCAAAAAGGGCAAGACTGCTGCTATTGCTGGGCCTGCTATTGCTGCCATACTATTTCTCCATTGTTTCTTTTACATTACAGTAAAAGATTATTTTAATTAAAACTAAAGCTCATTGTTTCAAATACTCCAATACAACAATGGCACTCGTAATATTAGGGCTTCCTGCTCCATTAACTATAACTACATCAATCGCAGTCACTGACAACCAAATATTTTGATTCAAGGCTATAGGTGACGAAAATGGAAGCGGTCTATAATCAGGAACTACAGTCACGGCTGTGCCTTCTATCTTTGTGAATGAGGTCATGTTTGTAATCCCATGAGGAGTATTAACGGTAGCTCCTGCTGCCACAGCTCCGATATTAAAGACCTTCCTAAAAGCCTCACGGTATTTTTGTGGGTCTCCTACAGTAAAGAACCTTTGGTCGTTTACTATCTCAAGTCCAAGTGGGTATATAGCACGTTCTTTCCCGTTAACTTTGTATGCCACTTTTCTATATAGATTAGTCCATTGCTCGTGAAACTGTTCCCATTCAGGGGCAAAGCTTACATTCTCTGGTAGGGCTGGTTCTAGGGTGTTTGGAGGGCTAAACGTCATAATCTACCTGCTGTTTGTACATCTAAGCTCATAGCATGTAACTGGAAGTCCTCAGTTGGATTAGAAGTTACAGTCATTTGATGCTCAGACATCGTAAACTGTAGTTGGATAAAGTCACTTGTAAGATTAGAATAAAAGCGACTCCAGTTCTTTTCAGATGCTCTGCCAGTATAGTCTTGGCTAGACCCAGGTAATACATTCCAGGGCGTTCCTGACATTTGGTCTCCATAGACATTCACTGTGAAGTCTCCGTTCGTTGTTTTTAAGAATACGTCGAAGTGGGACATGCGAAAAGCTTGGTCTTCTTGTATAAGTGGAGAAAATCTTTTAGTTACTATGTTGAAGTTGTCAACGACCGTTACCTGACCAGAGCCTACGTAAGGAGCACCATAGCCTGCCAGTTCAACAGCAGTAACAGCTCCATTAGCAGCCACATTCCATAAAGAAAAAGTGTTAATGCTTTCATATTTCACATAGAAGTTTCTAAAGTTTAAGATATTGTAATTGTACCAGGCAGAAACTAATGTAATAGCCACTAGAGCCACAAAGTTTACCGTAAAAGTTCCTGTAGCATAGTCAATTGTAGAGCCACCGGTTCCTCCACTTAGCGTTCCATCACCAAGGTCTGTAAAGGTGTTAGCGCCTACTACTATCACTACCGTTGCTGGAAATACACCTAAATTGTCAAGCGTTCCTGTATATGACGTAGTTCCAATTTCAGCATCATCTACGGCTTCTCCAGCTATAACTTCTACAAAACCTGTGGTATTTGTGATCTTAACAAACTGTCCTGTATGAAGATTGTGGTTACCAACTTGACATATTGGAGGAGAAGCATTAGATATGGTATTAGGTATCGCAAGAGAAGCGTTAAGATCTAGGCTAATAGAGTTCTCTACATTGCCAGTGCTTAGGTTTAAGACAAAGCCACGCTGATTACCAGCAATTATCTCAGGAAAGTAGCTTTGACCAACTGGTGAACCCCAAGGCACATCCCAGTCTGCCCAGCTATCGTATGGAAGTGTTGCCCATGTATAGTCTACGGTAAACTGCATAGTTCCAAAGCAGGTAAAGGAATTGTTAAATAAGGCATATGTACCCTCATCGTAATTGAGTGCTAAAATCTTATCTGGAAAGATAGCGTTTGGATCGTCATTAGGAAAAGTCCAGTATACCATTTTCTTATAGAAATCACGTATCCCATGCACGCGTTTAGCTCCTTCATTGTCATTGTGAAAGTTGAACACTTCATCTGGAATCTTTTCGTCTATTCTATCTACACCAATGCCGTTAGAGGTTATTATTGCCTTATCTCCGACAGCTAAAATACCTTTATCAAACTGCACGGGACTAAATGTGCTCTCTGCTCCTAGCTCTTCGTTTATTCTTTCCCAAACAAATGGAAGTACTTCGCTGCCTGTATAGCGTAGTTGCCACGTAGATCTTTCAAAGAATACAACTAAGGAGTCTTTTATATACGCAACAGAGACGATCACTTCGTTGGTGGGAGCGTCTATATAACCACCTCTTCCAATGTCATTGCCTCCAGACGCCCAAGAGTAGCCAGGGTTTGGTGTTCCAGCAGTGTAAACATTAGTAGTGGCATAGAAAGGAGTTCCGTTTTGACTCCATCTAGCTCGTTGTCGATGAAAAGTAGAACCTCCAAGGAAAGTTCCTTCTACTGTATTAAAGGCTATCATACGGTCTTTAAATGGAAGAACGATTAGGGCGCTTCTTAAGTATTCAGGTACTGCAGCTGAAGACAAAGGCGGGCAGAAGTTTCTCCATCCAAAGCCGACTCCAAAACCATCGTAATAACGGATTCCATCACCTGCACCTAAAATTGTTTGAGTAATTGAAAATGCCACACCACCAGAAGTATAAACACTAGCACCTGGGTATAAAATATCTATATCTATTGAATTAGGTATTAAGTTTATTGCTGTTACTGTTCCTGTTAGACCATTAATTGTATTAAAGGTTAAGGTTCCAACAATTTCATTAAGAAAGACAACATCACCTACTATAAATGTATGGGCGGCAAATGTTATCCTACAAAATCCGGGTCCAACTCCATTATTTACAATTGCCGTTATTGCTGTCCCATGATTGCCTACTACATTGTTAGTCGCCCATAAGACATTACGATAATTGGTTGTATAAAAGAAATCACTGCTAGTTCCAGTCCAAACAACAGCATTTTGAGGTGCTGCCATTGCATAGAAAGAAACATCACGAAACCAACCAGTCCCAGAGTCATAGTCATAAGCAAAGTCTTCATCAAATGCAATCAGCTCTTCACGGTTAACGGCTGCTTGTTCATACAAACCCATTCCCATAACTGGAAGTCTTGGAAGAGTAAGAGCTCCGCTTAACCATACGTTAAGAATCCCGACTGCTGGGTCAAAGTTTAAGGTTATAGCCCCAGTCTCATAGTCTATAGTTCCATAGTTAGTATTCACAACGTTTGTTGAAAGAGTGCCTATACCATCATAGTTAGGATTAGGTCTGCCTGATGCTACTTCTTGATAGTCTGAAAAAACTAAAGCTCCAACTGTAATTTCAACGGTTCCTGGAGATAATGGTAGATATGCACCATTTATGTTTCCAGCAAACACAGCACCGGGGGCTATTGTAGTTCCTATTAAGTCTGGTATCTTACCGCCTAGTCTATGCAATCTTCCTACAAAGCTATAGCCTTCTTTCTTCTTAACCCTTCCTCTCCATACGTATGCATCTTCCAATGTTGGGAAGGCCTCGTTAGGGAGCATCCAGGGCTCTAGATTCTTTTGCAGGCCAGACTCATAAGGGCCTATGAACAACTTAGGCATTAAGCAATTTCTCCAATAATAAGAAGTGAAAAAGGTCTTTGTATAGCAGCACCGTTAGATAGTGCTGTCACAACTCCAATAGATCCAACTGCACTGTTTTGTGTATAGGCCTCTCCAGAATCATGTACGGTAACCAGTGCAGCATAATTGGTTGAGGTTAGGTTGTTCGTAAATGTAATGGTGTAAACGCCAGCAGCATAAACAACTCCGGCAACATTAAAGTTATCGCCTACTAGTGCGCCAAGAGCACTTACTCTACAGAAGCCACCTATCAATGGAGTTATGGGGATTTCTATTCCACCACTTTCTCTTTGATAATAAAGTTGCTGTCTAGTACCTCCAGAGTTACTAACATAAACAGACCCCTCGCCTGCTAAGTTACCAGGAGGAGCGGGAAATACTCCCGTTGACCTATAAGTAGACTGGGTATGCTTTCCTCCGTTCACAGCATTAAAAGCTAAATGGTCTACCCCGAAGACGGTGTTAAGAGCAGTAAAGTTAGTTAAAAGATGCCCCTGTGATAGGCTGGGACGCTGAGCTGCCTGAGGAATATTTGGGTCAAAAGTCATTTGCTCCTCCTATAATGTTGAGCTAAACGGGGTTCTAGCGTTCGGCGATTGATTGTAAATAGTCGCCACTCGCTGGTTTTTTATCTGGCAAAGAGTTCTTCTTTCTACCAAGCGCAATTGCTTGTTAAAGA
>Ga0307377_10002900_pt1 | contig 19862 bp, 23 predicted proteins | sample TR3MG_FD_202535 | JGI IMG/M metagenome (GOLD analysis project Ga0307377, IMG submission 202535) | Soil microbial communities from Risofladan, Vaasa, Finland - TR-3 | ecosystem: Environmental > Terrestrial > Soil > Coastal area > Acid sulfate soil | place: Finland: Risofladan, Vaasa | collected... | reverse complement strand
CCAGCACGACGCACATTAAGACCATTCGCATACCGATTGAGTCAACACGACAGGTTCTAAGCGGGGCGATGCAAACGATTGGTGGCGCAACTGCCATTCCCATACTGGCTGGTGGCAGCACTGTTCTCCCTGAAAATACGCCAGTCGTTCGTCAGGTCTTTCTCGAACTGTGCGGTAATGAAGCGGCTGCCGCTGTAACAGATTTCACATTGCAACTGCGCATCAATGGCGGAACAACAACATCGGTTTGGGATGTCGAGTCGGCACTGAACTCGGCTTGTTGGGCATACTTCTGTTATGACATTACGGCAGAGACATTGACCTCGGCATCGTCGTTGGAAATGCAGTCAACTCTGACGAGTCGCGGAGATAATATGGGTGGTTGGATAACCGTCACCTATGAGTTTGTTCCTGCCGATACAACAGTGGTTTGGAACTCACTCGTTCTCGGCGCGATGGATACGACCGGGCAGATGGGTGGAACAACAGCCGCAGATGCCGATGCGTGGGGTCGCAGTATCTACATCATGGAACCCACCACCATTACGCTGAAAGAATCTGCCGTTGTTATTTCCTTGAATGACCAAGCCAACGTGACAGCTCTTTTCGCCTGTGGCGATCAATCATCCTATACAAGTTATGCTTGTTCTGGCGGAACCGTTCAGTGCGGCCAGTTTAGCCTTGTTCACCGCATTGACGCTGGCGGTCAAAATGGTGTTGCGTTTGAGGCACTGGCGCGCGGTGAGAATTTATACCAGTTGAGAACCTATGCGAACGCGGCATCCGCTGGATGGGGTGTCAACGGGATATTGCTTCTCAACTATACGTCCGGCAAACACGCCGATGGTGTCGGCGCTCACGCACACAGTATCTTCGGCCTGATTGAAGAAACCGCGAATGATGGCTATACAACCACGAGTGCCGCCAAGAGTATCGCCATTGCCGAAACTGATTACTGGCTGCTCGGCGTGGTATCGGATGGGGTCATTCTTCAGGATAATCTTGATCGTTGCATCGCGCTACAGGCTGAGAGGGCTGCTGGTGAAGGCGAGGGTTTAGGATGGGAGAACTTCGGAGTTTCCAACTACCGTACTGACGGAGAGAATCATGCCATAACGTGTCGCTACGCATCTCGCAGTACATGGAAACGACACCCCGGTGAGACAGATACATCGCGATTGGACATTGAGGTTAGCCGCAGCTTCCGTCGCGATACGATGCTGTCATCAGGATGGTGGGGACTCTGGGCGACGTACCATACGATGATCTGGGACGTTGCCGGGACAATCTCAGGATCAGGCGGCGGCACTGTCAATCTCGATGTGTTCCGTGACTCAGACAATCTGTGGCTGGCATCAAGCTCGCGATCTGGCAATGGCGCGTACTCAATCACTATTCACAATGATACCGAGAACGTGTATGTCGTTGCTTATGAGGACGCTACTCACACCGGAGTTTCCGCGAAAGACGTAGGCGCATAACATGGCGCAGGACATTGCGCTCAGGAGTCCCGGCAGCGGCTTTGATATAGCACTGTCGGCTACGGGTGGTGCAACCGCAACCGGCGCACCGTCGATAATCCTGCCGACCAGCGCCGGAACCGCGACGGTTACTCGCAAGGCGACTGGCGCACCAGCGATCATTCTGCCAACCAGTGCAGGAACCGCAACGGTTACTCGCCATGCAACAGGTGTGCCGAGCATTATATTGCCGACCGCAGCTGGTACGGCAAAAGTCACGCGCCATGCAACCGGCGCACCATCAATCATTCTGCCGACCGCGGCCGGTGTTGCACAGATAACGAAGCCGGCGACTGGCGCTCCGAGCATTATTCTCCCGGTTGCGGCTGGTGTAGCAAAGGTAACGAGACACGCCACTGGCGCACCATCATTACCGCTGATTACTTCTGCCGGATCCGCGTCAGTCGCCGGGGCGATTACATCAACCGGCGCACCGTCGATTATCTTACCGACAGCTGCCGGTGCCGCCAAAGTAACAAGACACGCAAGCGGATCGCCGTCGCTCATTTTACCTACATCGAGCGGCGCTGCCGTTACAGGGCGCCACGCCAGCGGGGCGCCGTCGATTATCTTACCGACCGCCGCGGGTGTTGCTCAGATAACAAAACCGGCGTCTGGTAGTCCGTCGATCATTTTACCGACAGCGGCCGGAACGGCGAAAGTCACTCGTCACGCTACTGGCTCGCCTTCAATTATATTGCCGACATCTTCCGGCACGGCCAAGGTCACGCGCCACGCCAGCGGCGCACCGACCCTGCCATTGATTACGTCTGCCGGCCAGGCAACTATACAAGGGTCAATTACAGGGACTGGCGCTCCCAGTATTATTCTGCCCACATCGTCGGGCGCGGCCAAGGTCACTCGCCACGCAACAGGGTCGCCGTCGATCATTCTACCGACAGCGGCTGGCGCCGCAAAAGTTACAAGACACGCAACAGGGTCGCCGTCGCTACCGTTGATTACCGCGTCAGGGCAAGCTCAAGTTGCCGGGTTCGTGACGGGCACTGGCGCACCAATCATGCCGCTCGTTACCGCCTCTGGTACTGCGGTGGTAACATCACAATCAACACAGCTGCCAGGTGGAAGCAGCGACGCAAAGAAGCAACGCGATGCAGCCGTGATGGCACGGCGCAATCAATTACGACAGGACGATGAAGATTTGTTGCTGGTCATTGCCGCAACAGTGGAGCGAATAAATGGGTTCTCTGACTAACTGCCTGGGTAAATCGGGCAACCTTATCTCTACCGAGGATCGCTCGGCGCTGCTGGTTTTGCGAGAGAAGATTATTGCTGGTGGTGTTGACGATAATCGAGCTGACGCTCATTCAGTAACGACCTTTATTGGAGACCTGCAAGCGGAACGTGCCGCCCTTCTGAAGCGTATAGCCGAGGCTGGTGGAGACGTAGCGAAAGAGGGACAGGCTCTGTTCTCGCGCCGGGCCGCCGAAGTGGTCTCTGATAATCCGCAAGGTAGGCCGCCGGCCCCGGCCGACGAGCCCGATCAGGGCATCCCTCACAATCTCTCACAGAACGCCAAGTACGATGTGGCGCTGGCGATGGCAGAAGAGAACAAGGCTCTGATGGACCCGATACTCGAGCGGATCAGTAACCGCATGGGTATTGCGATGCGGTCAGACATCAAGAGTCGCGAAAGCAGCATTGGTAAGGCGAACCGCCCGAACATTATCAGGGACAAGGGCCGACCGTGGTGGAACGTCGAGTACCTGAAGGACATCTTCAGGTTCAATGCGGAGCTGGAAAACTATGAACACATGCCAGCCGTTCTGGAAATGCTTAGTCAGGAAATGCAAGCCGCTGGCGGCATGGTCATTATTAAGATGGACACAGAGAAGGTTCTGGCCCCTGGCCTGTTTGGCTGGCGACCTATTGCTGTTGACATTCAGATGCCGAATGGACAGGTCGCTGAGTTCTACGCCGCGCCTAAAGAGCTGATTCGCGACCTGAGAGGCAGCGGTCACAACCTATTCGAGCGGTGGCGCTTCAGGGACGTTGATGAACTTAACAGGCGAGAGGCTCGTCGGTGGAAGAAGGACGAAGCGGCTTCAACAGCCCTTTATACAGCCGCCTTTAACGAGTATCTCGCCCGGTCTGGTCAGACCGAGAGTGACGTTCTGGCTTCGCTAAACAATCTGCTGGCTTCTGCTTCATCCATTACAGCAACGAAGTCGGCAGCCAAGTCGGCAAAGGTGAAGCCGGGTGACTTGGTAGACCAGGCACCGTCCTCGTCGCGAAACGCGATGAGTTCCTCGTCAATGATGACGACTCGGGAATCTTCTCTTCCTATTGATACTGATGACATTAGCGGTTCTCCTTTTGACAACATTGTACCGCTCTATTCTAGGCAGCCGCAAGATAAACTCGGGTTCTTTTCAGGGCTTAGCCGTGCCGCTCAATCCCTGAAGCAAGCCAAGGGCAACCCTAAGCAGATACTGGCAGCCATGCGCAACTTTGGTGGCGTCAAGGAAGAGGAAATAGAATGGACCGGACTGGCTGAGTTCCTTGAGGCTAAGGGGGATACAGTCACAAAGGACGAGCTGACAGCGTTCCTGAACAACGAGGGCGTACAGGTCGTTGAAGTACAGAAGGGCGGTAATGCCCAGGAGCAGCACGACGAGAAGATTGGCGACGCCTTCAATGCTGCCGGCTACGGGATCACTCCGACCGATTACGATGAGGGCTTCACCTATGAGCGGTTTTACGAGGCAACGCTTGAGCATGAGCCATACACCGAATCTGTTGAGTTCGATGATCTGCCGCAGAACCTTCAAGACCTGATTAACGAAGAGCCAGAGTATTCCCCGCCGAAGTACGAGCAGTACACCCTTGAGGGAGGAAAGAATTACCGCGAGATTCTGCTGACGCTACCAGCTGAAGAGCGGCCGGTTCCGTGGCATGAGGCCAGGCAGAAAACCATTGAAAAGTGGCCTGGTGCAGACGGTGAAACTTACGGCGATTTGTCGCTGGCTAAGCAAGCAATCTTCGATAAGATGTTTGGTGATGAGGAAACGTGGAGGCGCCGCCAAAAAACGGACAGTGAAGGAAAGCGTGGCTATTCAGGAAGGATCAGGGCACCTGAGAGTAACATCGACTCTATACTGGTCGATATATCTGCCGCGGGGCTGGAAGGTGTTGATTACGGGGCCAATGAAGATCACAGTGAAATCGAGTTTTCCGGCCTGAGCCCTATCGAATACCAGACGTTCCTGCAAATCTCTGAGAGCAATTTCGGAACAATGACCTCGATGTCAAAGGGGTCGAAGCCGGTTAAAGACTTCTACCGAACCGCCCACTGGGGAGAGCCTAATATCATTGCCCACCTACGGCTGAATGATCGCGTTGGCCCGAACGGCGAGCGGGTTCTATTCATCGAGGAACTGCAAAGCGACTGGCATCAAGCTGGGCGTAAGTATGGCTATACAGGCACCAATAAAATCAAGGCCGCCGACCTGACTTTTATCAACATTGAAGAGGTTACTAAAAACAACGAAAAGCCGAAGTATTGGTTTGAGTTGCCCGCTGGCGAAACCAACGTCATTGGTGATAGCCGTGTGCCAGGCTGGGGCGCAACGGAAGAAGAAGCGAGACAAGGCGCATGGAACACGGTGTACGGCAGCCCTATTTCGCAGTCCGGGTTCGTCCCTAATGCCCCGTTCAAAGGCAACGCATGGGTAGAGCTGGGCATGAAGCGGGTGCTGCGTATGGCGGCCGAGGGCGGCTACGCTCAGGTGGCATGGACCACTGGCGAGCAGCAGGCTGATCGGTACAGCCTGAGCAAACAAGTATCTGAGATTCTTTACAATCCAAAAACAGATCATCTTATAGCCTATACACACGGCATGGCAATCGAGAGCGACAGGACGGTCATTAACAAGACAGTCAGACCCGCTGAGCTTGAGAATTACATTGGAAAAGAACTGGCCAACAAGCTGCTCGAAGAAGAGGCCAAACCATATAAAACAAAGGGTCGAGTGTGGACCGGCGTTCCGGTTCACTTACTAGCCGGTAACGACTTAGAGGTCGGCGGCGAGGGCATGAAGTCCTTTTACAACCGCACCCTGCCGAACGTCATGCGGAAGATCGCCCGCAAGCTGGACAAGGGCAGCATGGTGGCGCCGACGAAGATCGAGACTAGGGCCGCGAAGTGGTTGACGATGCGAGCAGAGCAGGAACAGCCAGCCGGTAACTGGGGCGTAGCATTTAATCACAGCGGGTTTCCACATCCATCCAATGTGGGCTGGTCGCTCGACTTCACAGCTGGAGGTACGCAGGGACGCGGGTGGGATACTAGGGAAGAGGCTCAGGCTTGGATAGATAAGGAGCTAAAGCGCCGGGCCGTGATAGACGCTGCCAGTACTCCTGAAGTCTGGGGTATTGCGGTTACTGCCGGCATGAGAGAGCAGGTTCTCGATGAGGGCCAGAGCCTATTCAGTCGGGCGCCAGAGAAAGGGACTTCTGAAACCGCCGTCAAGGCCGCTCAGCTGCGCCTGGTGCTTGCTCCCGCTATCCGGTCGCTAGTGGGTAAGGTGCAGGTAAACATCGTTGAGACGACCGCTGACTTACCCGGCAAGGCCGTTCCGAGCGACGTTGAAGGGCTTTGGTATCAGGGAACTGACGAGGTTTATCTGGTTGCCGAGAACCTTCCTGACGTTTTACGAGCAAAGAAGGTCATGGCGCATGAGGTTCTTGGCCACCTGGCAATGGAAGATCAGCCAGAGTTCAAACAAATACTGGATGCGATTCGGAACCTGAAGGGCATGGGTAATGTAGCCATTGTTAAGGCTGCTGCTCAGGTTGCCGCCACTCAGGGAACGCTCGATAGTGTTACTGAAAGCAAAGAGATTCTTGCGGTGATGATCGAGAACGGTGTGCAGTCTGGGACCGTGAATAGAGCCATCGCAGCCACGCGCCAGCTGCTTCGCCGTATTGGCCTGAACCTTGAGTACACCGAGGGAGAGATCCGCGAGCTGGCGGTGAGGGCTGCAAGGTCTCTACATACAGAGGCGGCTGCCAAGCGGGCGGCGCTGGCGAATATGTCAGTGCAGCAGCAGCTTCTGGCTGATCCTCGAACTGTTGAGCAGGCCGTGTACGCTGCTATCCGTGAGGTTTATGCCAGTACGGTGCTGCAAGATATGACCATGACGCTCCACGCGGAGCTGAACGCGATCAGCAAGAGCGACGATCCGGTGCAGAAAGAACGGTCGGCCGAAATACGCAAGGTGCTTTATCGTGGCGGCATGGGCGTACCGGACGCGCCAGATGCAATAGATACGTCGGCGCTGTATTCGAGGGTCTACAGGCGCCGCCGTAAGTCAAACGAGATTTCGTGGCAGGTTGCACCTGAGATAGAGGCGCATCCACTTGTACAGGAAGTGGAAGTTTTTAGTCAACCTACTGGGTACTACGTCCACGCTCAGGCTGGCTATTGGTTTGAGTCCAATCAATCTAACAACAAAATCTTCGAGAGCTTGGTTGAATTTAAGGCCGACAGGATCATTAAAATACCGGAGAGTGCCGGGCCGCTTTGGGCGAACCGCCATCCAAAATCCCGTAATATCCTGATGAGCCGGGCCGCCGGTCCAACCAAACCAATGACCATGAACCGTCGCCAGTTTTTGTCTGGGCTGGCGGCCGCGGCCACGACAGCCGCGATCCCGAGTCTGCCAGCGGAGATAGCCAAGGTATTAAAGATAGGCAAGCAACCGCTGAGTATTGATGGTTACTGGGGCAGCAAGGATGTCGGTGAGTATTATGACTGGCTGAGAAGCTGGCAAAGTGCGCTGGGAAGAGGTGACATCAAGGGCGCAAAGGACTATCTCACGTATGCAATAAGAGAGGCGGTTCATCTTGCCGAGACTTACGGATGGGAGGCGACGCTTCCTGATGCGTGGGTCGTTGAGCAGGCCGCGGCCAAGATTGCCGAATTTAAGAGGACTCGTTTGGGTCGCGAAACCGAAAGTGTATTCGAGATTGGCCAGCGCTTTGGCATCCAACAAGAAATTAGTGATGATGGTCGGCGGTACAATACCGAAAGCAAGAAGATCAGCGACCGCGCCCTATACAGCCGGGCCATCAATGCTAACCCAGAGATCGAGCGGCTTATCGGCACGAAGATGGCGACGCCAATAGAGGACATTACGGCCAGAGACCGGCTTCGGATGATGGTACAGCGGGTCCGTGGAATGGACTGGCTCAGCGTGAAGCAGGGTTTAATTGATAGCGCGGCCAGTGTTGAGGCGCTTGAGAAGAATCTATTTGGTCACGTACTGGATGCCAGTCAATCCGGTTACAAGGCGATGTTGGCCACCAAGAATCTCGGCAGCGTTATGGCCGCGGTCATGCACGTAGGCGTACCGATGGAGCGTAGCGGGGTATTTTCGCCGGTATCCGGGCGCGAGGGCTTACTCGAGATTGTGCAGCCAATCGCCCACCATGCAGACGGAAACCTGCTGGCACAGTGGGAGCTTTACATTGCAGCCTTTCGGGCGCAGCGCCTGATACTGGAGAGGAACCCTGACGGAACCAGTAAGGAAAAGAATTTCACACAGGCCGAGATAAACACCGCTCTGTCGCTGGCTGTGGAATACCCGGAGTTCGAGGTTGCCCGGCAAAAGTGGCAGGTATTCAATAGCCAGGTGCTTGACTTCGCCATTAAGCAGGGCGTTATCAACGGCGACGAGGCGGCAATATGGCGCAAGAATGACTACGTGCCGTTTTACCGGGCGATGGAAGAGGTCGAATACAGTGGTGGCCAAGGTCCGAATGTCGGCCGCGGCGGCATTGCTAATGTGCGATCTGGCATTAAGCGCTTGACCGGCAGCGAAAAGCCGCTCGGCAATGTGTTTGAGAATATGGTGATGAACACCGCCTACCTTATTGACGCCGGCTACCGCAACAACGCCATGCGTCGCGTTGCTGGTATGGCAGAGGGTATCGCCATGAATCAGATCCCGATGGCGTGGGAAGCGGTCATTATCAATGACGGCATGATGGCTAGAGCGCTAATGAAGGCCGGGCTGATTGTTGGTCGGGGTGTTGGCAACGATGTTGGCCAGTGGACTCCCGAGCAAATTGAGCAAGACGCTATTCGACAGGTGCAGAAAATGACAAAAGACCAGAAGGAACACTGGTCTAAGGTATTCCGACGAGTTGCGCCAAAGGGCGACGATGTTGTCAGCGTTCTAGTGAACGGCAAGCCAGTCTATTACGAGGTGACAGACCCGCTGTTGCTGCGGGCAATCGGGGCGATGGGCGCCAAGCAATACGGCGGCGTGATGAATCTCTTTAGGGTGGCGAAGCGCACCCTGACCGGGGCAGTCACAATCGACCCGGCCTTTATGATGGCGAACTTCATCCGTGACACGCTCAGTACGTGGGTAGTTGCGGATCATGGCAAGGCTCCACCGTTTTTGAGTGCCATTAGGGGAGCGGCTGCGGCATGGAAGCAAGACCCGGATATGTTGGCGCTGATGATGGCTGGCGCTGGCGGTGGCGGTTTCTACGATCACAACCCAGCTGATGTACGCAAGATGCTCGCCAAGCGTATGCCAAAGAATAACGTCAACTCGTTTATGAATAGCGTCCTGACTCCGCGGGGCTTGTGGCGGTTCTGGCAGAAGGTTGGTAATGCGTCCGAGCAGGCCAACCGTATTGCTGTGTATCGGCGGGTCATTGCCGAGGGCGGCACCGTGGCTGAAGCGGCCTATCAGGCCAGAGACGTACTCAACTTCACAATGTCGGGCGACTATGAGGCGATGAAATTCATCGTTCAAACGGTGCCATTTCTCAACGCAAGGGTCCAGGGACTGTATCGACTGGCCCGCGGTGCGGCCGAACATCCTGGCAGCTTTGCCATGAAGGGGCTGATGATTACCGCCGCCACACTGGCGCTGCTGGTGAAGAATGAGGACGATGATCGCTACAACGAGCTTCCAGAGTGGGACAAGGACACCTACTGGCACTTCTTTATTGGCGACGAACACTTCAGATTACCCAAGCCGTTTGAGGTTGGGGCTTTATTCGCCACCATTCCCGAGCGAGCGATGCGGGTTGGCCAGGGCGACGAGGATCTGGAACTCTTTTATGACCGAATGAAGCGAATGATGCTCGACACCTTTGCTTTCAACCCGATCCCCCAGCTACTCAAACCAATGCAGGAGCAGTATTCAAATCGCAATATGTTCACCGGCAGCCCGATAATTGGACTGGCACAAGAGGGATTACAGCCCGAGGCACAATATGATCCGTGGACAAGCACCTTCATGGTTGATGTGGCAGACGCCATGCCGGACTTCGCGCCAGATTGGTTGCGATCCCCGAAGCGACTGGAGGCGGCGACCCGCGGATACTTTGGGTCGGTTGGTATGTATGCGCTGAGCGTTGGCGATGCGGTCACTCGGCGGGCTATGGGGCACCCAGCGCCACCAACAAAGGCCATTCAGGACTACCCGGTTATCACGCGATTCTGGCGCAACCCGGAGGCGCGCAGCTCGAAATACTCGAGTGATCTGTACGATATGATGCACGAAGCCGACGCGCTGCATAAGACCATGAAAGCCTATCGGGATCAGGGTCGGATCGAAGAGTACCAGGCACTACGGGCTGATGGCGAAGGTAAGCTACGGGCGCGCAAGAGACTTCATGCGATCGCAGCAAAAATGAGCAAGCTGAACAAGAGTAGTAAGCTGGTTCAATACAGTGACCGAACGGCAGACGAGAAGAAGGCGCTACTTGACGAAATCAACCAGCGTAAGCTGAAGATTCTTCGCCAAGTAGCCAGTGTCTCCGATCTATTTTAGAAGAGTGGTTGAGCTTTTAGGTCGGCGCAGAGCGAGCATGTAGAGACATAAGCGCCGGCTTCATGGCTGTAGATCATGGGGCCAGCCCTATTGCAGTCGTGGTCCAGCTTGACCTCATCATCCTCGTCAGGCCCATCAAAGTTGGGCTCGTCCTGATGTTGGTGCATGTACTCTGACTGCCGGGCGTTGCTGGCGGCGATGTCCCAGGTTTTTGGTTCCGCAGGTTCCGCAGGTTCCCTGTATATGGGGGTGTAACCGTAGTCTGTTGGAATCTTCTCGTCCAAGACCTTTGCCTTATTTTTAGCCCGCAGGGTCTCCAAGTAGCGGTCCTTATCGTCGTTGGTCCACACCTTCTGCTTTTCCTTTTTGGCATCAAGCCGAACAACGGCTTGCAGCCTGACAATGTGGCCATCCTTCAGCTTTGCCGACTTGAAGGCAGCCCGCGCGGCTCGGTAGCCTGAGCCACTGTGGAGCAGGGTGCCGGGCAATGTCTTGCCGGTGAGCTGACTGACGGTGCGAACCTCGTAGATCGGGCTAAGCCCGAATAGGCGCATAAGTATTGCTTTGAACACGATGGTTCTCCTAGATGTTGGTGGCGGCCACGCTCGACAGCGCATCCTCGTAATAGAACTCGATGCCCGGTACAAAGGCACTGTCCTGATCCTTCTTCGCGATGGCGTTGAGTTCGCCCTTGCGGATCCGGTCCTCTGGGTCTACCAGGTACTGCTCAGGCACTAGGCTGATGTCAACAACCTTGTACTTCCATATCTTGCGCAAGCCGGTCTTACTGCCAAGAACACCCTCAATCGACTTCGCCGGGGTTGCCGCTACCGGCCGGGTGCGCAGCTGGTTCAGGGCGGCGCGAGATATATTGACCTGTTCCTCGGCGGCGTGAAGCGCAGCCGTGTCCTGAGTCTCAGCTGCAATTCGCTGCGCCTCCTTGAGCGCGTCCTCTTCGTCCTGTCTGGCCTTGTCCTCGGCCGCTTTGCGAACACGCTCTGCCTCTTCGGCGGCTTCGCGAATTTTACGCTGCGCCACCATGTACGGCATTAGCAGGTTGTCGCACAGCTTCACGGCTCGGTCGGCCCGCTCAATGTGGACGTTGTACTTCTGATTTAGCCGTGTCGCCAGATCGCGCAGCGGGGCGGTCATGCTCAGACGTTCATCGTTGAGCGCCTTCGATTGCTTCTTGCTCTGGGCTCGATACTCGGACACGACCTCGGCATCGTCGGCCGTTTTTACCTCGGTCATATTGTCAAGAGCGTTTTCCAGCGCTTGCATGTTATCGAGAATAACGACCGTGGCCTTTGATTGCGTCGGGTCGGTAAAGATGGTGGGCATTGTTTCTTCATTCATCTGAATAGCTCCAAGTAAGTGTTGCTGTTGTGTAGTGTTGGTTTGAAGTTCTCGTCGGTTAGATAGCCGCCGATAAACCTGTTTATTTTGTCCATGACCATTGCCTCATAGGCTGGGTCGCGCTCGCATTTCACTTCAAAGTACCTGACATCTTCGGGCGCTCTGGGATCGAAAGCGACGAACCACCAGTCCTTTGAGTTAGAAACTATTTGATGCCAGGTGACTTGCGGCCGGTATTCCGGTGGCAAGCGAGCCTCGGACCAGTAGCGCCTGAATATCTCAGGGTCGTAGGGGCACTTGGCCTCGACGCCAGAAACCAACTCGGCGTTTTGGTACAGGGTCCGATCAGGGCTAGTGCCGCACAACTCGTACAGCACTTTCGCCCGCGGGTCGTGCCAGTAACGCCAGTGTTCATCGAACATTTCGTATTCAGGGTGCCGCAGCCAGAAGCTGTCGCAAGCCTGATCCTCATGCTTGTGGCCCCAGTCCAGTGGCGCGACACCCGTAGCCTTTTGGCTGCCAATCGGCGCCGGCTTGGCCTCTCGCATCTTCTTGGCCAGCGTATTCCACGCCTTGTAATTGCCGTCAATGATGGTCCTGACCCGGCTGCTGGTGATCCGGTTAGCTCTGGCGAGCGAGTGCTGGTAGTTATTTAGCGCCACGGGACTGCTTCGCGTATTCGGTCAGGCTGACCCTAGTGTCCTCAAACAGCCGAGCGGGCAGGTTCTCGATGCTGGAGTAGCCCTTGGCCTTTGCGTAGCGAGAGAGCCACTGAGGCGTTACGTCAGCCGATATGCCGTGTTCGAGCAGGACATCGTTCAATACGGTCTGCTGATCGAGCGTCAGGCACAACTCCTGCTCTGGCGGCTCTTGGTCTGCCTGAACCTCATCGAAGTCAACGCCGCCGAAGCGGTCAGCCACCGACATCATGTGTTCAAGAACACCGCCATTATCTTTCGGCCACATCTTACTGGCGCGTCGGATCACGGCCTTCTTGCACATTTCGTCGCGCCAAGGGCCGCCCCAGACCGCACCGCCACCCTTGCGCTTGGCCTGAGCTTCAACGGCGCCCAGCTGTTCGGCGTTCATTACCTCGATAAGTGGCGGGCCGCCGGCAGACAGATTGGCGATACAATAGGCGTGAGTGACCTTTCCGGCAGCACCGCGGGCGTTCTCATGGTGCTTGATATGGCGGCCGTTCTCGTCGGTCCAGACCTCGAACTGAAGGTCATTCTCGCGCACTACGTTGACCTGTACCGACTTCACCGTACCAGCCTTGTAGGCTAGGTGCAGCAGCCCTCGATAGCCCGGAGCGAACGTGCAGGTATCCTTGTACGGGACAAGGTAGGCGTGAGCGAGGGTTGGCGACAGTGAAAGCCCACTGTAAGCGCAGTCCAGCAAGCAGGTAGTAAGGCTTGATGGCGTACACCTGGCAATGGCGGGGTTGTTTTTAATGGCTGCCTCTGCGAATTGTCGCTCGGCGGCCCATTTCAGGTCTTTATCAAAGCGACCTGAGTTCCATCTGGATATTAAAGACTTGCTTTGTAATGCCTCATTAAGGGCTACAGGTAGTGTACTCATGGCGGTTCTCCTATGAACGGATGAATTATGCGCCTGTTGCGCTTCCATTTCCAGTGGTTTGCGCTATTATTAGCGCAATTAAAGGAGAACCACATGACACACGATGAAGCCATTAGAAAACTTAACGCTCTCGTAGACGATTCCGAGCAAGACCATAAGGAAGCAGAAGAGATACTTCTTCGCTATCTTGACCATCACGATGATGGGGAAGTGGCTGACGCTTTCCGGGCCGCTCGCAGTAGGGTAATTTTTTGGTACGCATAGGAGAACCAAGATGTACTCATACACGCACGTAAAAGGGGCTGGTTGGATTGGCGAGTTCGAGCGCGCAACCGACTGCCTTATTGCCGCTCGCGCCATGTACGGCGAAGAGACGCCGATCTATGTTGCCAAGATGAGGGGTGGCACCTACTCGGATTTGTTTATTGGCGCCGACCAGATGCTGTCCTATATGCGCGAGGACGCCGCCTTAAATGACAATGACATTGACACCAACTGCTTTGACTACCTTGGCATCTACGACATCGCTAGGCTGCACACCTACCTGGTAGACCTGATTGGTGAGTGGGAGGCAGAGTTACCCGAGGCCGCGAGGTTTACGGGTATGTGGGTCGAACAGATGCGGCTCTATGCTGCTGGGCATGAGGTTCGGCCGGGGCACTTCCGATGATCTGCGAATTTTGTGGGTATGAGGACGAGTCCGACGACCGCGACGACCTCTACGGCTGTCCGAACTGCAACGGCGAGGGGCTCGACCTGACTGATATGGATGTGGCGCGGATAGAGGATCACATCGCTTTTGAGGGCAACGTAGAACTGAAGAAGTGGATCGACACCAGCGCACACGGCTTCAAGATCACGCTCAGCTTGGAGAATCGACAGAGGCTTGACTCTTTCGATGGCGTCATGGCAATGCGCAAGAGTCGCGGTGGCCAGCGGTATCAGGCCATTGTGACGCCCTACTGGGTAAACATTGACCACGGCCGGCAACCAGACGAAACACAGGCGTTCGTTCAGGAGTGGCAATTTTGTGGCCGCGGTTGGTCTGAGAGTGGCGGCGCCCATATTGCCGTTCACCTTGGCGACAGCGACGCAATTCAATGGTGGCGCATGAAGAAGGCGGCCGACCAGGTTGAGGCCGGAGAGCGCGGTAGCGAGTATTTGATTATGCTGCTGGAGCTGGACGACGACGAAACTATCGTGAACCAAACCAAGCGCCAGGTGGCCATAGCCCCACCGCCAGACAAGGGCGGTCCCAGATCGAAGCATGTGGCCCGGATGATCCAAGACCCCGAGTTCGGGCTCTGGCTTACGAGGTATTCGTTATATGCCTCGCATGAAGAGCCGTACAAGTACGATCTAACCGCGAACAGGGACGCACTGGTGAAGCGCGTCTGCGGCATGGTAAGCAAGGTTGAACTGGACAACGGCAACGAAACCGCCTGGCAGAAGTGGGATTCTCAATTCAAAACCCCGTTTATTAAGTGGAGCCAGCGGCGATGAATAAAACCAGAGCCATCAAGGAACACTGGACCGCCGTGGCCGAGCTGGGTTGTATTATCTGCCAGCGGCCGGCCGAAGTGGCGCACTGTCACGGCGGCTCGATCAGTGACCAGCTACCACGGCAGTTTCATCCCGGCATGGGGCAGAAGCAGAATCACTGGCTAGTGCTGCCAATCTGTCCTGAGCATCATCGCGTCGGGCCAGAGAGCCTGGACGGCGGCAGCGTTCGAGACTGGGAGCGCCGGCATGGCAGCCAGATCGACTTTCTTATGGCGGTATCGTACCGCCTTCAATACTCGGTCTTTGATCGGGCGGGAGTTCCTGAAAGTGTCTATCAGTCTATCCATCGACCACATACCGCCCAGCCCCAACCGAATGTTACGGATGCACTGGGCAGAGCGGAAGAAAGTCAATGACGCCTTTACCCGAGCGGTTTGGGTAGCCAAGAACCAGGTTGGTCTCTATGGCCGTCCTGAGTATTGTCCGGTGACAATCGACATCGAGCTGCGGCTGTGGGGCCAGAAGGAAATGGACGAGGACAACGCCGTGGGCGCCTGTAAGCCGATCATTGATGCACTGGTACTGACCGGCATCCTCAAGGACGATGATCCCGCCAGCGTTACTCGAGTAACCGTCACGCAAAGAAGAACGCCCCGGTACAAGGCCGGGGCGCAGATCGTCATAACGCCAGAAGGTTAACGGTATTTATCGGCCTCTCGGTAATGCCCTTCAACCCGTTCCATATCCCAGTCGTGCCGGGCCAAGGTGCTAAGCGCCAGGTTGTGATCGAGAAGGCGGCCGGACTCCCATGCTTCGCGAGCTTCTTCTATTGTGATGGGGATTGACTTGTTGCCGGCGTCCTCGTTAAAGCACTGGCGACGAGCGTGGTCGTAGAAAACGACGCCGCCAATGTGCTTGTGACGCCGACAGTGCTTGCCGTTGGTGACGCTGTGTTCGCTGCTGGTCAGTATCCGGCCGCAGATGTTACAGACGTTGGGATCGTCCTCGTTGCTGATGGGTCTCTTTGGTGCTTTCATTGTGATTCTCCTTTTGGGTACAGATCTATTATATCACCCGGCAAAAAACAACGACTTAACCGCATGTTTTCGTTGAACAAAAAGAAAAAGCCCCTGTAACCGCGCGGGTTGCAGGGGCTTGATTTGGCGGTTGCGCAAAATAAACCGCTTACCTATGCGGTTAGTCCTCGGCGCCAGCGCGCATCGCCGGTCCATAATGGTATGCGAGGTCGTCCCAGCCATCATCGCCGTCGATGTCCTCGTCGGCCTCGTAGCTGGAATCCGTCAGCACTTCAGGTCGGAAGCCTCGCAGCTTCTCTTTGCGGCACTTGTCGCAGACCTTGGCCAGCGGTATGCCGCGGGCGTCGTACTCCCACCAGCTATCGTCGGTGCCAGCTTCCCAATCTCTATTGTGGTCACAGTGGCTCATGCTCCCTCTCCCTCGACAGACAGCCAGCCCGGCCCGTTGCCTTCTGCGTCACAGTCAACCCAGACCGTCTTTCTCTGGATCGGCTTACCGTGAGGGTCGCGGCTGATAATGAATCCGAAACTCTCGTGGTCCTCGCTGAGCGCGGCGCCCACTATCTGCCACCCCATCAGCTTCTTGATGATTTCCTTGCTCATGTACTCACAGTTGTTCATGTTGGTTCTCCTTTCCAGCTTATTGATGATTTCATTGCTCTCGTTCATGGTGTTAGTCCCCTATGGTAGACTGTAATGTGCATATTTCGCACAAGCCGTCGCTCCACATGGTCGGTGATTCTTCGCATGAATCGCCAGCACATGGGAGCGCTAATATAGAAGTTTCAAGGTCTATTATCTTGGCTCTGAGGGACAAGATTAAAACGTCTTGATCTCCACATAATTCTAACATTCTAACCTGCTCTTGATTGTTCATGGTGTATTACTCCCTATACTGCGTAACCATCATCTTCAGCGTTGTAGTCATCGTGATATTCACAATAACCATTGCCGCCGCACTTGCACTCGGTACGGTCATGCTTAATGCCCAGCGAGGCCCAATAATCAGCGCTGTAGTCATAATCGGCTTGCGTTAACTTGTTTCCGTTGTTCATGGTGTCTCTCCTTCGTGTATGCCGTCTGGATCGAATTGGTCTACTGACCGCTCATCTTCCGGTGGTGGAAACAGGTTATCGAGCGTGGTGCCCTCAACCTGAATGGTGGCTATGCCATCGTTGGATACGGCGTACATCCCAGACAGATCGGGGTGCTTGCCGAGCCAGTATTGAGCGTGGCCCTGAGCCTCTTTGATGTTGTCGAACATGGCATCTTGGTAGTAGCCATCGCACGAGCGGTACATCACTTTAATCATCATGCCGGTTCTCCTGTTGGTGTGCTTCTCTAGATGCCCTCTCGTGGGGAAAGGGCATCCCGTTAGCGCTCCTACGCAGCCCTGCTGTTGTAGCTGGCCTGAACCTCGGCCAGCGAGCCTTTGAACGCGAGGTCTCGCTCGATGCCCATGCCCCAAGGCAGCTTGACGTTCTCAAGCTCGCTCAGCAGCACGTATCCGAGTTCCTCGCAACCAGCCCAGCCCAGATCGCAGAAGCCGAACAGATGCCAGTCAGCGGGGCTGTCGGTCTCGTAATCAGCCTCTCCGTCCTCGTTGAGCGGCGTACCGCTGACGATGAACCAAGTGGCTGCGCCGACCGGGTTGAAGTACTTGACGACAATCTCGTCGCCAGTGGCCCCACAGGCCGTGTCCCGCAGATCGTTGTAAATGAGTTTCTTGGCAATTTCTTTGGTCATTAGTTTCATTGTGGTTCTCCAGTTGGTGTGATTCTCACAATGCCCGCTCTGACCGGGCATTAAGTTATCACTCCTAGTTGCGGGACTTGTAGACGTTCAGGCCAATCTTGGCATCGCTGCCGGGGATGCTCTGATTACCCTGTGAACTGGCGATGATGGTGGACTTCATCGACTTGCTGGGGCCGTTGTCCTGCGCCAGATCGACAACGATGGTCAGGATGGATCCTTCGATTTTCATTTTTGCATTTAGCATTTTGGTTCTCCGTAAAAGCGGCGCTGGATGGGCATACGCGCCAAGTGGGTTATGAAGGCCAAGGCGGCCAGTAGTATCAGAAAGGTCAGGAAGGTCATGGCGTCTCTCCTAGAGGTACTCGCTATCACCGTCGAACTGGATGTGGACCGCGCCAGCGTTGGGCATCCCGAAATCATCGACCGGCTCAAAGCCTTCGTAGTCCCCGTAAATCCAACCGTGGTAGTAGGCGATGTCGTCGTCGTCGTAGAGCGTGAAGCCCTTGGGGTTGCTGACAACCTCATCAGCGAGGTCGCGCGGTCCCTCAGTACCAACGGCGCTATTTGAGTTGTCACCGTCAAGGTAATCCTTGTCGATTTTCCAGCGGTAGGGGGCTTTTTTCATGGTGGTTCTCCTGTGGTGAGACTAGAGAATACTCCCAGTAAACAATAGATGCAACATCCATGTATCGGTTGTTTTCAAAAGAACCAATTAAGTTGCGTATTCGCGTTAAACGGGTATCATTAGCGCTAATAAGGAGAGCCACATGCAATGGGATAAACTCGTTAAAGAACTACAGGCCACCGGCCTTTCAGAGCGCACTATCGGGAGCCGCATTGGCGTCTCGCAATCCAGCATCCGTAACATGCGAGACAGAGGCGGCAGTCCGAAATGGGCTACCGGCGAGGCGCTGATTGCCCTTCACAACGTCCTGGTTGGCCATAAAAACAGGAAAATCGGTAGGCGTAAGGTCAAGGTGGCGTAATGCCACGCAAGGATACATGCTGGAAAATTACCATTCGGAATTGGGATAAGTACCAGCGAGAAATGAGGGGCGGCGAGAAGCGCAAGCGGCGGCGAGAATGGGTCGCCATGAGTACCGGATTGCTCCACGATCCTCAGTTTTTCAGGCTCACTATTGAGCAGCGATATTTGTGGGTGATGCTCGTTTGCTATGCGGGTGCTGTAGGACCTGCGTTCGAGTTGCGTGCGAGTGATGCGCGAGTGCTGTTCAAGCTGCGTAGTAATGCTGATTTTCAACCCCTTATGGATCAAGGGTTTATAGACTTAAAGGCTGCTACAAACAAGACATACAAGACAAACAAGACAGGACATACGCAGCCCAAAAAACGGGCTGCTCCTGCGGCGAAAAAAAAGCAGGAATTGATTGTTTATCCTGAAGGATTAAACACTGAAGCATGGGACGGTTACGTCAAAAATCGCAGGGAGCTGAAGTGCAAGCCGCTAACGCCCACTGGCGAGCAGAAGCAGATGAAGTACTTGGCGGGATACGCGCCAGAGATACAGCTGGCCGCGGCAGCCGAGAGCATCCGAAATGGCTGGCAGGGGATATTCCCCGAGAAGCTCAAACCGAACGGCGGTTACAAAACCGACATGGATCACAACCGAGAAGCCATACAGAGGTGGTTAGATGAAAGCACAAGAGACGACGAGGAAGCTGGCGTTCGCGAACCTGATGGCCAGAGCGTGTGCCGCCTACCAGGTCAAACGACTGGATGAGGCCACTTTCAGCCTGTACTACAACGCGCTGGCCAAGTATTCGATAGCTGACTTGAACGAGCAGCTCGACCGGCATATCGACATCAGCGAGTTCTTCCCGAAGGTTGTAGAAATGAAGCCCTACAACGCCAAGGTGAGCCCCGACGAAGATAGGACAGCGTTGATTCGGGCTTACTGCGCGCCGCTTACAGTCAAGAACCCGAAGGGCAACCCGCTCCATGTGCAGCTGTCTGAAAGCACCAGCCAGCGTGGCTACAGTGAATCGGTTGACAATTATGAGCGCAGAATAGGCATAGCCGTGAATCATGCCTATTACCCGAACCTTGAGGTTTGGGGGCACAGCAAAGCAGTTGAGGGCCAGCGGCAGTCCGGTCGCACGACCTATCAGGAATGGCAACAACAACAGGAGAACCACAATGACAGACAGTAACGATTTAGCCAGAGTACAGGCGGCGCTGAGTGAGGCGCTGGATACGGGGAACGTCTTGTACGATCTAATTGGCAGCTGGGGCTCCAACCCAAACATTATGAACGACGAGGATATGTTCGAGTT
>Ga0307377_10002899_pt1 | contig 19863 bp, 18 predicted proteins | sample TR3MG_FD_202535 | JGI IMG/M metagenome (GOLD analysis project Ga0307377, IMG submission 202535) | Soil microbial communities from Risofladan, Vaasa, Finland - TR-3 | ecosystem: Environmental > Terrestrial > Soil > Coastal area > Acid sulfate soil | place: Finland: Risofladan, Vaasa | collected... | reverse complement strand
TCGCCCGCGACACCCTTGCCGTTCGGCTAACACTTCCCCTTGCCGGGCGTGTAGGGGACTTCCACCCCCAAGTATGTGCGCCCTGCCGGGCGCACCGAACAAAAAGCCCGCTCCACGCGGGCCTTTTGTTGGCAGCAGCGCTGTCCCGCTACGCGTAACAGCGCAGCCTGAGCGAGAACTCCTCCAGCTGCCGGATGCCGCTCGCCTCGGCACGCTTGCACCAGTCCTGCAACTGCTTCAGCAGCTGCTCGCGCGAGGCGTTGGAGCGCTCCCATAGCACGGCCAATTCCTTGCGCATGGAATAGACGGTCGACAGTTTCTCGCTCTTGGCCAGCGCTTCGGCCAGCTTGGCGCGTTCTTCGCCGCGCATTTGCTTCTCGTCGCGATTGAGCCAACGCTTCAGCCCTTTCAACGATCGGGCGTCACGCGGAGCAAGGCGGCGCAGCGCGCGAAATTCCTCTGTGTAGGTGTTCTTGAGCGATTTGGCGTATTTCGCGAGCACGTCATAGCGGCAGGTGATCACCGCCTGCAAGGTGTCGAAATCCGCCACGGGCTTGGCCTGGGTGAACCGCGGCCTGGGCGCCAGTTTCTTGACCTCGGCCAGCCCCAGCATCTCCAGAATGCGAATATAGACCCAGCCGATGTCGAGCTCGTACCACCGGTTGGAAAGCTTGGCCGATGAGCCGTAGGCGTGGTGGTTGTTGTGCAGTTCCTCGCCGCCGATGAGTATGCCCCAGGGACAGATATTCGTGCTCGCGTCGGCAGTGGACCAATTGCGGTAGCCCCAGTAATGGCCGATGCCGTTGATCACGCCCGCGGCCCAGAACGGGATCCAGACTATCTGCACCGCCAGAATCAGCAGGCCGGGCACGACGCCGAACAGGGCGACGTCGATCAAGCCCATGAGCACCAGGCCGATCTTGGCGCGGCTGCTGTAGATATTGCGCTCCAGCCAGTCGTCCGGCGTGCCGTGGCCGTAACGCTCCAGGGTTTGCCTGTTATGCGCTTCCTTGACGTAGAGAAACACCCCGCCCCAGAGCACGCGCTTGATGCCGTAAATCTGCGGGCTGTGCGGATCATCCGCGGTCTCGCACTTGGCGTGGTGCTTGCGATGGATGGCGGCCCACTCCTTGGTCACCATGCCGGTGGTCAGGCACAGCCAGAGACGGAAGAAATGGCTCGCCAGCGGATGCAGATCCAGCGCGCGGTGGGCCTGGTGGCGATGCAGGAATATGGTTACAGCGGCGATACTGACATGGGTCAGGGCCAGGGTCACGATGACCAGGCCCCACCAGGGCAAATCGAACAGCCCGGAAAAGAGCATTAAGTGTCCACGGAAATCACTAAGCGGGTGGGGATTTTACGTGAATTCCGGCGTATCGCAATGGCTAATTACGCCAAAAACGCCCAAGGGGATCTTACGCGACCCCAGTTCGGCCGGCGCTGCCGCCCGCATCGGGGAGAATGCGGACTTCCCGCTGCGGGTATGGAATCTCGATGCCGGCTTCCTGCAAGGCGCGCCAGATGTCCAGATACAGCTCTGAGCGGATGCCGAGGACGCCGTTTTCCGGATCCTCGATCCATACCCCCAGTTCCAGATCGATCCCGCTGTCGGCAAAACGCAGCAGGAATGCCTTCGGCGGCGGCTCGGCGAGCACGCGCGCTTGCCGGCGCGCCGCCTCCTCCATCAGTCGCATCGCCAACTGCAGGTCGCTCCGGTACGCAATCTGCAGATTAAGCGCAATCCGGATCTGGCGGTTGGAGTAGGAGTGGTTGAGTACCGTCGTCGCGATCAGCAACTCGTTGGGGATGATGGCCTCGCGCCCGTCGAGCGCCCGCACCACCGCGTAGCGCGTGGTAATGTTTTTCACCTCGCCGTAGAAATTGTCCACGGTGATCAGGTCGCCGATGCGGATCGAACGGTCGAGCAGGACGATGAAACCGCTGACGTAGTTGCTGGCGATCTTCTGCAAGCCGAGACCGATGCCCACGCCCAGGGCGCCGCCAAACACCGACAACACCGTGAGGTCGATGCCAAGAAGGGGCAGCACTATGATCACTGCGAGCAGCACCAACAGCGCCCTGGCCAGGCGCGAAAACACCACGCGCAGGCTGGAATGCAGCGATTCGGCCCGCATCAGCCGCGCCTCGATGGTGCCGGAGAGCCACATCGCCGCGAGCAGGGTGATCACCACCCAGAACAGCCCTTGCAGCACCAGCCACAGCGTCAGCTTCTGCGTGCCCAGATGGAACGTGATGTCATCGAGCACATCGATCACGTCCGGCAGCAGGCCGGATACGTACAGCACCAAGCCGCCCCAGACCAAGACTGCGATCGCCCGCTCGAAAGTACGCGCGATGCTGCCGCGGGCGAACACGTGACGCAGCAAATAAAAGAACAGGCGCACCAGCAACAGCGATACCAACAGCGGCACGAACAGACGCAGCAGATCAACTTCAATCCATTTCCAGTGCTGGAACAATTCGATGCTCAGCCACAGCGGAATCAGCGCGACGACCGGGAACAGAATGCGCCGCAGGCCGCCGACGCCGAATTTCCAGATGCCGTCCGCCTCGACGTTGCCTAGGCGCAAAGCCCGCCCCGCGGCCCATGCCATTAAAAAGCACGCCAGCAGGATCGCGATCTGCCATACCACTTGCGGATCATGCAGATCGAACCAGGCATTTGTCAGCAAGTTGCTGAAAGGCCGTTTCATGGCTTGGCGTAGGGCAAAGCGTCCGCGAAGTGCCTTCTCCAGTTGGCGGCGTAGGCATTCGCGATATTGGGGTTGTGGCGCAGGATCAGCACGTTCTCGGCATTCTTGTATTGCGCGGCGTAAGTCCAATTGTAGCTACCGGTGATGACCGCAGCATCCGCCGAGCCGGCGTCGATGACCATCACCTTGTTGTGCGCGCTCTGGTAGCGCACCTCCAGCATCACCGGAATGCCCGCCCGGACCAACTCCGGTATGCGGCTCGCCTCGCCGCTGAAAGTCTGTTCGCGGTCCGCCATGACCTGCACGTCTACGCCGCGCCTTTTGGCCGCGACCAGCGCCTTCGCCAGAACACGGCTGGTAAAGCTGTAGGCCTGTACCAGGATCTGCCGCTTGGCCTGGCGAACGCAGCCGGCGATCATCGCCTCGGCATTATCCCAAGGCGTAAACGCCACTTGTACCGTGCCCTGCGCCGCGAATACCGGCGGCGTCTCCCGCAGTGCCGGCCCCTGCGTGCCCCGTTGCGCGAGCTGCGCCCCGGCCGCACCAGCCTGCAGCAGTGCCAACAGCAGCAGCAATGTTCTCATTTCTTTCTTTCCAGCAAGGCCGCGAAAAAACCGTCGGTACCGTGCACATGCGGCGCGAGACGCAAGTATTCCCCAGTATCGAGCGCTATACGTTGCTGCGCCAGCACGGCTTTGGCCGGACGCAACTCGAACTGCGCGTGCGCGGCCAGAAAGGACGCCACCACTTCGGTGTTTTCTTCGTCAAGCAGGCTGCAGGTCGCATACAGCATCAGGCCACCCGGCTTCACCAGCCTCGCCGCCGCGGACAGGATCATATCCTGCTTTGCCCGGTACCGTACCAGATCCTGTTCGTTCTGCCGCCACTTGAGATCCGGGTTGCGCCGCAGCGTCCCAAGGCCGGTGCAGGGCGCGTCCACCAGCACGCGGTCGAGCTTGCCCGCAAGGCGCTTCAGGCGCGCGTCGCTTTCGCTCGCGATCCACTGCGGATGCACATTGGAAAGACCCGAACGCGCCAGGCGCGGCTTCAAACCCGCGAGGCGTTTTTCCGAAATGTCGAATGCATACAGCCTGCCGCTGGAACGCATCAGCGCTCCGAGCGCCAGAGTCTTGCCGCCGGCGCCGGCGCAGAAATCCGCCACCATCTCGCCGCGGCGCGGTGCAAGCAACTGGCACAGAATCTGGCTGCCCTCGTCCTGAATTTCTATGGATCCCTCAAGAAACAAGGCATGCCGGTTGATCTGCGGCTTGCCTTCCAGGCGTATTCCCACCGGAGAGTAAGGCGTCGCGTGCGCGGCGATGCCGTCGGCCGCCAGGCGCGCGAGCACCGCTTCGCGCTCAGTTTTTTGGAGGTTTACGCGCAGGTCTAGCGGCGCGCCGTGCTGCAGGCTGTGGGCGAGCGCCAGCAACTCGTCTTCCGTGTATTGCCGCTGCAGCCTGGCAAGCAGCCAGTCGGGAAAATCGCAGCGCACCGCAAGCGAATCGTCCTCCGCTTGCGCCTTGAGTTCGGCCAGCCACTCGCGCTCCCTCGGTTTCAATAGCGTGTCCAGCTCGCGCAGGCTCAGGCCGCGCAGCCGCGTCAGCGCGGCCAGCACCAGCCGGCGCGGGTCGCGACCACCGGTCATCGTCTCGAGCAGGCGCAGGCGGCGCAGCGCGGCGAACACAGTCTCGGCGACGAAGGCTCGGTCCTGCTGGCCGAGAATCGGATGCGCGCGCAGATAGCGCGACACTACGGCATCCGCCGGGTGCTTGAATTCCAGCACGGCGGCGAGCGCAGTCGCGCTGTGCTCAAGAAGGGGCCGGGGCAAGGGCATGGTTCAGGGCATCGGCGCGCAAGGCGCGTCAGTTGCCGATGTGCGTCAGCACCTGGTCCATGCGCGCGCCGTCCTTATCCACGACCAGGATGCGCACCGGCAGATAATCGCGATCGCGCGCGAACCACAGTTCCGTGCCCTTGTCCTCATCGTTCTCGCGCTGCTTTACCAGGTGCACGGTTTCGAACTCGCCTGCCGGGGTCTTCAACATTTCCGGTGCGGCGACGGTATATCGAAATCGCGTCAAACCCCTGCCGTCGGTCGCCGTAACCTTGATCTGCTTGCCCGTCTTCAGATCGGGCGCAGCCTCGAAGGCGAAATTGTAGAGAAAACTCAGCCGGTCCTGCATCCCGGGTACCAGTTTGGTGGTCTCGATCTTGCCGTCGTGCTCCAGCGTCAGCGTCTTTCCGATCCAATCGAATTTGGCTACCGAAGCCGGCTTGTCGCCGCGCTGCTCACGGTACTCCAGCGGGCGCAGGCCAGTGCTGGTGATCACGCCGCGGCACCAGCGCTTGGCGGTACCGTGATAAAGCAGCGCGCCTATGCCCTTGCCGCGCCCTTCGGAACTCAGAGAAAAATGCTTGCCCTCATGCTCCAACACATCCGTCATCTCCGCAGCAACTATGCCGTTGTAGCTGAGCTCGTAAGTCAGGGTCAGCTTGTGCGGCGGCTGCGCCGCGCACGCACCGGCGAAGACACAGGCCGCTATAAAGGCGATCGATCTGATCACGGCGCGTACACTTGTTGCAGTTGATTCCCCTTAACGCGCGCCACAGGGCCGTCGACGATCAGCTCCCCCTCGAGAAACCAGCGCGCGGCCTGCGGGTAGATGCGATGCTCCTGCGCCAGCACGCGTGCGGCGAGTGTCGCTTCGTCGTCCTGAGGGAACACCGGCACCGCCGCCTGGATCACGATGGGCCCATGGTCGAGCTGCGGCGTGACGAAATGTACCGTACAGCCATGCAGCTTCACCCCGGCGGCGAGCGCCCTCGCATGGGTGTCCAACCCCGGGAATGCGGGCAGCAGCGAAGGATGGATGTTGAGCATGCGGCCCTGGTAGCGCAGGACGAAACTGTCAGTGAGTATGCGCATGAAGCCGGCCAGCGCGACCAGTTCCGGGCAAAACCCGTCGATCGCCTGCGCCAGCGCCGCGTCGAACGCCTCGCGCGTGGCATAGTCGCGGTGCGGAACGACAGCCGTGGCGATGCCGCGGCCGGCTGCGTACGCCAGCCCGGGCGCGTCGGCGCGGTTGCTGATCACCGCCGCGACCGGCAGGCCGGCTTCGACCATCGCCTGCATATTGCTGCCGCGGCCCGAAATCAGTACGACCATGTTCTTCATACCGTCATTCTAAAGCCAAACGTGCACTCGGCCGGCGCAAACGGCGGCGCGGGCTTCAAGTCGGTCGCGTATCGCCGTTCGCTGCTCCCTGCGGAAACTCGGCCAGCGAGCCCGCGCTGTCGGCCTCGAACAGCTCGCGCAACTGCTCGGCCGCCTCTTTGGCGGTCTGGATCAGCCGCGCCTCGTCGTGCTTCACCGCATATTGCGCCTCGAGCTGAGCCTCGTCGTGCTCCCGGAACAGCGCAATCGCGTGTTCGGCCGAGGCGGCGCCAAAGCCTAGCCGCAGCAGCGCCCGGCGCGCCACGTCCAGGCTCGCCGGAAAGGTTTCGCGGTGAATCGCCTTGATGCCGAGATCGCGCAGCCGGAAGTAATGCACGCGATTGCGCGCGCGCGCGAGGATGGGCAAGTCCGGGAAATGCCGGCGCACCACTTCGGCAGTCTTGACCGAAGCTTCGACGTCGTCGATCGCCAGAACGAACAGCCTGGCCTCGCCCGCCTTGGCCGCGTGCAGCAGTTCCAGCCGCGATGCATCGCCGTAATAGACCTTGTTGCTGCCGAAGCGGCGCACGAAATCCACCTGCTGATAGCTCGCTTCCAGCGCCGTGAACGGCAGGCCGCACATGCGCAGCACGCGCGATACGATCTGGCCGAAGCGGCCGTAGCCGGCGATGATCACCGGGTTGCCCGGGCCGTCTATGGTGTCGTACTCCGGCGGCGCACGCCGCTCCAGCCAGAGGCCGAGCAGGCGCTCGTGCAGCGCGAAAAACGGCGGTGCCAGCAGCATCGACAAGGTCACCACCATCACCAGCAGCTGGGCAGTGGCCATGGCGAACACGCCCAGGCCCGCCGCGGCAGCGAAAAGCACGAACGCGAACTCCCCGCCCTGGGCGAGTGCCACGGCCAGCCGCTGCGCGGTATCGTTGGGCGAACCGCCGGCGCGCGCGATCAGGTACACGAGCACGAACTTCGCCGCCATCAAACCCAGGGCCAGCCCGAACACCGCCAGCGGCCGCTGCCACACCAGGTCGAGATTGGCGCTCATGCCCACGGCGATGAAAAACAAACCGAGCAGCAGGCCCTTGAACGGCTCGATATCCGCTTCGAGCTCGTGGCGGAACTCCGAATCGGCGAGCAGCACGCCGGCGAGAAAAGCGCCGAGCGAGGCCGAAAGGCCAATTCTCTCCATGATCAACGCGGCGCCGATCACCAGCAGCAAAGCCGCAGCGGTGAACACCTCGCGCCCGCCGTAACTTGCAGCGCGCTTGAGCAGCGGGCGCACCACCAGTCGGCTGCCGGCGATCACCGCGACGATCACGGCCACGCCCTTGAGCGCGGCGATCCAGTTGCCGCCCGCATGCGCCGCGTTCGACGCCAGCAGCGGCAGCAGCGCCAGCATCGGGATCACCGAGAGGTCCTGGAACAGCAGGACGGCGAAGGCATTGCGGCCATGGCGCTCACTGAGCTGATCGCGCTCGGCGAGCGATGCAATCACCAGCGCCGTGGAGGACATGGCCAGGCCGAATCCGACGACCAGCGCGGCGCGCCAGTCCAGGCCGAAAGACAGACAGGCTGCGAGCAGCGCCAGCGTGGTCACCGCCACCTGCGCGCCGCCCAGCCCGAATACCGGCCGGCGCAGCGCCCACAGCCGGCTCGGCTGCAGTTCGAGGCCGATCAGGAACAGCAGCAGCACCACGCCGAATTCGGCGAAGTTCATCGTTGCCTGCACCTCGCCGATCAATCCCAGGCCCCAGGGACCGATGACCATGCCGGAAGCGAGATAGCCGAGTACCGCGCCGAGCTTGAGACGCCGGAACAGCGGCACCAGCAACACCGCGGCCAGCAGGAAAATTGCAGCCTGTTCGAGCAAATGCATGGCGACCTCCCAGGTAAACAGCGGCGCGCTCGGTCGGGGCGCAACATCGCGCCGTCCGAAACCGGATTGTATTGTCTGGATTGGCTATGGGGGCGCCGATCGGATGCGGCTCAGGCAGCCGGCTTGGCGCTCACCTCGAACAGACGCTGCGCCAAAGCAACGGTCGCGGCCTGCTGCTTCGCGCGTTTCAGTCCGCCATCTTCGTTGAAAGCCTTTCGCGCGCGGCCGAGTGCGAACTGCTCGGACAGCACCAGCACGTTAAGCGTCTGCCGGATGGCGCGCAAATGCGTCAGGCCGCGCCCCGCGCTCCTTGCTCCGCGCGCGCGCGCCCGTGCCGTGCCGCGAAATCGAGCATCGGCCCCGCCGGCACCACGCCAGTCGGATTGATGCGCGGGTGGCTGCGGTAATAATGCTGCTTGATCTGCTCCAGATCGACCGTCCCGGCGATCCCGGGGACCTGGTACAACTCGCGCGTGTATGCCCAAAGATTGTCGTAGTCCACGAGCCGCCGCAGGTTACACTTGAAATGCCCGTAGTACACGGCGTCAAAGCGCACCAGCGTCGTGAAAAGCCGCCAGTCCGCTTCGGTGATAGCGGCGCCGCACAGATAGCGGTTTTCGCCAAGATGCCGTTCGAGCACATCTAGGGTCGCAAACAACTCACGCACAGCCGTTTCGTATTTGTCCTGCGTGGTGGCAAAACCCGCGCGGTAGACCCCATTGTTCACTGTGCGATAGATGATCGCGTTCCAGCGCTCGATCTGCGGTCGCAGCACTTGCGGAAACAGATCCAGCGGCTCGCGTGAGGCGTACGCGTCGAACTCGGAGTTGAACATGCGCATGATCTCTGCGGACTCATTGTTGACGATCGTCCGCTTCTTCTTGTCCCAAAGCACGGGCACGGTCACGCGCCCGCTGTAATCGGGTTTCGCCTTGAGGTAGACATCGCGCAGGTAAGCGGCTCCGTTGACACTGTCGCTGATGCGATCTCGGTGACCGCCGAAGCCCCATCCGTCGGGCCCCATAAAGGGGTCGACGATGGACACCGTGATCGCATCCTCCAGCCCTTTTAGCTTGCGCGCGATGAGCGCTCGGTGCGCCCATGGGCAGGCGAGCGAAGCGTACAGGTGGTAGCGCTGCGCTTCGGCGCGAAATCCCGATGCGCCGTCGGCCGTGACGCTGTTGCGAAACACCGAATCGTCTCGCATGAACTCGCCCCCCGGGGTCGCGTAGGCGCGGTCCTGCCATAGGCCCCTCACCAGCATACCCATCTCGTGCGCTCGCTTATGTGCCGATTTCGGCGTCGACGCTAAGGCGGCGGAAGCCGAATGCAGACAGAGCCGGCATGCCGCCCATGATCGACGCGTTCCCGCGCAGCTTGGCGTTCATGCGCCTCTTCCTCTAAAGGATCGTCAATCAAGCCAAATCGAACAGGATCACTTCCGCCTGCTCGCCCTTTTCCAGCACGATCTCATCCACGCCGCTCGCCTTGAGCGCGTCGCCCGCTTGCAGCGGCTGGCCGTTCGCTGTCAACTTGCCGCGAGCGACATGCACATACGCCTTGCGCGCGGGCGCCGGCGCGTAGCTGATGCGCTCGGCACCGTCGAGCAGCGCCGCGTACACGGACGCATCCTGGTGGATCAGCACCGAACCCTCGCGCGCATCGCTCGAGGCGATCAGGCGCAAACGCCCGCGCTTGGACGCGGCATCGAAATGCTTCTGCTCGTAGCTCGGCCGGATGCCGGTGACATCGGGTTCGATCCATATCTGCAGGAAGTGCGTCACACCGCCCTTCGAGTGGTTGTACTCGGAATGGAGCACGCCCTTGCCCGCGCTCATGCGCTGCACGTCCCCGGGGACGATGCTGGAGCCGTTGCCCATGTTGTCTTCGTGCGCCAGCGCGCCTTCGAGCACGTAGCTGATGATTTCCATGTCGCGGTGGCCGTGGGTGCCGAAACCGCTGCCCGGGAGAATGCGGTCTTCGTTGATCACACGCAGGCTGCCGAAGCCCATGTGCTCGGGATCGTGATAGTCGGCAAAGGAGAAAGTATGGAAAGACTTCAGCCAGCCGTGGTCGGCGTAGCCGCGCTCGTTGCTCTTGCGAACCTGCAGCATGGCAGCTCCCTATTGATTAATTCTGATACTTTGAACCAAAAACGCGCATGGTAGGCTTGTTGTGATTGGAATAAAAGCGGATACTTTTCACTCGATCGATCAATTTTATTGAACGTCAATCCGGAAGATGAAACTGAGCCTGGACGCGCTGCTGGTAATCGATGCGATCGAGCGGCTCGGCAGCTTTGCCGCGGCGGCGTCCGAACTGCACCGCGTACCCTCCGCGCTCACCTACACGGTGCAGAAGCTGGAACAGGATCTGGACGTTTCCCTGTTCGACCGCAGCGGCCACCGCGCACGGCTGACGCCGGCGGGACGGGAATTGCTGCAGGAAGGCCGGCGGCTGCTGCGCGCCGCCGGCGAACTCGAATGCCGCGTCAAGCGCGTCGCCACCGGCTGGGAAACGGAGTTGCGCATCGCGCTCGACATCATGATCCCGGCGCCGCAGCTGTTCGCGCTGATCAAGGAGTTCTACGCCGAGGAATCGGGTACGCGCATACGCCTCGCGCACGAGGTGCTCGCCGGCACCTGGGACGCACTGGTGTCCGGGCGTGCGGAACTGGCTCTGGGCGTTTCGGGCGAAGCGCCCCCTGGCGGCGGCTACGCCATCCGCATGCTCGGTTACAAGGACTTTGTGTTCGCCATCGCGCCCACCCACCCCCTCGCCGCACTGCCCGAGCCGCTCACGCACGAGCAGATTCTCGCCCACCGCGCGGTCGCCATCGGCGACAGTTCGCGCAGTCTGGCGCCGCGCTCCGTCGGCCTGTTGACCGGCCAGGACGTGCTTACGGTTCCCGACCTGGAATCCAAGGTGGCGGCACATCTCGCCGGTCTGGGCTGCGGCTATCTGCCGGCGCATGCGGCTGCGCCGCTGATCAAGGCCAAACGCCTGGTGGCGAAGGAAGTTGAGGAAATCAAGCCCGCAGGCAACCTCTACTACGCCTGGCGCTCGCACGAGAAAGGCAAGGCGCTGCGCTGGTTCCTCAAGCGCCTGGAAAATCAGGAAACGCGCGCGTTGCTACTGCGCTACTGAGCTAGGGCTTTTCCCGCGTCAGCTTCGCGCGAATGTATTCGATGCGCGCGCGGTTGACCCCGTAATCCCCCCTTCCGAGGCGCGAGGCTGAACGCACTTGTATCACGCCGGCCTTCTCGTCCAGGTAGAACTCGGTGTCGTCGACGAAACCCATCAGCTTGCTGGTGAATTCGGCGTAGAGATAGTTCGGCTCCGATTTCACGATCTTGACGCGCGGCATGGCGTCGACGACCCGCCGCAACGCCGCCCACGCCTGCCGCGCATCACCGGTGTAGTGCAGGGGCTCGATATAATGCTGCGGGTCGGTGTTCTTATTGGTCTGGCTGCTGACATTGTTTGGCGTGCGCTTGGGCGGCGCCAGGCGCCCGTCGTGAACCCCGAGGTTGTCCGGCCGCGTCCCACTGAAAAGTCCCATTGGTGCTCCGATGACGATGGTCAGCGCGATAAGCGCGGCCACTGCGACCGCAATGCGCAGCAGTATCCTCAAAGTGCCGAACCCACGTCTAGAGTGCCCCGCGCGTTCTCTCGCTGGCGAAATATACGGCCTTACGCGCACGCATCACGTCGCCCAGCGGACGGTGCTCGGCGAGCGCATCCCAGGGATCGAACACCGCTTGCTCGACTTCCTTGGCAAAGGCGGTCGCTGCTGCGTCGTCGAGCGCTTGTTGCGGGATGGTGAGGCGCGCAACCGTTCGGCACGGCGCCACATCCTCGTCCCAGTCGACCGATGCGTCCTCGATCGGCGTGCGCCGCTCGTCGACGAAGAACTGCAGCTGCAATTCGTGCACCAGCGGCCCGCCTGCAAGTTGCCTGCCGAAATCTGCCGCCCAGTCCTTCGACGCATCCGCGAGCGGCTGATCTCTGCCGGGCAGCAGGCGAACCCGCGTGGCATAGGGACCGCACGCGATCGGCGTGGCGGAGTACATGCGCTCGGTGGCGAAACCGCTGAATTTCCTTCCCATGGTCGCGGCGAACTTCGCCATGAACTTCAGCGCGCCAAGCAGACCGTAGCGCCCGACCAGATACTTGAGCAGCGTACCGTTGCCTCTGGATGCCGCCATCACCAGGCCGACGAACTCGTCGCTTTTGGGAAAAGCGAATTTCTCCTGGTTGATCAGCAGGAAATCCTGCGCCTCCGTGGTATTGCCCAATGCGCCAGGCCCATGCACGCCGCGCACCTTGATCGCGAAACCGCGGATGTCCGGCGTCGCGTCGCGCGCGCGGTCCGTGCCGCCGTTGGACAGTCGCACCCAGGCGTCGTGCGAGCCGGTGCGGGCAAACAGGCCATGGCGCGCATGCGCCGGCAGGTCCGCGAGCACCTCGAATTTGGCATGCAGCCCGAGCAGCTGCTTGCGGTGCAAGGCGCGGCCCTTGCCATACTTGGCCGACTTGCGCTTTTGCATGTCCACGAATTGTTCGGCATAGCGGGCAAAGCGCGCAGATTCATCAGGCGCGACAGTTTCGCGCCATTCGGTGCTCGGAGCGGCCATGGAAGTCCTTCTTGGGGGAAGGAAACGGTGTCAGCTTTCGGCGCCCCGCTCGGCAATCTCGCGATGGACTGCAGCCATATCGATGCCCTTGGCCTGGGTGATCACCTGCTCCAGCGCCGGCGCCGGCAGCGAGCCCGCCTCCGCATACAGAATCACTTTCTCGCGAAACACCATCAGCGTCGGGATGGAGCGGATGTTGAACGCGCCCGCGACCTCCTGTTCCTCCTCGGTGTTCACCTTGGCGAACACCACGTCCGTGTGCTGCTCCGAGGCCTGCTCGAAGGTCGGCGCGAAAGCGCGGCAGGGCGCGCACCAGGGCGCCCAGAAATCGACGATCACCACGTCGTTGCCGGTCACGACCTGTTCGAAGTTGTCCTTGTTGAGTTCCACCGTTGCCATGCGCATCTCCCGACAGATTTGTCCAATGGCAATTGTATCAAAGCCGCGCGCGCGCCGGCTGGCCCGGCTCTGCCATAAATGCCGCGATTGCACGCCAGCCGCGCAGCGGCAACGGGCCCTGGCTGCAAATCGGTATGGCCGGCCCGTGGATGCATCATAGAAAAGCCCGGCGCCACCGGCAAAAATCCTTACGCAGCGCACCACCGCCCGAATCTTGCATAGAATCGGGCCATGGAACCCTATCGCGGCCGCTTCGCCCCCTCGCCCAGCGGGGGGCTGCACTTCGGCTCGCTGGTCGCCGCCGTAGGCAGCTACCTCGAGGCGAAGCGCCGCGGCGGCGAGTGGCTGCTGCGCATGGAAGACCTCGATCCGCCGCGCGAGCAGCCCGGCGCTGCCGACGCGATCCTGCGCACGCTCGAAGCCTGCGGCATGGGCTGGGACGGCCCGCCGCTGTACCAAAGCCGGCGCGGTGGAGCCTATCGCGCTGCGCTTGCGCAGCTTGAAGCGCAAGGCATGGTCTACGCCTGCGGCTGTTCCCGGCGTGAAATCGCAGATTCCAGCCTGGGGCCGGACGGCGCGCGGATCTACCCAGGCACCTGCCGCATGGGCCTTGCGCCGGGCAAAGCGCCTCGCGCCATGCGCCTGCGCGTCGATGAGGCTGTAATCGCATTCGAGGACATGCTGCAGGGACCGATACGACAGGATCTCGCCGCCGAAGTCGGTGACTTCGTGCTGCAGCGCGCCGACGGGCCTTATGCCTACCAGCTCGCGGTGGTTGTCGATGACGGTGAACAGGGAATTACCGACGTGGTGCGCGGCACCGACCTGCTCGATTCGACGCCGCGGCAAATCTACCTGCAACGCCTGCTCGGCCTGCCCACGCCGCGCTACCTGCACCTGCCGGCAGCGGTAAATGCCGCCGGGGAGAAACTGTCGAAGCAGACGCTGGCGCCGCCGGTGGATGCGTGCGATCCGGTACCGGCGCTAGCGCAAGTCATGGATTTTCTCGGCCAGGCACCGCCCGTGCAGCTAGCTCGCGCGTCGCTCGCCGAATTCTGGCAGTGGGCGCTCGCGCATTGGGACGCGCAGCACATCCCGCACCGGCGCAGCCTGCCAGCGCCCTAGTGTCCCGAGTCGCTAATTCGCTGAAGAAAAGACGCCGAGAATCGACGCCATACGGCGTTGCAAATGCTCGCAAGCTGTCCAAGCTTGCTGCGCTTTGCGCCTTGTCTGGCGCCGATTTCGCCGCTTTTCCGCTTCAACCATTGTTTCGTCCTCAGGCAATTGTTCAACGAACTAACGACTCGGGACACTAGCTCCTCCTGCGCAACAGCGCACGCAGCGCACCCGGCGGCAGCATCACCGTGGCCAGCGCCAGCAGTACCAGTCCCAGCGCGGCGAAGTCCTGCCAGTGCGGAACTTCGGACAGCACCAGCATGCCGCTGAATACGCCCACCACCGGAATCATCAGCGTCGACAATGTAGACACGCCCACCGGCACCGAGGTCACGACCTTGTACCAGGCCCAATAGCAGAACACGAACGCGATCACGACATTGTAGGCGACCGCAACGGCGGGCCAAAGCGTTAGCGGGTGCAGGCGGTGCAGGTCGAACGCAAGCGCGCCGGCGTAGATCGGGATGCCGCCGAGCAGCAGCTGCCAGGCAGTGAGCGCAGTGACCGGCAGAGCGACAGGGTAGCGCTTCATCAGCACCGTGCCGATCGCCCAGCTGAGCGCGCCGCCGAGCATCAGCAGCGTGCCCTTGGGCGCCGCCTGCACCGCCCGCAACTCGTTCGACAGCAACAGCAGTATCGCGCCCATGCCGAGGACGACGCCGAGGGCGCGGCGTGCCGTAATGCGCTCGTGCAGCAGCCAGGCCGAGAGCAGCACGCCCCACAGCGGCATGGTATAGGCGAGAATGGCCGCGCGCCCGGAGGCCATGTAGCCGATGCCGTAGGCGACACAAAGATTCCACACCGTGATGTTGAAAAAGGCCATCAGCAGCAGCCTGCCCCATTGGCCGCGCGGCACCCGCCGCGGCAGGCGCGACCAAGCCGCGATGGCGAACAGGCCGGCTGCCCCGCCGAGCAGGCACACGCTGCGAAAACTCAGCACCGGCACCTCGGTGAGCGCCAGCTTGATCATCGGCCAGTTGAATCCCCAGCCCAGCGTGAGCGCGACCAGCACCCACAGGATCGACGCCGGAAAGCCCTGCTGCCTGTTCGTCATCGATTACCTGTCATGTGAGGGGTATCGCGCTGGGGATTGGCCGGGGAAGGATGGGCAGGATACCCTGAAACCGCCGGCTCTTGCGCGGAATCGATTGTGCAATTCACTGTAGAATTTCCGTCCGCCTTCAATGGATGCATGCCCAATGCGCAACAACGCCTTCCACTCGACCTACCTCGCCGACCGCGTCGGCCACGCGACCATCGCGCCCACAGGCGAATTCGAAGCCGGCAGCTATGCTTCGTTTGTGCTGACCTACACGGCGGGGTACTTCGGCATCGACGACACCGGCTCGCTCAAGGTCGTCCACCGATTCGCTTCCGACACCGGCAAGCCGCAGTTCGCCGATCCGAAGGCGCCCAACTACGTCAGCGCCGAGGCCTCGAACGGCGCCGTGCTCGAGCTGCGCTACGACCAGAAGGACAACGTCCGGCCCTGGGACAAGACCTTATTCATCCGCGTGCAGCGCGGTTTTCTGCGCGAAGGCGACACCATCACGCTGCGGCTGGGCGATACGCGCGGCGGCTCTCCGGGCATACGCGTGCAGACCTTCCAGGAATCGACCTTCGAATTCAAGGTCCTGGTGGACGCGTGCGCCACCTACAACTACGTCGAACTGCCGCAGCAGCCCCATATCGCCATCGTCGCCGGGCCGCCGGTGCTGTACAAAGCCATCCTGCCGACGCTGCGCCGGGTCGGCCAGGCGTTCGCGCTCGGCTTCAAGGGCGAGGACAAGTGGGGCAATCCCACCGCGCAGGTAGAAGGCCGCTACACGCTCAGGGCGAACCTGCCGGTGACGGGGCTGCCCGCGCAGATCGATGCGCGCCGAGGCCAGCGCGCCTATCGCATCGACGGATTGTCGGTGGCGGCGCCGGGCGAACTGCACATCGACGTGCTCGATGACGCCGGCCGCATCGTGTGCCGCTCGAATCCGCTGCGCATCGTCGAGTCCGCGCCGCTGCTGCCCTATTGGGCCGATCTGCACGGCCAGTCCGAGGAAACCATCGGCACCAATCCCGCGCTGGAATTCATCGAGTTCGCGCGCGACTGCGCGTTCCTGGACGCGATGAGCCATCAGGGCAACGATTTCCAGATCACCACGCCGTTCTGGCAGGAGCTCAACCGCCTCTCGGCGCAATTCAACCGCGACGGCAGCTTCATCTTTTTTCCGGGTTACGAGTGGTCCGGCAACACCGGGCTCGGGGGCGACCGCAATGTGCTGTTCATGCAGGAAGGCCGGCAGATCCACCGCTCGCACCACGCGCTGATCGAAGATCTTTCCGACCTCGCCACCGACGCCAACAGCGCGGACGATCTTTTTCGGGCGCTGAAAGACGAGGACTGCGTGGTGTTCGCGCATATCGGCGGGCGCTACGCCGACATCACGATGAGCCACGATGCGCGCATCGAGCGCAGCGTCGAGATCCATTCCGACTGGGGCACGTTCGAGTGGCTGCTCGAGGACGCGCTGCAGCAGGGATACCGCGTCGGCATCGTCGCCAATTCCGATGGCCACAAGGGCCGGCATGGAGCCAGCCATCCGGGTGCATCGCTGTTCGGCGCCTACGGCGGCCTGACCTGCCTGCTCGCGCCGGAGCTGACGCGGCGCGGCCTGTTCGAGTCCCTGCGCCGGCGCCACCATTACGCCACCACCGGCTGCCGCACCATACTCGACACCGCAGTCAGTTTCGACGGCGAGGCGCAGCTGTTCGATCAGGACCCCAATCTGGGTTCGGCGCAGTCGCGCCCGGTGCGCTCGGCCATGATGGGCGACATCCTGCGCTGCGGCGACAGCGAGGTGGATTTCGCATTCGACGTCGTCGCCTCCGCGCCGATCGAGCGCATCGAGATCCGCAACGGGCTCGATCTGGTCGAAACGGTACGCCCTTATGCAAGCGCCGACCTGGGCAGGCGCATCCGGCTGATCTGGGAAGGCTCGGAGTACCGCGGACGCGGGCGCCAGTCGATATGGGACGGCACGGCCACGCTGCAGGGAAACACCATCGAGCGCGTGCGGCCGATCAACATGTGGAATCTGGACAAGCAGATCGAGCGCGTCGGGACTAATGCGCTACGCTGGAAGGCGCTCACCACCGGCGGCTTCGGCGGCGCCGACATCCTGCTCGACGACGCGCAGTCGGGATCGATCTCGATCGACACCGGCCTGGTGAAAACGCAGCTGCGCATCGCCGACATCGGCCGCGAGGACCTGGTGTTCGATTCCAGGGGCGGCATCCGCCGGCGCATGCGCCTGTTCCGTCTGCCGGACGAAAATCCCGCGACGCGGCTGCGCCTGAGCCGGCGCATCCGGCTGAAGGCCAGCGGCGACAACGCCTTGTATGTCTGCATCACCCAGGAAGACGGCCATCTCGCCTGGTCCAGTCCTGTCTACCTGTTCCGCTGATCCGCGCGCGGTGAGCGCGGGTCAGGGCTTGAGGCGAGGGTCGGACGATCAGTGTTTGTTCAGCGCGTCGAGGATAAACTGCAGCGCGCGAATGTCGGCAGCCGCGTAGTCCATTTCGCCGCTTTGCACCGCAGCGCACAGCTGGTCGAACTCTGCGCTGTCCAGGCTCTCGACGCGCCGCTTTACCCAGTCAGCCGCGCTCGCTGCGATCAGGCGGCGCACGCGTCCGCCGTGCGCGCGCCGCTGGCCTGAGCAGGCGGCCGCATGCCGCTCGATCAGGTCGGCGAGTTCCGCCACGCCCGCGCCGCTGGTGGCGACGGTGCGAAGCACCCGCGGCATCCAGTCGTCGTAATGGCGCAGCGACAGCATCGCCAGCAATTCGCGCTCGGTGCGCTCGGCCTGCGGCAGGTCGGCCTTGTTCACCACCAGAATATCGGCGATTTCGAGTATGCCGGCCTTGAGCGCCTGCACCTCGTCGCCGAGCCCGGGCGGGCACACCACGACGCGCGTATCGGCGACTTCCGCCACCTCGACCTCGGACTGACCCGCGCCCACGGTCTCGACGATGATCTGCTGGTAGCCGGCGGCGTCGAGCAGGTCGACCACCCGCGCCGCGGTGCGCGACAGGCCGCCGCCATGGCCGCGCGAGGCGAGCGAACGGATGAACACGCGCTCGTGCGCCTGATGCTCGCCCATGCGGATGCGATCGCCGAGGATGGCGCCGCCGGAAAAGGGGCTGGAGGGATCGACCGCCACGACGCCAACCCGGGCGCCGCGCTCCAGCCACGCGCCGATCAGTGCGTTGACCAGCGTGGACTTACCCGCGCCGGGGGGGCCGGTGACGCCGAGCACATGTGCGCGCCCCAGATGCGGCTGCAATTGGTGCAGCAGCGCCCTGCCCTCTGCGGTCTCGTTCTCGACCGCCGACATGGCGCGCGCCAGCGCGCGGCGCTCGCCCGCGAGAATGGCGGCGACCGCGTCCGCCGCAGGCTCGAGCTTCATGCGTAAACCGCCATGTCCGCGTGCCTTCAGACCACGACCAGCGGCTGGCCGAAACCGAGCTCGCGCCGCAGCGTGGCGCAGATCTCGCCGTGGGTGCAGCCGGCTTCGGCCGCCTCGACCACGCACGCGAAAATGTTCTGCTGCGTATCGTTGGCCGCGGCGGCGAGGCCGTCTTGCGCTTTTTGCACCGCAGCCTGCGAGCGCGCCTGCTTGTACGCCTTGAACGCGGCGATATGCGCCTGCATTTTCGCCGGGTCCGGCACAGGCAAGGCTTGGCGCTCGTTCCCACCTTCTTCCACCTGATAGGCGTTGACCCCGACCACGGTCTGCTCGCCCGACTCGATCCTCTCCTGGAAGGCGCGTGCCGATGCGCCGATGATTTTCTGCACCAGGCCCTGCTCCACTGCAGCGTACATGCCGCCCGCGGCCTCCACCTGCGCCATGACGGCCAGGATCTTCTGCTCCATCTCGTCGGTGAGCGACTCGATGAAATAGCTGCCGCCGAGCGGATCGATCACGTCGGTAAGGCGCGCTTCCTCGCGCAGGATGTTCTGCGTGTTCACCGCGATGCGCGCACCGAACTCGGTGGGGCAGGACAGCGCCTCGTCGTAGGCATCCGTGTGCAGCGATTGCAGCCCGCCGAGGATGCCGGCAATCGCCTGCACCGTGACGCGCGCGATATTGTTAAGCGGCTGCTGCCGGGTGAGATCGACGCCCGAAGTCTGGCCGTGGAACTTGAAGCGCCAGGACCGCGGATCGCGCGCGCCGAGGCGCTCGCGCGCGGTGCGCGCCCAGATGCGCCGGCCGGCGCGGAACTTGGCGATCTCCTCGAACAGGCTGACCGAGATGTCGAAGAAAAAGGTGAAACGCGGCAAAAATGTATCAGGGTCCATGCCGCGCGCGCTGCAGTCGTCGGCATACTGGATCGCCGAGCACAGGGTGAAAGCCATGGCCTCGGCCGGCGTGGCGCCGGCCTGCTGCATGTGCTGCCCCACCACCGACAGCGGGTTCCAGCGCGGCAGCTGCTGTCCGCAGAATTCGATGTGGTCGGTAAGGATGCGCCGCGCGCCCGGGAGCGCGATGCGGAAGAACATGTGGTTGGCGACGTAATGACTCAGATAGTCGCTCTGGTTGGAAGTGCCGCTGATCGCACGCCAGTCGACGCCGCGCCGTTTCGCGTACGCGAGCATGAGCGCGAGCAGCGTGAACGGCGAAGGATCGTTCATCGCGCAGGAGGTGCGCGCGAGGTCCACGCCTGCAAGGCATTGCTCCATGTGCTCCGCCGTATTCGCGACCACACCGCAGGTGCCCAGCAGTTCCGCGTGCACCTCGTCCATGTCGTAGCCGCGGAACACCGAATTGCACGGTATCAGCGACACCGCAGTGGTGCCCTGCGCGATCATCTCGAGCAGGCGCGCGTTGTAGT
>Ga0307377_10002897_pt1 | contig 19869 bp, 13 predicted proteins | sample TR3MG_FD_202535 | JGI IMG/M metagenome (GOLD analysis project Ga0307377, IMG submission 202535) | Soil microbial communities from Risofladan, Vaasa, Finland - TR-3 | ecosystem: Environmental > Terrestrial > Soil > Coastal area > Acid sulfate soil | place: Finland: Risofladan, Vaasa | collected... | reverse complement strand
CGCGGGCGATGAGGGCCGCGCCGTAGGCTCCCATGAGGCCCGTCTCGGCGGGCCGCACGGGCTTGATGCCCGACACGAGCTCGAAGGCCCGCAGGACCGCGTCGCTCGCGAAGGTGCCGCCCTGGACCACGACCTTGCGGCCGACCGCCTCAGGGTTGCGCAGACGGATGACCTTCTGCAGGGCGTTGCGGATGACACTGTAGGCGAGGCCGGCCGAGATGTCGGCGGGGCTCGCGCCTTCCTTCTGCGCCTGCTTGACCCGCGAGTTCATGAACACCGTGCAGCGGCTGCCCAGGTCCACGGGGGCGGAGGACTCGAGGGCGACGGCCGCGAAGCCGGCGGCGCCGAAGTCGAGCGAGGAGGCGAAGGTCTCGAGGAAGGAGCCGCAGCCCGAGGAGCAGGCCTCGTTGAGCACGACCGAGGAGATGACCCCTTCCTTGACCTTGAGGAACTTCATGTCCTGGCCGCCTATGTCGAGCACGGCGTCCACGCCGGGCAGGAGCCGCTCGGCGGCCAGGCTGTGGGCCACGGTCTCGACCTCGCCCTCGTCGGCGCCGAGCGCGGAGCGCACGAGGCCCTCGCCGTAGCCCGTGGCGCAGGCGCGGCCGATCGCGGCGCCCTCGGGCAGGAGCCTGTAGGTGTCGCGCAACGCGGCGACGAGGACGGTGAGAGGGTGGCCGCCGTTCGGCGCGTAGAAGGAGTGCAGGAGCCGGCCGCCCGCGTCGATGAGGACGAGCTTCGAGGTGGTGGAGCCCGCGTCGAGGCCCAGGAAGAGGGGCTGCTTCGACGCCTCGCCCTCCGCGAGGCGGGGCAGGGCGGCGACCGCGTGGCGCGCGCGGAAGTCCTCGCGCGCGGCCTCGTCGGCGAAGAGCGGCGGAAGCCTCCGCTCTTCGCCGCCCGTGGGTTTCGACTCGCGCGCCATGGCTAGGAGGGCGTCGAGTGTCGTCCCGGGCCGGGCCGCGCGGGCGGCGTTTTCCTCGGCCGCGGCGAGGGCCGCGCCGAGGGCCACGAAGAGCCGGCCGTCGGCGGGCACGAGCATCTCCTCGGGCTTGAGCTTGAGGGTCTCGGCGAAGCGCCTGCGCAGCTCGGGCAGGAAGTGCAGGGGTCCGCCCAGGAAGGCGACGCGGCCGCGTATGGGCCGGCCGCAGGCGAGGCCCGAGATGGTCTGGTTGACGACGGCCTGGAGCACCGAGGCGGCGATGTCCTCGGCCCGCGCGCCCTCGTTGATGAGGGGCTGGATGTCGGCCTTGGCGAAGACTCCACAGCGGGCGGCGATGGGATACACGGTGCGGGCGCGCGCGGCCAGCTCGTCGACGCCCGCCGCGTCGACGCCGAGGAGGACGGCCATCTGATCGATGAAGGCGCCGGTGCCCCCGGCGCAGCTGCCGTTCATCCTCTGGTCGAGCTGCTCGCCGAAGTAGGTGATCTTGGCGTCCTCGCCGCCCAGCTCGACCGCGACGTCGGTGCCGGGCAGGTAGGTCTCGACCGCCCGGGAGCAGGCGATGACCTCCTGGACGAAGGGCAGTCCCAGGCGAGAGGCGACGCCGATGCCCGCCGAACCGGTGACCGCCGCTTCGTAGACGCAGTCGCCGCCGAGGGCCGAAGCCGCGTCGTCGAGCATGCGCGCCAAGGTGGAGCCTATGTCGGAGCGATGCCGTTCGTAGGTGCCGTGCAGAAGCCTGCCGCCTTCGTCGAGGGCGGCCAATTTCACCGTTGTCGAGCCGATGTCCACGCCGAGTCTGATGAGAGCCATTGGAAGGACAATACTACCGATAGAGCCCAAGCGACAAGGCGAAGCCGGCCTGCCGGCCGCTTGGCGGCTCTCGGCCGAGCCATAGGCAGACCGCATTTTGCTTTGTTCTTCACGGTGAACGAAAGCCAGGGCCGGCGCACATGGTGTGGTATTGCAGTGATTGTCCTCGTCCAAAGGATGGGGCGCCCGAAAAAGCGGGGGGACGACACTCCGCAGGCCCCGAGGGACCCAGGGCCCGAAGGGACCGAGGACCGTCGACCCCCCGCTATTTCGAAGGCGGGGCCCCATCATTAAAGACGAAGACAATCACCATCACAACGGTAGTATGTACGCCGGCCCTGAGGCTTCGCCGGAATGGCGCTGGAATCGATGGTTCCCGTCGTGCTAGGCTCGATCGCGGGGGGGAACAATGGCCGTAGAACGCAGTTTTTCCATGCTCAAGCCGGGAATAGTCCAGCGGCGTCTCGTGGGCGAGGTGATCACCCGTCTGGAGCGCAAGGGACTCCGCATCGTCGCCCTCAAGATGATGCGGATATCGCGGGAGCTCGCGGAGCGGCATTACGCCGAGCACCGCGGCAAGGACTTCTACGATCCCCTCATCCGCTACGTGACTTCGGGGCCCGTGGTGGCCATGGTGCTGGAGGCCGACGGGGCGGTGGCCGCCCTGCGCAGGCTCTGCGGCGCCACGAAGACCGACGAGGCTCTCGCCGGCACCATCCGCGGGGACTTCGCCAATCATACGAACCTCAATGTCATCCACGCCTCCGACTCGGCCCTGAGCGCCGAGCGGGAGATCTCGCTCTTCTTCTCCGACGCGGAGCTCAATGAATGGAAGGACGGCGAAGATGAGTGGATCTGAGCTCGCTCCGCCGCTCCGCGCCGCGCTCGCTCCGGGCGGTACGGAGAGCGGCGTCCCGGGCGGAGCCGCGGAGAGCGGTCTGCCGATCTGGGACCTCGACCCGATCTACCCCGGCTTCGATTCCGAAGAGTTCCGTCGCGCCAAGGACGAACTCGCCGCGCTCTCGGAGCTGTTCCTCGCCCATCTCGACGCCCCGCCGGCGGAGGATCCGGGCCCCTGGCTGCGGCGCGCCCTCGAGCTGGAAGACCGCTCGCTTTCGCTCTTCGAGACGCTCGGAAGCTACGCCTACGCTTCCTATTCCGTGGCCACGCGCGACCCCCGCGCCTTGGCCGAGATCAACGCGGTCGAGACGCTCGGCCTGCCCCTGAAGCGGGCCGCGGTGAAGTTCCGCAATGTCCTCGCCGCGAGGCGGGGCGAGGTCGAGGCCCTGATCGCCGCCGACGGAAGCCTGGAGCCCTTCGCCTTCCATCTGCGCGAGGAGCTGTTCTGGCAGTCGAGGCAGATGTCGCCCGAGCTGGAGGACCTGGCCGCCGATCTCTCGCGCTCCGGCGGCGATGCCTGGGGCCGGCTCCAGGAAGCGGTGTCGTCCAACGCGAGCGTGCTCTGGGACGCCGCCTCCGGCGCGCGCAGGACGGTCGTCGAGCTGCGCAACCTCGCCTACGATCCCGAGCGCTCGGTGCGCGAGAAGGCCTGGCGGCTCGAGCTCGACGCCTGGAAGGCGGCCGAGATACCCCTCGCCGCCGCGCTCAACGGCGTCAAAGGCTTCGCGCACAGCCTGGACTCCCGCCGCGGCTGGGACGAGCAGCTCGGCAAGTCGCTCCGCCAGGCCCGCATGACGCGCGAGTCGCTCGACGCGCTCCTGGGCGCCATGGAGAGCTCGCTGCCCACCTGGCGGCGCTATCTCCGGGCCAAGGCCCGCCTGCTCGGCCTGGAGACCTGCGCCTTCTACGACCTCTTCGCCCCCGTAGGCGGCGCCGCGGCCGGCGGCGCGGAAGGCGAGGCCGGGCGCAGGTACTCCTTCGACGAGGCCAAGGAGGTCGTCGTCGGGAAGTTCTCGGCCTTCGATCCCGACATGGGCTATTTCGCGCAACGCGCCTTCGAGAGCCGCTGGGTCGACGCCCGGCCGCGCGAGGGCAAGGTCGGCGGCGCCTACTGCATCGACTTCCCCGCCGCCAAGGCGGCCCGCGTGCTGTGCAACTTCGACGGCAGCTTCCCGGGCCTGTCCACGATGGCCCACGAGCTCGGCCACGCCTGGCACGCCGAGGTGATCCGCGGCCTGCCCTACGTCGCCACGCAGTACCCCATGACTCTCGCCGAGACGGCCTCCATCTTCGCCGAGACGATCGTGTTCGAGGACGCCGCGGCCCGCGCCTCGGAGGCCGAGCGGCTCGCCCTCCTCGAGCTCCACCTCCAGGACGCCTGCCAGGTCGTCGTCGACATCCTCTCGCGCTATCGCTTCGAGTCGAGCGTCTTCGAGCGCCGGGGCTCGGGCGAGCTCCCGCCCGGGGAGCTGTGCTCGCTCATGCTGGACGCGCAGAAGTCCGCCTACGGCGACGGCCTCGACCCCGAGCGCCTGCATCCCTACATGTGGGCGGCCAAGGGCCACTACTACTCGCCGGGACTCTCGTTCTACAACTTCCCCTACGCCTTCGGGCTGCTCTTCGGCGGCGCTCTCTATGCGCGTTACGCGAACGAAGGTCCGGCCTTCGCCGGAACCTACCGGGGCATCCTGCGCCGGACGGGTTCGGCGAGCGCGGTCGAGGTCGCCGCCGAGGCCGGCTTCGACATCGAGGGCCGCGCCTTCTGGGACCAGGGCCTGTCGCTGTTCGAGCGGCAGGTGGCCGAGTTCGAGCGGCTCGCCGGCGCGGGGAGGCCGTGATGGGCGAACGCATCGGAGTCATAGGCGCCGGGGCCTGGGGCACCGCCCTGGCGAAGGTGCTGGCCGAATGCGGCCACGAGGTGACGCTCTGGTGCCTCGAGAGCGAGCTCGCGCGCGCCATCGCCGAGAAGCGGGAGAACGACCGCTACCTTCCCGGCGTCACCCTTCCCCTCAACCTGAAACCCGAGACCGATCCCCTCGCCGCGGCCTCGGACAAGGACGTCGTGGTGCTGGCGGTGCCCTCGCCCTACCTCATGGGCGTCGTGCGGCGCATCCTTTCGGCGCCCAATCTCATGGACGGCGAGGCTCTCGTCGTCGTCGTCACCAAGGGCTTCATCCCCGATCCGCGCGGGCCGCGCCTCATCCTCGAGACGCTGGAGGACCGCCTGCCCGGCTCCTACCGCGACCAGACCGTCTACCTCTCGGGCCCGAGCCACGCCGAGGAGGTCTCGCGCGGCCGCATCACGGGCCTCGCCGCGGCGAGCCGCAACGGGCGCAACGCGATCCGCGTGCGCGAGCTGTTCCGGGGCGGCCGCGTGCTCGTCTTCCCCTCGCTCGACACGACGGGCGTGCAGGTCTGCGCCGCCGCGAAGAACGTGGTGGCCATAGGCTTCGGCATGCTCGACGCCCTGGCCGGCGGCTCCTCCCCCAGCCCGGAGTTCGGCGACAACACCGAGTCCCTCCTCCTCGCCGCGGGCCTCAACGAGATGCAGATGCTCGGCACCGCCCTCGGCGCGACCCACCCCGAGACCTTCACCTCCATCGCGGGCGTCGGGGACCTCGACGTCACCTGCCGCTCGGTCCACGGGCGCAACCGGCGCTTCGGCCGCGAGATCGTCGAGAAGGGAATCCTCCGGCCCTTCCGCGACCTCGACGACCTGCTCTCCCGCATCGGCGAGCTGGGCTACCTCCCCGAGGGCGCCGTGGCCTGCAAGCACGTCGCGGCCATCGCCGCCGAGCGCCGGCTCGAGCTGCCGATCATGGGCGGCGTCCACCGCATCCTCAACCGCGAGCTCGAGCCGCTCGAGTTCCTGGAAGGCTACCTCGCGAGCATGGGAGCGGCGCTGCAGGACTGAGGCGCCGCATAACGCGGCGCCGGTCCCGGCTAGTCGCGCGACTTCCCCGCGATCGAGCGTCGCTCCTTCGTGTAGCCGCGCATGCTCTTGTGGATGGCCTTCCAGCGATCCGCCTCCGCCCGGCGCGCCGCCGGGTCCTCGCGGGTCTTCAGGAAGGCGACTTCCCGGCGGAGCTTGTTCCAGCTCGCGTAGCGCCCGGGATCGATGTCGCCCGCCTCCAGGGCCGCCCTGACGGCGCAGCCGGGCTCGTTCTCGTGGCGGCAGTCCCGGAAGCGGCACCGCGATGCGCGCGCTTCGATCTCTTCGAAGACGGCGTCGACCGACTCCTCCTCGGCCCAGAGCTGAACCTCGCGCAGTCCGGGCGTGTCGATGACGAGGGCGCCGCCCGGCAGCCGGTAGAGCTGGCGATGGGTCGTGGTGTGCCTGCCCCGCTCGTCGTCGGCGCGGACCTCGCCCGTCGCCGCGAGGGGCCGGCCCGCCAGCGCGTTGAGCAGGGTGGACTTGCCCGCCCCCGAGGAGCCGAGGAGGACGATGGTCTTCCCCGGCGGCAGCATCCCGGCCAGAGAGTCCAGGCCGCGCCCCTCGGGCGCGCAGACCAGGGCCCGCTCCGTTCCGCCCGCCGTCGATGCGGCTTCCTCCAGCAGGGCCTCGGGATCTATCGCCAGATCGGCCTTGGTGATGACGACGACCGCGCGAACGCCCGCCTCCCCCGCGAGGGCGAGATAGCGCTCCAGCCGGCGAGGATTCCAGTCGCGGCCGGCCGCCATCACGACGAAGGCGCTGTCCACGTTGGCCGCGAGCACCTGGGCCTCCACCCTGTCCCGTCCCGTCTCTCCGGGCGCCTTGCGCACGAAGGCGCTGCGCCGCGGCAGGACGGCCGCGATCAAGGCAGGCCCCGAAGCGCCCGCCTCGGCCGCGCCGCCCGCAACTGCGCCCGCCTGCCGGAGAACGACCCAGTCGCCCACGGCGGGGAAATCGCCGCCGGTTGCCGCCTTGTTCATGAAAGCTCCGGAGGGCAGCGCTTCGGCCTCTGCGAGCCTGCCCGCCGCGTCGGCCCACAGCGCGGAGAATCTGCCCCGCTGAGCCTCGACGATCCGCGCAGGGACCTCGCCCGGCTCGGCCAGGGACGCGAAATCGCGCGCGAAACCCTCATCGAATCCGAAAGCAGCGAGAGCCTCGCTGTTCACCTGCCCGTTCTCCAGACCTATCTCGACGTGTCGCACGATGGATATTCCTTCTACCTGTCCTGTTCGCGGGAACCTTCGCCAGGCGAAGTCCCTGGAATTCCGCGCAGGCTCTTCACCGGTCGGCGGGAGATTGTCTGTCCCGAACGAACCGGGGCCGGCGCGGAACGCGGCGCGACGCGCAGCTCGGCCGCCATCGCGGACTATCTGCGATGGCGGACGGGCCGCGTCGTCCTCTGCGAGGTGATCGGGATGCGGAAAGGGGAGGAAGGCTGGGCACGGCGCCGGTCAGGCGCCGTCTCGACTGCTTTTCAATCCCTGCGAAGGGGAAGCTCGCGGTCCCGATCCCCTCGGACTGCCACAAGGGCCGAAGATGCGGTGTACTCGTTCATGGCGTCCTCCTGGGTGAATCGGGATCCTGGACTGAATAGTCCGGCGGGCCGTGGCGACCCGCCGCGCCGCCCCCGGAGGGAGTGGCGCAGTTCGAATATACCCGCACGCCCCGTTTTCTGTAAAGGGGACTACCGCGCGCGCTCGAGAGCGCAGGCGCTCAGCTTGAAGGGGGCGATCTTCGACGAGGGGTCGAGCTCGTCGCGCGTTAGGCGATTTACCAAGGCGTCCGGGAAGTGGAAGGGCATGAAGAGCTCCCCCTCGGCGACGCCCGGGTCGAGCCTGAGCTCCGTTTCGAGCGAGCCCCTGCGGGACCTGAGGCGCACCCGCTCGCCTTGGCCGAGGCCGAGGCGGGCGGCGTTGATCGGATTGACCAGCACGTAGGAGTCCTTCGCGAAGGCGCGGAGGCTCGGGCTGCGGAGGCTCAGCGTGGAGGAGTGGTACTGGTAGAGGATGCGGCCGGTGTTCAGGAGGAAGGGATACTCGGCGTCGGCGAGCTCGGTCTGCGCCTCGTAGTCGACGCTCACCAGGCGCGCCAGGCCGTCCGGAGTGTTGAAGCGCTCCAGGAAGAGGGTGGGCGTGCCCGGATGCCCGGGCGTGGGGCAGGGCCACTGGATCCCTTCCCGCTCGATGCGGTCGTAGGATATGCCCGCGAAGATCGGCGCCGCCTTCGCCACCTCGTCCCAGGTCGCCGACGCGTCGGGGTAGTGCGTTTCCGTGCCCCGGGGTCCGATCGGCCTTCCCATGCGCCGCGCCAGCTCCGCGATGATCCACGAGTCGGGCTTGGCCTCGCCGGGCGAGGGCAGGGCGCGCCGCAGCCTGAGCACCCGCCGGTCCGAGTTGGTCACCGTGCCGTCCTTTTCCGCGAAGGCCGCGGCGGGGAACACGATGTGCGCCCGCTCGGCGGTCGGCGTCATGAAAAGGTCCTGCACGACGAGGAGCTCGAGCCTGTCCAGGGCTTCGGCCGCGTGGTTCAGGTTCGGATCGGTGTGCAGGGGATTCTCGCCCATGATGTAGAGCCCGCGGACGCGGCCCTCTCCGGCGGCCTTGACGATCTCCACCGTGGTGAGCCCCTTCGCCCCGGGCAGGTCTCCCGCGGGATAGCCCCAGAGCGCCGCGAGCTGCGCGCGGTTGGCCTCGTCGCTCGCGGGGATGTAGCCGGGGTAGTAGATCGGCGAGCAGCCGACGTCGGTGGCGCCCTGCACGTTGTTCTGCCCGCGGGGCGGGGCTATCCCCGAGCGCGGCTTGCCGATCTGGCCGGTGACGAGCATCAGGTTTATGAGGGCGAACACGTTGTTCGTGCCCACGGTCTGCTGGCTCATGCCCATGCCCGTCGCGATGATCGCCGTGGGGGCGGTGGCGTAGAGCCGCGTCGCCTCGCGCAGCTTGGCCGGGTCCACGCCGCAGATCGCGCGCACGCGATCGGGCGTGTAGGGGGCCACCCTGGCCTGCAGCTCGCGATAGGCTTCCATTCCTCCGGATACGCGGCGCTCGATGAAAGGCCGGTCGATCCAGGCCTCCTCCATCGCGATGCGCACCATGCCGTTGAGCAGGGCCACGTCCGTTCCCAGCCGCGCCTGGAGCCAGACGTCGGCCAGGTCCGCGAGGGGAGTCCAGCGCGGATCGACGACGACGAGGCTCGCGCCCCGCCGCCGGCCGCGCTTGAGGTAGGTGGCCGTCACCGGATGGGTCTCCGCCATGTTGTTGCCGATCACGAGGACGCAGTCCGTCGTCTCGTAGTCGCCGATGGAGTTGCTGCCCGCGCCGTCGCCGAGGGCGCGCAGCATGGCCGTGACGGTGGAGGCGTGGCAGAGCCGGGTGCAGTAGTCGAGATTGTTCGTCTGAAACGTCAGGCGAACGAGCTTTTGGAAGAGGTAGTTCTCCTCGTTGCTGCACTTGGCCGAGGCGTAGCCGGCGAGCGCGTCGGAGCCGTATTTCGCCTTGATGGCCAGGAAGCCCCTGGCCGCCGCGTCGAGGGCCTCGTCCCAGGAGGCGCGGCGGAAGCCGCCGCCCTCGCGGATGAGGGGCGTTGTGAGGCGGTCGGGGTGGTCGAGGAAATCGTTGCCGAAGCGGCCCTTGACGCAGAGGCGGCCGTCGTTCGGCCAGAGCCCCTCGGCCCCGTCGGCGCGGAGCACGCGGCCGCCGTGCACCGAAAGCTCGAGCTGGCAGCCCACGCCGCAGTAGACGCAGGTCGTGCGGACGCGCTCCGGATGCTCCGGGAACCACGAGGCCGCGCGCAGCTCGTCGCGGTGCGGCTTTTCCACGAGGGCCCCGGTGGGGCAGAGCTGGACGCACTCGCCGCAGCCGTCGCACTCCGAGTCGCCCCACCGCGAAGCTCCCGCGGCGATGCGGGAGCGCAGGCCGCGTTCTTGCACGCCGATCACCGCCTTGCCCTGCAGCTCGTCGCAGGCCTTGACGCAGCGGAAGCACATGACGCAGCGGTTCGGGTCGAAAGCCAGGACCGGAGAGGAAAGGTCGAGGCTCAGGCTCTCCTTCGCCAGCGGCTCGAAGCGGGGTCCGCCCGGGCCCGGGAGTCCGTACCGGAGGCAGAGCTCCTCGAACTCGTCGCGGTGGGAACCGTCCGACCCCACCCGCACTTCGGAGAGCAGGGAGGAGAGGACGAAACGCCGCGCCTCTTCGAGCTCCTCGTCGAACGCGGTCACCGACATGCCCTCGGTGACGGTAGTGGAGCAGGAGGTGACGAGCCCGCGCGTGCCTTCGATCTTCACCACGCAGAGCCGGCAGGCCCCCGTGGGCGTGAGCCTGCGGTGCCAGCAGAGGCTCGGAATATCGAAGCCCGCCTCTCTGGCGGCGGGAAGGAGCAGCCCGCCTTTCCGCGCCGCGACCTGCCGTCCGTCGATCCTGATGCTCACCATGTCGCCGGCGTTCATCTCGGGGGCCTCCTACACGAGTTCGGCCAGGTTCCGCCGCGCGCTGCGCAGCGGAAGCACCGGAGACTGACCGAGGGGACAGAGCGAAGTCTTGGCCATGAGTTCGGCGTCGCCGACCATGTTTTCGAGAAGGGCGAGCCGTTCGGCCCGGGAGCTGCCGGCCTTCGCCATCTCGAGGAGCCTCCGCGCCTCGGCGGCGAGCCGCGCCGTCCCCACCCGGCAGGGCACGCATTTGCCGCAGGACTCGTGCTCGAAGAAGTCCATGATCGACGAGATCGCCGCCGCGATCGAACGTCCGGGGCCGAGCACTATGACGGCTCCCGAACCGAGCGAAGCTCCGGCGCTTCGAAGCGCGTCGTAGTCCATGGGCAAGCCGAGCATGTCGCCGGAGACGAAGTGCCCGGCCGCCCCGCCGAGCAGGACGGCCAGAGGGCGGGCTCCGGAGACGCAGCCGCCGGCCGCCTCGATCAGCTCGCCGAGGCTCAGGCCGAGCTCCCACTCGCCGTAGCCCGGACGCGCGACGTCGCCCGAGACGCAGAATATCTTGGTGCCCGGCGAGGAGGGCGTGCCGAGGGCGAGGTACTCGTCGGCCCCGCGCTCCACCACCCAGGGCAGCTGCGCGAGGGTCTCGACGTTGTTCACGAGCGTGGGCTTGCCCCAGAGTCCCGACTCGGCCGGAAAGGGCGGCTTGATGCGGGGATAGCCGCGCTTGCCCTCCAGCGATTCGATGAGGGTGAGCTCCTCGCCGCAGAGATAGGAGCCCGCTCCCTCGCGGAGCTCGATGTCGAAGGAGAAGTCCGTGCCGAAAATGCGCGAGCCGAGGAGTCCGGCGGCGCGTGCGGAGCGGATCGCGGCCCCGACCCGCTCGATCGCGCAACCGTATTCTCCCCGGATATAGACGTAGCCCCGCCGAGCTCCTATGGCCCAGCCGGAGACGAGCATGCCCTCGATGAGCAGATGCGGCTCGAGCTCCATGATGATGCGGTCCTTGAAGGTGCCGGGTTCGCCCTCGTCGGCGTTGCATACCACATAGCGCTCGCATTCTTCCTCGCAGAGTCCGGCCGCGGTCGAGCGCTCCTTGAGGCCCGTGGGAAAGCCCGCTCCTCCGCGCCCGCGCACCTTGGCCCGCTCGAATTCCTCGACGAGCTCCTCGCTCTCGCGCGCCAGGGCGAGCTTGAGCGCCTCGTAGCCTCCCGCCGCCCGGTATTCCGCGAGGTCGGAGGGATCGGAGAGGGCAGGATAGCGGAGAGCGACGAGGGATTCCCGAGGCCCGATATCGGCGGCATAGGAGGCGGGGTCGGGCGGGCCGGCCGCCCCTTCGGCCGCGATCAGGCGCAGCAGGTCGCGGACCTTGCGGATGTCGAGACCGGCGAAGGCTCGGCCGTCCACCATCATGGCGGGAGCTCCGGCGCAGCGGCCCAGGCACTGGGCGGTCTCGAGCGTGAATAGCCCGTCTTTCGTGGTTTCTCCGGCCGCGACGCCGAGTTCGGACTCGAGCAGCCCTAGCAGATCGAGCGAGCCCATCATGCGGCATACGGGCGAGACGCAGAGCCGGATCACATGGCGCCCGCGCGGGCGGAGGCTGAGCATGGAGTAGTAGCTCGCCACGGCGCGCGTGCCGGCCTGGGTCAGGCCGAATCGCTTCCCGAGCCCGGAGCAGGCCTCGGGCGAGACCCAGTTCATCCCGGAGGAGGCCTGGGCTTCATGGAACGCGGAGATGAGACCGTCGCGTGTTTCCATGCTCACATGATAGGTCCGCTTTCCTCTCCAGTCAAAACTTTTTGCGCGCCGATCCATCGAGCCCGGCGCGAGCCGCGGCGAGCTCCTCGGGCGTGTTGATGCTCCGGAACAGCGAGGGGGCGAGCGCGAGGCCCGCGCGCTCCTCCTCGCCCACGCCGATGAAGGCCGCTCCCCGGAAGAGCGCCTGGATGGACGGAGCCTTTCCCTCGGGGCAGCCGCGCAGCGCCCTCGCCAGGAGGCCCGAGGCGGCGCGGCTGTAGAAGGCCGAGAAGGGCTCGAGGTGGCTTCCCGAGCGGGCGAAGGCGGCCAGGCGGCGGCCGAGGCAGCGCTCGCCCGGGCCCCCGCCCTCGTCCGAGGCGCCGGGGCCCTCGGCCTCGCCGCGCTCCTCGATCCTCGCCTCGAGGAGATCGATCCACTCGAGGCTCTGCCAGGGCATGTCGCAGGCGGTGAGGTAGAGCCACTCGCTGCGCGAGGCGGCGAGGGCGGCGTGGAGTCCGCCCAGCGGGCCGCAGCCGGGTATGGTGTCGCGCAATGTGCGTACGCCCAGGCCGGCAAAGGCCTCGGGCCGCGAAGTGACCACGATGAGGTCGTCGAAGCGGAGACGGAGCGTGCCGACTATCCGGCCGGCGACGCGCTCGCCGCCGAGCTCGATGGCGAGCTTGTCGAGGCCGCGCATCCTGCGCCCCTCGCCGCCGGCGAGGACGGCGGCGCTGCCGAAGGTCTCCATCCCTCGCCGCCGGGCCTCCCTTTAGCTCTCCTGGGGCTTCATCGTCGGGAAGAGGATCACGTCGCGGATGGAGTAGGCGTCGGTGAGGAACATCACGATGCGGTCGATGCCGATGCCCATGCCTCCGGTGGGCGGCATGCCCACTTCGAGGCTCGACACGAAGTCCTCGTCGAGCATGTAGGCCTCGTCGTCGCCGAGCTCGCGCTCGCGCAGCTGCTGCTGGAAGCGATCGAGCTGGATGATGGGGTCGTTGAGCTCGGAGTAGGCGTTCGCCACCTCGCGGCCGTAGACGAAGGCTTCGAAGCGCTCGGTCATCGTGGGATCGCCGGGCTTCTGCTTGGTCAGCGGCGAAATCTCGGTCGGGTAGTCGATGATGAAGGTCGGCTGCACGAGGTTCTTCTCGGCGAACTTCTCGAAGGCCGCGTTGAGGATGTCGCCGCGGCTGCAGTCGGCGAGCTTCTTCTTGAGCTCCTCGACGAGGCCGAGCCGCTTCGCGAGCTCGCGCGCCTCCTCGTCGCCGCGCACCGTCGAGAAATCGGGGCCGCCGTTGGTCCTCACCGCGTCGATCATGGTGAGCCGCTTCCAGGGGGCGGCGAACTCGATCTCGGTGCCCTGGTAGTTCACCTTGGTCGAGCCCGTGGCCTTGACCGCGGCGAAGGCGACGAGGTTTTCGCAGAGCTCCATCATGTCGTTGTAGTCGGCGAAGGCCTGGTAGAGCTCGATCATCGTGAATTCGGGGTTGTGGCGGATGTCGATGCCCTCGTTGCGGAAATCCTTGCCCATCTCGTAGACGCGCTCCATGCCGCCGACGATGCAGCGCTTCAGGTAGAGCTCGGTGGCGATGCGCAGGAAGAGCTGGAGGTTGAGGGCGTTCGACTTGGTGACGAAGGGGCGGGCGGCGGCCCCCGAGGCGATGGTCGACAGCACCGGGGTCTCGACCTCGATGTAGCCGCGCTCGTCGAGGTACTCGCGCACGGCCCTGATGATGGCCGTCCGCTTCTTGAAGGTGTCCATGACCTGCGGGTTCATGACCAGGTCGAGGTAGCGGCGCCGGTAGCGGAGCTCGGGATCCTTGAGGCCGTGGAACTTCTCGGGCAGGGGCTCGAGGGCCTTCGCGAGGAGGCTCACCTTCTTCGCGTGCACGGAGATCTCGCCCCGGCGCGTCTTGAAGACGAAGCCCTCGATCCCGACGATGTCGCCCATGTCGTAGGTCTTCACGCGGGCGTAGTCCTCGGCCCCGAGCTCGTCGGCGTTGACGTAGATCTGGATGCGGCCGTCGCGGTCCTGGAGGTCGACGAACGAAGCCTTGCCTATGTCGCGGAAGGACATGATCCTGCCGGCCACCGTCACCGGCGCGTTCTCGAGGCGCTCGAACTCGGCCTTGATCCCGGCGGAGTGGTGGGTCTGGCCGAACTTGACCACCGCGAAGGGATCGCGGCCCTCGGCCTGGAGCTTGAGGAGCTTCTCGCGCCGGATGCGCTGCTGCTCGGACAGCGCGCGCGCCTGGGCCGCCTCGTCCTGTTCCGGAATCGCTTCGTCGCCTGAGGCCTTGTCATTCGTCATGGATCGCTCCGTGGGTGCAGATTGAGGAGGTATTGTACGGGATTCGCGGCGGCATTTTCAATACATCTAGACCGCCAGTTCGCCCTCGCGCTCAATTACTTTTTCTTTACCATCGCTCATCGTCGCCACGATGGTGGGCCGGGATACGAGGCCGTCGAGGTGGATGAGCGCCGGGGCGTCCTCGTCGTAGTTGGCGCCGATGGCGAAATGGCAGGTGCGGAAGGCTTTTTCGTCCTCGAGCATGTTGCCCACGATCTCGGCCTTGGGGTTGAGTCCGATGCCGAGCTCGCCGATGCCGCGGGCGTTGCGGACGTACTCGACCACCTTCTCCCGGTCGAGCGAGCCGTCCTCTCCGAGCTTGCGGGCGCCCTCGGCTCCGGATTGAAGCGCGCGCTCGAGCCTCGCGGCCTCCTCTCCGCCTTCGATGGAGGTGACGAAGCCGCCCTCGACCTTGCAGCGGATGGGTGTGGCGATGAGTATGGCGCCCGCCGTGTCGGAGATGGAGCCGTCGAAGGCGATGAGCCCTTCGGCCGTGCCCAGTTCGGGCGAAACGAAGACTTCTCCCGCGGGGAGGTTGCCGCCCGAGCCGGGAGCGGAGTAGTCGCCGTCGTCGCAGCGGGCCGAGCGCCCGCGCAGGCCGATGACGATGTCGGTGCCGTTGGCGTTGGTGACGCGCACGGAGACCGCCTCGTCGAGCACGGCCTTGAGGCGCCCGCAGCGCTCCTGCAGCTCGGCGTAGTCTATGGGTACGGTCTTCTTGAACATCGCGCGCGAAATGCTGGGCGACCAGAAGGCGCGCAGGGTCTTCGAGCCGTGGAGCTGGTAGTTGAACACATGGTCGTAGTTCACGCCGTCCCATTCGTAGGGCGTGCGTATGCCTTCGGAGTCCTTGCCGAGCTTCTCGGCCGAGAGCGAGACGACGATGTCGGGCTGGCAGTCGAAGGCCGCGATCACCGCATCCTCGGCGTCGTCCATCTGCGCCTTGACCGGCTGCACGATGAGGGTCGTGGCCGCGCCGGCGGCCACGGCCGAATCGTAGAGCGCCGAAGCGACTTCGAGCACCTCCCGCTCGGGATTGGTGATGATGAGAAATTTCTCGCCAGCCTGGACGCGAAGCGATCCGCGCACCGCCACGTCCGCCGCGGACGCGAGGGCCGGATCGTGCTCGAAAGAAGCCGCCTTGCATAGAGTGCTCATGGCTTCCATGAAAAGCTCTCTCGGGCTTCCTGTCAAGGACATCGCGGCCCTCCGTCCGGTTTCGCCGCCTGCCTCTGCCCTTCGGGCCTTCAGCCTCGACGATCAGCGCCGCGCGCCCCAGCGCAGGCGCAGGAGGGTGCCCATCCTGAAGCCTGCGGCGAAGCCGCGGATTCCGCTCTGGGCCGCGGCGAGCCGGCCGGCCGTGGACGCGTCGGCCAGGCGGTAGGCGCTCCAGCCGAGCTCGGCCTCGAGCGAGACGCGCGGGCCGCCCAGCTCGGCGCCGCCTCCTTGGGCGCCGCCTCTTTGGGCGCCGCCGAGCTCGCCGAGCAGGGCGGTTACGGCGAAGCGGTTGGGCCAGGTTCCGGCCGCGAGCGCAAGGGCGGCGCCGTCCGCGTCCAAGGCCGCGCTCCCGAGCGGCGCCTCGCAGCCGAGGCCGAAGCGGAGCTCGGGTCCCAGGCTGAAGACGAAGTCGGCGCAGGCCACGACGGCCCGGAAACTGAGGTCGTAGAGCACGGCCGCCTCGAGCCCGGGCATGAGCCCGGCGTAGCCCGGTCCGAGCGCCGAGCCGAGGTCGAGGAGCAGTGCGGCGGAGATCTCCCCGCCGCGCAGGGGCCGGTCGAGGCCGACGATAGGGCCGGCCCCCAGCTCGCAAGCCAGGACCGAGGCTCCATGCGCGGGACTCGCGCCGGCCTCGGCCGGAGCGGCCGCTATGACGGGACTCACGGGGGCGGCCGAAACCTCCGTCTCGCCCGCGTCCAGGTCCTGGGCCCCGCAGGGCAGGCCGAGCGCGAGAAAGGCGAGCGCAATGGGGACTGCGCGCCGAAGGAGCGAAGGGGAAAGAACCATGGCGCCTCCGCCCCTGCAACGCTCGCCGGACCCGATCGGGATTGAACAAATCGAGCGCTGATCGCAGGGCCGCCGTTGGCCATGAACACGTGAAGTCACCGTCGAATAGGGTCGGTGCACGGAGATGAACCCGGTCGCAGTTTCCGGCGGCATCGCAGCGCGGCGGGTGGCCGGCGAAGACAGAGGGCCGAGCGTCAGCGAGATGCCCCCTGTCTTCGCCGGCCAGGACCCGCCCTGCGGTGTCGGCGGCATAAAGGATCGCGGGCCGCCTCGGCCCTCGCGGCAATCTCAGCGACCGATGCGGCGGTACAAGGGAACGCGGGCCGCCTCGGCCCTCGCGGCAATCTCAGCGACCGATGCGGCGGTACAAGGGAACGCGGGCCGAGACGTTGATGCCGAGGTCGGAGACCTCGCCGCGCTCGAGGAAGCGGCAGCCGATGCCAGCGATCATGGCGCCGTTGTCCCCGCAGAGGCTCAGGGGAGGAAAACGCACCGTGAGGCCGCTCTTCGCGCCCAGGAGGCGGCGCAGGTAGGCGTTGGCGGCCACGCCGCCTCCGGCCGCCACGGTGCCTATGCCCGTGTCCTCGATCGCGCGGAAGAGTCGCGAGGCGAGAATGTCGATGGCGGCCTTGCGGAACGAGGCCGCGATGTTCTCGGGCGTGGAGGCCGCTCCCGGCCGCCTGAACTGCTCGAGCTGATGGATGGCGGCGGTCTTGAGCCCCGAGTACGAGAGGTCGTAGCGGTGCTCGCCCTTGTGGAGGGAGGGCACGGGAAAGGCGAAGGCTTCGTCGTCGCCTGACTCGGCGAGGCGGTCGATCGCCGCTCCGCCGGGATATCCGAAGCCGAAGTGCTTGGAGACCTTGTCGAAGGCCTCGCCCACGGCGTCGTCGATCGTGGTGCCCAGCACCTCGATGCGGTCGAAGTCCTCGACCTTGCAGATGATGCTGTGGCCGCCCGATACGAGGAGTCCGAGAAAGGGGTAGGGCAGGGGAGGCAGAGGCTCGCTCCCCCACTCGAGCTGGGAGGCATAGAGGTGGCCGAGCATGTGGTTGACGCCGACGAAAGGCTTGCCGAGCGACCAGGCCAGGCCCTTCGCGAAGGAGAGCCCCACGAGGAGGGAGCCCACGAGGCCGGGCTTGACCGTGACGGCTATGCCGTCGAGCTCGCGGCTCTCCATGCCCGCCTCGGCGAGGGCGCGCGAGGCGACGCCGAGAATCCATTCCGTGTGGGTGCGGCTGGCTATCTCGGGGACGACGCCCTGGTACTTTTCGTGGAAAGGTATCTGCGTGGCGACGATGTCCGACAGGATGCGGCGGCCGTCCTCGACCACCGAGGCCGCGCACTCGTCGCAGGACGACTCAATTCCCAGAACTCTCATCGTCCGCGGCCGCCTCCGAGAGCATGAAGCGGGAGATGGTCGAGAGCGAGAACCCCTCCTCGACGAGCTGGGGATAGAGCTCCATCAGCGTCTGCGCCAGATCGGCCGACCAGACATGGCCGATCATGATGGCGCTCCCGTTCTTCGCCGCGAGTCGTTTGCCGTCCTCGACGGCGCGAACGATGGACACCCGGTCCGTTGAGTTGTCGAGAAACACGGAGCGCTCCCAATATCGTATTCCCTCCCGACGGGCGGCTATGGGTACCGCTGAGTCGGAGACGGTCAAAGAATCAAGATAGTAGATTCCCCGGGCTTTGGCAACCGCCGTGACTTCTTCCATGAGGCCGAGGTCGGCCGTGGCGGCCGAACCCATGTGGTTGTTCATGCCCACGGCGCCGGGCACGGTCGCGAGATTCGCATCGATGATGCTTCGCACCTCGTCGGCGCCCATGCCGAGGGTGAGCTCTCCGGGGCCGGGGTTCTGCCTTCCGATGGGCTGCATGGGCTGGTGGAGGATGAGTTCCTTGCCTGCGGCGCGCACGGCCCGGGCGTCGCGCTCGCTGTAGGGAAGCCGGGGCAGGACGGCCACCGTCAGCGGGAAGGGCAGCTTGAGGAAGGGTTCGAGCTGGAAATAGTTGTTGCCGGCGTCGTCGATCACGAAGATGAGGGTGCCCTTCCCGCCCCGGCGCTCGGGCGGGATGGCGGCAGGGCGCGAGTTCAGGGAGGCTGTTCGGGCGGGCAAGGCAGGCAGGGTGCGCGCGGTGGCCCTCCCGGGTTCGCGCGCCGCGCCGCGCCGGCCAGAGCCGTAGACGGGGCCTTCGCCTCGGGCGGGGGCCGCGGCGCGCAGCGCCGCCTCGGCTTCGGCGACGCCCGCGGCGTCTATGGGCTGCGGGGGCTGCTGTGTGGGCGGCGCCACGGCGGGATTGCCCGGCTCCTCGGCTCCGACCGCAGAGGGCGATACCTCCGCGGCGGGAGGCGCTCTTCGCGCCTCGCGGGGCAGGACGAACGTGCCGCCGAGGACGAGGGCGGCCGCCATCGCCGCGCCTACCATGGCGAGGAGGAAGAGGGCGTGTCCGAGGGGGAGGGTAGTGCGGCGTCGCCTGGCTGCGGTGCGACTGGTCACGGCGCGTTTGGCCGTGGCGCGCCCGGGAGACTTCCGATCGGATGAAGAACGTTTCGGCACCGAAGGCACTATAGCCGAGGAGCCGTGGCTTTACAAGACAAGCGAAGCCGCTCGGCTCAGGACAGCGCAGCTTCGCTGCGTCGCCCCGAGCCGAGCGATCGACGCTAGGAGACGCAGGAGAACTCCGTCAGGGACTTGGACTCCCGGAGCTTGCGCAGGGCGCGCTTTTCGATCTGTCGCACCGTCTCCGGCGAGATGCCGAGCTCGGCGCCGATGCTCTTGAGGGTGTGGCGGGTGTCGCCGAAGAAGGCGAAGCGGTATATGAGGATGCGGCGCTCCTTCTCGAGGAGTATCTCGAGCATGTCCAGCGTCTCCTGTCGTTCGCAGGACCGCATCAGCTCGTTGTCGGGACTGTAGCTGTAGTCTTCGAAGATATCCATGATGGAGCCGGATTCCTCGCCGGTTTCGGTCTCCAGCGGGACCATGGGCGAGGCCATTTCCATGACGGAACAGACGGCCGAGGAGGGCACGCGCAGCTCGCAGGCGATTTCGGCCGTCGTCGGCTCCCGCTGGAGCGCCTGGGCGAGGCTCGAATAGGTGCGCTGGATCCTCTTGAGAAGCTCTTCCTTGCGGTGGGGCAGGCGAATCGCCCGCTTGGAGTTGACCAAGGATCGGGTGATGGCCTGCTTGATCCACCAGGATGCGTAGGTCGAGAAGCGCACATTGCGCTCTCCGTCGTATTTTTCCGCGGCGCGGATGAGGCCGAGGTTGCCCTCCTGGATGAGATCGAGCAGCGGCATGTCGGGTGTCACGAAGCCCCGCGCGATTTTGACGACCAGACGCAGATTGGACTCTATGAGGCGCCGCCTGGCCGCTTCCTCTCCCGAAAAAATGCGGGCGGAGAGATCCTTCTCCTCTTCGGCGCTGAGTAGAGGAATTCGTTTGATGGCGGTATAATAACTTCTAAGGCTTTCATCGCCACCGCCCGGCGTGTTCGTCGTTTTCATCTGTGTTCTCCTCTTCCCACAGATGATTGAGCAAGTTTCGTGCCAGAGTCGTAGAATCGCCGTAGCGCGTTTCTATGTGATTATGCTATAATAAAATAAAAACGAGGATCACCGGCCGGTTTTCCTCGCACAATGAGAATAGTCTACATAATCACACTTTAAGTCTCTCAGCCTGTATACTGGATCATACTTCAAGGGATGAGCGCCGAGCGCAGTTCGGTGCGGCCATGAAGTATGTCGGCGCTTGCGCCGGGGG
>Ga0307377_10002896_pt1 | contig 19871 bp, 17 predicted proteins | sample TR3MG_FD_202535 | JGI IMG/M metagenome (GOLD analysis project Ga0307377, IMG submission 202535) | Soil microbial communities from Risofladan, Vaasa, Finland - TR-3 | ecosystem: Environmental > Terrestrial > Soil > Coastal area > Acid sulfate soil | place: Finland: Risofladan, Vaasa | collected... | reverse complement strand
CGTAAATATATTGGTGTTAAGCGCTTTCAGTTCCGGCATCTGATCCGCTGCGCTGACATATCCCATCTGGTTTGGCAGTATAGAAACCGTGCCCCGATCCGTGGTCATCGTGGTTTCGCCCCAATTCACCTTGTTATAAGTGCCGATGGGGGCAACAGCCGCCATTGGACTGCCTGCTGTGACCACATAAGTTTCATGATCGGTACCGCGAATACCGATGACAGCTGCAGTCGTGGTAATGTGAAAACTGGATTTGTGCAGTTTCCCGATCAATCCCGTAACGGCGCGGAATCCACCGGTGAACAACGAGAAGAAGCTCCTTTCGCTGCCATCTTGTGTGCCGTTGAATTTGAAGGTATCGAACTTGAGCTTTGTGTCGGAGCGCACGGCGATAAGTCCGCCATCCAGCATTTTGATCTGCGCGCTGGCGGCTGTTGCCGTAGTCAGCGTATCGCCTTCCCTGACCACATCGCCTTTTTTCAGGATGCGCTCTTGTCCGTTCGCACTGCGGATCCGGACATTACCGCTAACAAACTGGGCGTGCCCTGCGTCTACTGCGTAGCTAGCCTGGCTCATCAACATCAGGCTGGCCGCCAGGCAAGCATTGATAATTGCAATTATTTTCTTAACGTTTTTCATGATTTATCCCGTATTTCAGCCATGCTTATCTCACAACTTCCCGTGCTCAGTCTGTGCGCCAGCGCATACAGTTATGTGTGCTGGCGCACATCGGTTGATAATTCGGAATTGCCCTAGGGAGAGGGATCGGAAATTGACTTCAATAATTGTCAGATAAACAGGTGTCGAGCGAATTGCGCATAACGCGGCACTGCTGCCTGCTTTGAAGTTCGGCTTGTTTCCATCGGGTAAACACCTTGCAAAGGCGCTCGGCGACTTCAATCGTTCGCCCGGAAACCAGCCGTCAGTTGCCCGGTGCCTTTGGATAATCGGCGCAATAGTCCGATTAAGATCGGAATCATTTCACTGAAAATTACGGCGAACAGACAGAGAAAAATCCATTCGGTCATACCCGTAAATGACGATGTTGGAATCGTTCCTGGTGTAACTTAACTGCGGGCGCAGCATCCAGCCTTTGCCAAGGTACCGGTTTACACCAACCGACATGTCATACTGGCGATCCTTGCGTTTGCGCAGGAACGATGCGTTAGTCTTGTCATAGCTGCCCGATTGCCATCCCAGATTGCCGAACAATCCCGTGATTTTGTTCAGCGAGATTTGGATGCCCGCACGCAATCCCAGTGTGCGCTTGTTGCCATCGGCACGTCCGCCACCGGGGTTGGCCAAGGTTACCGGGCCCGCCTCGTTTTCTCTTGCCCAAAACAGGCTGCTAAGCAATGCGGTTTTCCAATCCGGCATGATGTGCAGCCAGCCTGAACCAACTGTGAGCTGATTGAAATCATTCGAGGACAATGCTGCATCGGCAAATCGATTGCGCCCGGACTGCACAATCATGCTCAGTTGATTTGTGAGACTAATTGTATGTCTCCAGTCCGCGCTGAGGCCTGAGAAATTGCGGTAACGCGCGCTGGATAATTCATATTGTCCCGCCATGACGCCAATATGGAATATATTGGTACCCTTGGAAAATATCACACCGCCGTGACCGTCAAGGTTCTGCGTGTTGTAGGATTTCAGGGTGCGATAATTGTTGATGCGCACATCCGCTCCGGCATACAACCCCCAACTGGTATTCAGGTAACGGGTGATTTCACCGCCACTGGCGACAGTGTAGTATTGATCGGCAGTTCTTTGATCTGCCGGGCTGAGTGTGAATACGGCATCATTGAAATAAGGGACGCTGAACTGTGACTGGCTTATGGAACTGTTGACGTTGCTGTCATTCCCTACACCCCCTTCCACATATGCGGTGAATCGGGTTTGCTTCGTTTTTTCTTGTGCGGCGATTGCATCCAGATATTGCTGCATTAAGACGCGTATCGCTGTGGGGGGATTTTGTTTCATCAGGCTGTCAAACTCGGTCTTGGCGCCCGACAAGTCACCGAGTTGATAATAAGCCCGCGCCAAACCCACCCGCGCACCGGCAAAACCCGGATCTACCGCCAACACCCTGCCGAAGGCGAGCGTCGCCTTGCCCGGCTTGCCACTATCCAATGCTGCAATTCCGATCAGGTAATCAAATCGCACTTCACCGGCGCGATCAAATTCCAATGGCTCCAGCAAGGCATAAGCTTGCGCAGGCTTGCCGTCTTTCATCAACGCTTCGGCATCGCGTAACGGTTTCTCACGCGCCTCGTCATTATTCAGATTTCGATCTTGCACATCCTTACGCGGAGTGACAGTCTGCTTTGCCCCTTGCGCATATGCTCCGTTTGTTACCGCCATCAAAACGGCGAACGCCAGGCACACAGATTTTTCGAATTTAGTGTCAAGTGACATTTTGTGTTGGTAGCATGTCTGTCCCAATAAGCACCTGTCATGCCGCGAATGAGTGGTTGTCATTTTGCTTGATTACCAAAGATAGAAATTTAATTGTGATCAAGCCCGGACATGAAAATTCTCCCGTGTGTGATTGTCCACAATGCAGCAAAGGCCGCATTTTCTCTGTGCGGTAGAGCACATACACAGAAGGGGGGAACAATTGCGACAGTTCCATTCGGTTTTAAAAAGCGATGAATTTCCGGGGGGCGGCTATATGTATGCGAATGGACATCTACTGTGCAGTCACGCTTAACAATCGGTCGCGGGGCTGGCCATTTCCTTATTCAGGAGGTGAAATGCCGTTATCAAGCGCCATGTGGCGGATGACGGGCGGGGTGTGGCATAATTGAACGCTCTTAATTTAACTGTTTAAACAAGATGCGCGCGCAAACCCTTTACGACAAACTCTGGAGTGCTCACGTGGTGCGGCAGGAAGCCGATGGCACCGCGTTGATCTATATCGACCGCCATCTGGTACATGAAGTGACCAGTCCGCAGGCCTTCGAGGGTTTGAAACTGGCCGGACGCAAAGTGTGGCGCACAGCATCGATTCTGGCTGTTGCCGATCACAACGTGCCCACTGTGCGGCGCGTTGAGCGCATCCACGATCCGGTGTCGCGCTTGCAGGTGGAGACGCTGGACAGCAACTGTGCTGCGTTCGGTGTGACAGAATTCAAAATGAACGACCCTCGCCAAGGCATCGTGCATGTGATCGGGCCGGAACAGGGCGCGACTTTGCCGGGCATGACGGTGGTATGCGGCGATTCCCATACCAGCACACACGGTGCATTCGCCGCGCTGGCGTTCGGCATCGGCACGTCCGAAGTCGAACACGTGATGGCGACGCAATGTCTGCTGATGAAAAAAACCAAGGCCATGCAGGTGGTGGTGGATGGCCCGTTGGGCAAGGGTGTCACCGCCAAGGACATCGCGCTGGCGGTGATCGGCAAGATCGGCACGGCGGGCGGCACCGGCTATGCGATTGAATTTGCCGGCAGCACGATACGCGGCCTTTCCATGGAAGGGCGCATGACGTTGTGCAACATGGCGATCGAAGCCGGCGCGCGCGCGGGCATGGTCGCGGCGGATTACACCACCATCAACTATCTCAAGGGCCGCCCGTTCGCGCCGCAGGGCGAGTTGTGGGACAAGGCAGTGACCTACTGGCACACTTTGCACAGCGATGAAGGCGCGCAGTTCGATCAGGTAGTCGAACTGGACGCCGCTCAGATCAAGCCGCAAGTGACCTGGGGTACATCACCGGAAATGGTGGTGGCGGTGGACGGCCGCGTGCCCGATCCGGCGACCATGACTGATGCGGTCAAACGTGAGGCGGCCGAACGCGCGCTTAAGTATATGGGCCTGGCGGCGAATACGCCGATTTCGGAAATCAAAATCGACAAGGTGTTTATCGGTTCCTGCACCAACTCGCGCATCGAGGATTTGCGTGCTGCCGCGACGATCGCGCGCGGCAAGCATGTGGCGGGGAACGTCAAGTTGGCGATGGTGGTGCCCGGTTCCGGTCTGGTCAAGCGGCAGGCTGAGCAGGAAGGTCTGGACAAGATATTCATCGCGGCGGGTTTTGAATGGCGCGAACCGGGCTGTTCGATGTGTCTGGCGATGAATGACGACAAGCTCTCGCCCGGCGAGCGCTGTGCCTCGACTTCCAACCGCAACTTCGAGGGGCGGCAGGGGCAGGGTGGGCGCACCCATCTGGTCAGTCCGGAAATGGCTGCGGCTGCAGCAATCGCCGGGCATTTTATCGATATAAGCAAGTCGTGAATGGGGCATACATGAAAAAGTCGGCGGCTTTGTTGATGCTGGGGTTCGTTGCGTCGGGCTTGCTTGCCGGTCGTACTGCGTTGGCAGCTGACGGTGTCGTCAATCGTGTCGAAAAGGGAATCAAAAAAGGCGGCGAGGCTGCTGCCCATGGGATCGATAAAGGTGTCAAGGCTGCTGAACCGGCTATCAGGAAGGGTGGCAAGTGGCTAGGCCGGGAATTGAAGAGAATAGGCAAAAATATAGATAAGGCGTCTGAAAAGCAATGAAAAAATTTACCGTGCTGAACGGGTTGGTCGCGCCGCTGGACAGGGCCAATGTGGATACCGATGCGATCATCCCAAAACAGTTTTTAAAGTCGATCAAGCGTTCCGGTTTCGGGCCGAATCTGTTCGACGAATGGCGTTACCTGGATCACGGCGAGCCGGGCAGGGATAATTCCAAGCGTCCGATCAATCCCGATTTCGTGCTGAATCAGCCGCGCTATCGGGGCGCGCAGATTTTGCTGGCCCGCGGAAATTTCGGCTGCGGTTCGTCGCGCGAACACGCGCCCTGGGCGCTGGAAGATTACGGGTTTCGCGCCATCATCGCGCCCAGCTTTGCCGACATCTTTTTTAACAACTGCTTCAAGAACGGTTTGCTGCCGATCCGCCTGGCCGCGGAACAGGTTGATGAGTTGTTCGGGGCGGTATCCGCAAATGCAGGCTACAAACTGACCATCGATCTGGAAAAACAAACCATCAGTACGCCGGATGGAAAGGCCTACAGTTTTGAAGTGGAAGCCTTTCGCAAGCATTGTTTGTTGAATGGTCTGGACGATATCGGTTTGACCTTGCAGCATGTGGATGAGATCAAGGCGTACGAGGAAAAACACCGCGCGGTACAGCCGTGGCTGTTTGCGTAATCGATGTGTAATTCTGACTGGGAAAGCAAATGAAAATTGCGGTATTGCCGGGTGACGGCATTGGACCCGAAATTGTCGCTCAGGCGGCAAAAGTGCTGGAGGCGTTGCGCAGCGACGGATTGAAGGTCGAGCTGGAGTATGCGCATATCGGCGGCGCCGGCTACGATGCGGCGGGCGATCCGTTTCCTGCCGAAACTGAAAAGCTGGCGCTTGCGTCCGATGCTTTGCTGCTCGGTGCGGTGGGCGGTTATCAGTACGACACACTGCCCCGGCCCAAGCGCCCCGAGCAAGGCTTGTTGCGCATCCGCAAAAAACTGGGATTGTTTGCCAATCTGCGCCCGGCGATGGTGTATCCCGAGCTGGTCAATGCTTCCAGCCTGAAGCCGGAACTGGTGTCCGGACTGGACATCATGATCTTGCGTGAATTGACCGGCGACATCTATTTCGGCCAGCCGCGCGGCATACGCACGCTGGACAACGGCGAGCGCCAGGGTTTCGACACCATGCTCTACAGCGAGTCTGAGATCCGCCGCGTGGCGCATGCCGGATTTCAGATCGCAATGAAACGCGCCGGAAAAAACGGCCGGGCAAAGATGTGTTCGGTGGACAAGGCCAACGTTCTGGACACCAGCATGTTCTGGCGCGAGATTGTGAACGAGGTGGCCAAGGAATACCCGCAGGTAGAGTTGTCGCACATGTATGTGGATAACGCAGCGATGCAACTGGTGCGTGCACCGAAACAGTTTGACGTGATTCTGACGGGTAATATATTCGGCGATATTTTGTCGGACGAAGCGTCGATGTTGACCGGATCGATCGGCATGTTGCCGTCCGCTTCGCTGGATGCGAACAACAAGGGGTTGTACGAGCCGTGTCACGGTTCGGCACCCGACATCGCGGGCAAGGACATCGCCAATCCTTTGGCGACTATCCTGTCGGTGGCGATGATGATGCGTTATACCTTTGCGCACGAAGATATCGCGCTGCGCATCGAGACGGCGGTACGCAAAACGCTGCAACAGGGGTTGCGTACTGCGGATATCGCCGGAGCGGGCAATCGGAAGATCGGTACAGCTGCAATGGGTGATGCGGTCGTCGCGTCACTGTAAACACTTTAGAGAGAAGAAGAATGAGCAAGCAATATGACGTTTGTATACTGGGCGCGACCGGCGCGGTCGGCGAGGCGATGTTGGCTATACTGGAACAACGCAAGTTCCCGGTGCGTAATCTCTATCCGTTGGCATCCAGCCGGTCGGCCGGTTCCACCGTGCAATTCAAAGGCGAGGAAATCACCGTTATCGACGTGGATGATTTCGATTTTTCCAGAGCGCAGATCGGATTGTTTTCCGCCGGCGGCAGCGTGTCTGAAAAGTACGCGCCGATTGCGGCGCAGGCGGGCTGCGTGGTGATCGACAATACCGCACATTTTCGCTATGACCGCGATATTCCGCTGGTGGTCCCGGAGGTAAATCCGCACGCCATTGCGCAATACAAGAATCGCGGCATCATCGCCAACCCGAATTGCTCGACCATCCAGATGTTGTTGGTGCTCAAGCCGATCAAGGATGCTGTCGGCATTGCGCGCATCAATGTTGCGACTTATCAGGCGGTATCGGGTACCGGCAAGGAGGCGATCGAGGAACTGGCTGCGCAAACCCGCGCACTGTTCAATCATCAGGATGTCGAGGTCGAGGTTTATCCCAAACGCATCGCGTTCAACGTGTTGCCGCAGATCGATGTTTTCATGGACAATGGCTACACCAAGGAAGAAATGAAGATGGTGTGGGAAACCCGGAAAATCATGGAAGACGACTCCATCCAGGTCAACCCGACCGCTGCACGAGTGCCGGTGTTCTACGGGCATTCGGAAGCCGTGCATATCGAAACCCTGAAGAAAATTACTGCCGACGAGGCGCGAGCCTTGCTGGATAAGGCTCCGGGTGTTGTGGTGATGGACAAGCGCGAGCCGGGCGGTTACCCGACGGCAATTGATGCGGCAGGAAACGACGCGACTTATGTCGGGCGTATCCGCGAAGATATTTCGCATCCCATGGGCCTGAATCTTTGGGTGGTAAGCGACAACGTGCGCAAGGGAGCGGCATTGAATAGTGTGCAGATCGCGGAAATTTTGATTGCGAAATATATCAATTGAGACATAATGCGAAGGATATTATTAGCTTGTGCTGATAACTCTATGATGTTATTTTATATTCTCTTGATAAATAAAAAGGTGAGGGTGATCGCGTGCACAAATCACTGGTGAAACAACTTGCCCTTCCACTCCGGCGACTATCGTTGCCGACTACGTGGCCGGTGATACTGAAACTGTTCGGTATTGCAGCCGCTTTAATGCTGTCAGCAACAGCCTCGGCAGTCGGTCTGGGTGGCATAAACGTGGCTTCCGCTTTGGGACAAACGCTCAAGGCCGATATCGTATTGGTTGACATCAGTAAGACCGAAATAAGCAGCCTGGTTGTTGGCCTTGCCTCGCCAGACGCCTACAAGAATTCAGGCCTGGAATATCCGTATGGCAACAAGTTCAAGTTTGAGATTTTAAACCGCCCTGACGGCCAGCCTTACATCAAGGTGAGCAGTGCGCAACCGGTCAATGATCCATTTGTAAGCCTGCTGGTCCAATTGACCTGGCCAGCCGGCCAGCTGTCCCGGGAATATACATTCCTGCTCGATCCGCCGGGTTACCAGCCGGTGCAACCCGCACCCGTTCAAGTACAGGCCGTCCCTCCGGTCGTACAGGCTACCGCACCAGCGGCTGCAACAGCGGCATCTGCCGCGCCCGAACCCGAAACATTGGCTTCCTCGCCAGCGGTGCCTGCTGAATCGACGACCGCCGCTCCTGTTCAACAACCGGCTCAGGAAACATCTGCCAAACAAACGGAACAAACTACTCCGCAAGCCACGCTGATGCCGGCAAAAATGGCGGCAGCGCTGGAAGTGACCAAATTACCAAAGAACCAGGAATGGCTTAAGGTTCAGCGCGGCGACACAATGTACAAAATCGCCGAGAAATACAAACTGGCGGATATGAATCTGGATCGCATGCTGGTCGCACTGTATCGCGTCAATGCGAACAAGTTTGACGGCAAAAATATGAACCGAATCAAGTCCGGCAAGATTCTGCGCTTGCCTACTGAAGATGAATATTCGCATGTGACGCAGGCTGAAGCAATGAAGGAAATCCATGCGCAGGCAGCCGATTGGAATGCATACCGGCAAAAGCTGGCCAGTGCCGCCCCGCTGCGCAACCAGTCACAGTCAGCCCAGCAAGTCGCAACCGGAAAAATCAGCAGTTCGGTGGCTGATATGGCTCCGATAGCCAAAGAAACGGCCAAGGAAGTGTTGAAGCTTTCCAAGGGCGAAGCACCTGGAGACGGAATAGTTTCAGGGGCTGGCGACCAGTCCACATCCGATCAAACGAGCAAGAATGCAGCTCAGGAAGATGCAATTGCCAAGGCGAAGGCATTGAAGGAAGACCAGACACGCGCGGCATTGCTGGAAAAGAACATTCAGGATATGCAGCACCTGGAAAAATTGAAAGTTGAAGCCGCCGCGCTGGCACAAGCACCCGTTGCGGGCAAAGCTGCGGTCAGCGCAGTGGTGCCGGCGCCAACGAGCATAGCCAAGGCCAAGCCCGCCACCACGGCTGCCAAGGCCAAGGTGCAACCGGTCACACCACAGCCATCCTTGCTCGACCAGATTTTGGATGAACCGCTTTACCTGGCGGGCGGTGCGGCTGCCTTGCTTGCATTGGCCGGTCTGGGATTCCTGGTTTACCGGAGAAAAAATTCCCCGATGCAGTTTGCTGACGAACTGCCGGAAGATATAAGCGAGATTACGGGCCGCATGGCTTCGCCGGTTTTACCCTCTCCGGACACGGGTGACTTTACCGTTCCGGCTGCTAACGCCCAGATTGCCGAAGCGCCCACATCCGACATTGTTGATCCGATCAGCGAAGCGGATCTGTTCCTGAATTTTGGCCGTGATGTCCAGGCTGAAGAAATTCTCAAGGATGCGCTGAAAAATGCCCCCAACAGTCCCCAGATACTGCTTAAATTGTTGGGGATTTATGCGAACCGAAAGGATGCGGATTCATTTTCGGAATATGCCCGAAAATTGCAGGATTCCGGGGATGACGGCGCATGGCAACAGGCCGTTGTCATGGGTCGAAAACTGGAACCGGATAACCCGATGTATGGCGGAGGCTTCAGATCAATGGAAGATACCGGGAGTGCAACGGTACAAGTACCGGTTTTCAATCCAAATGCCGTAAATCAAAGTGTGCCGAAAGCGCGAGCCTCTGCGCTTGATTTCGATTTCGATATGGGGGTGTCGGCTAGCCCATCCGCCTCTTCAGCGGAGCAGAACTTTTTGAACGACATGGAAACGACCTCGACGATGACAGGGGATGACAGGCTTGCCGCGACAAGTTCGACCATGGACTTCGATATCACCTCCGACAACACGCTTTCGCCTACCGCTGCCGGACGACTGGACGGCGGGCTGGATTTTGATATCACCTCCACGAATCCCGCGATGCCTGCAGCAAGCGAACCGGGAAAAAAGGCAGCGGGGATATACGATGATCTGGTTTTCGAGATGACAGGCAGCCCTCTGTCCAAGCCTGAAAAGGCCAAACCGGCGACAAAACAGCCGGAAGCAGACGACGGTGGCATGGCTTTTACGCTGGACTTTCCAATCGAGGATTCAACCGATAAACCAGCAACTTCCCTGAACCCGGTGGCTGGAAATTTTGCGGATATAAATTTGAACTTTGACGATATCGTCACGCCGACTGAAACGACCCCCGAAAGCAAAGACGACAACTGGCAAGATGTCGCGACGAAACTTGATCTCGCAAAGGCATATCATGAAATGGGTGATGCCAGCGGAGCGCGTGAAATCCTCGATGAGGTCATGCGTGAGGGAGATGCCGAGCAGCGCGAATCCGCGCAGGCACTTTTCGCACAACTCGGTTAGTCATGCATTTATTCGCGGCGGCAGCTCAGGATTGGGCTGCCGTTCTCTTTTGAATCGAGGCTACTGAATGAATTTTCATCCCGCCGCTCAAATCGTGACCTGGTGTCTGCTGGTGGCGATTTTGCAATCGCTTTCACTTGGAGTACTGCTTGCCTCGGCCGGATTGATATTCCTGTTTGCAATATTGCATTCTTCCCGCAAGCTCTGGCAATTGCTGCGTCGCACCCGCTGGATCATGCTGTCATTAATGTTGGTCTATGCCTACACCACTCCCGGACAGCCGCTTTTGGAAGGATTGGGCATATTCAGCCCGAGTCGTGAAGGGCTGGGTGACGGCGTGTTACAACTGACTCGCTTGCTGTCTGCATTGGCCGGTTTGGCAATTTTGCTGGATAGGCTGCACCGGCAGCAATTGATTGCCGGTTTGTACACATTATTGGCCCCGTTGAAATTGATCGGTGTGTCGCGTGACCGTGTCGCTGTTCGTCTTGCGTTGACGCTGCATTATGCCGAGGTTGCGATGCTGCGCGATACCGCTACCTGGCAGGACAGCCTGCGCAGTTTGTTTGAAGCGCATGGCGAAAGCAGCAAGCACATGGAACTGACGCTGTATCGATTTCGAATCCACGACGCCGTGTTGGTGTCGTTTGCACTGCTGCTGTGTTACGGAGCACTGAAATGAGGATTGCGCTGGGTGTTGAATATGACGGCTCCCCGTATTTCGGGTGGCAGAGCCAGACTGACGGGCAGACCGTGCAGGATATATTGCATCGTGCCCTGGGCCGGATTGCCGGCGAACAAACTGCTGGTGGGCAAGATTGCTCCGGACCGATCTCCGTGATTGCTGCGGGTCGCACAGACACAGGCGTGCATGCGCTCGAACAAGTTGTCCATTTTGATACAGCGGTTGAACGGCCCCTGACTGCATGGGTACGCGGGGTGAATGCGCTGTTGCCGGACAGCATCGCGGTGCGCTGGGCGCATCCTGTTCCCGATGAATTTCATGCGCGCTTTTCCGCGCATGGGCGTAGTTACCGTTATTTTCTGGTCAACCGACCGGTACGGCCGGCCATCCAGGCGGGCAAAGTTGGCTGGTTTCACGCCCCGTTGGATTTAACTGTAATGCAAGATGCCTCGCAATGCCTGTTGGGCGAGCATGATTTCAGCGCGTTTCGCGCTTCGCAATGCCAGGCCAAATCGCCGGTGAAGCACCTTCATCAATTGGAAATTAGCAGGCAGGGCGAGATGCTGATCTTTGATTTGAGTGCCAATGCCTTTTTGCATCATATGGTGCGCAATATCGTGGGTTGTCTGGTGTATGTGGGCAAGGGGAAATACCCGCCGGCCTGGCTGGCCGAAGTATTGAACGGTCGCGAGCGCAGTCTCGCCGCACCGACCTTCGCGCCGGATGGCTTATACCTGCGCCACATTGTATATGATGCCAAGTGGGGTTTGCCGCAGGCACAAGATTGACGGCACGGACATTTTGAACGAACCCGATTGCCATACAGTCAGCCTGCCTCGCCAAATCGGTCGCCGTGGCGATTGTAAAATGCCCTGAGCACGAAGGGTGGCAGCAGCGTAGTGAGGGAATCACGATGATCGTTGCGGCATAGACATTGTCAACCAGGATGCCGTTTACACGTCCCAGTTCGGCCAAGATCAGGCCGACTTCGCCGCGCGGTACCATCGATATCCCGACCGCCCAGCGTACATGCATCGGCTCGCGCAAAAACAATGGGCCGACAATCTTTCCCGCGACCGCGACCAGGATACCCAGAAGCTGGAGCAGGAAAGTTTGCGAGTTCATTCTGTGTTTTTAGTCGCCGGTATCGGTTTAATGACAAAAACGTTCAAGAAAGCAGCCTCTAACCGTCTGCGCAACGTATCCCTGATCGGGGGGTAGTCAACATAAAACCATTCCGGAAATTCGTTCGGGACGATGGCAAAGCGTATCGGGTTCGGCACTATGCCTTAATGATTTACAATGCCGTCTCTTTTCAGCATGCACGCGTTATCAACATGACACGAACCAAAATTTGCGGCATCACGCGCGTTGAGGATGCCTTGGCCGCGGTGAGCAACGGCGCGGATGCCATCGGCCTGGTATTCTACGAAAACAGCCCGCGCCATGTCAGTATCGCCCAAGCCAGACTGCTGGCAGACGCATTGCCGCCATTCGTGTCGATAGTCGGATTGTTCGTCGATGCCGACGCGGCATTTGTGCGCGAGGCACTGGCGAATGTGGCGCTGGATTTGCTGCAATTCCACGGCGATGAAGTACCGGAATATTGCGCGCAATTTGACCGACCTTATCTTAAAGCGATCCGCGTCAAACCCGGGGTGGATTTGCTACAATGCGCGTCCGATTTTCGCAGTGCCAAGGGGCTGCTGCTGGATGCCCATGTGGAAGGAACGCCGGGCGGCACCGGGACCGCATTCGACTGGACGCTGATCCCGGGGCGGTTACCGCTGCCGGTGATCTTGTCCGGCGGGTTGGATGCGGAAAATGTCGCGGCAGCAATCAAACAGGTAAGGCCCTACGCGGTGGATGTGTCCAGCGGTGTGGAGGCAAGCAAAGGAATCAAGGATGCAGCGAAGCTCGCGGCATTCATTAATGAGGTCAAAAGAACAGATGTACAACTATCCCGATAGCACCGGCCACTTCGGCCCCTACGGTGGCATTTACGTTGCGGAAACCCTGATGGGTGCGCTGGATGAACTGAACCAGGCCTATGAAAAGTATCGCCACGACCCCGAATTCGTTGCCGAACTGAATTACGACCTCAAGCATTTTGTAGGTCGCCCCAGCCCGATCTACCACGCCAAGCGCTGGTCCGGGCATCTCGGCGGGGCGCAGATATTTTTGAAACGCGAAGACCTCAACCATACCGGCGCACACAAGGTGAACAACACGGTGGGCCAGGCTTTGCTGGCCAGGCGCATGGGCAAGCCGCGCGTGATCGCCGAGACCGGCGCGGGCCAGCACGGCGTTGCGACGGCAACCGTGGCGGCGCGTTACGGTATGGAATGCGTGGTGTACATGGGCTCGGAAGACGTGAAGCGCCAGGCACAGAATGTATATCGCATGAAATTGCTCGGCGCGACCGTGATCCCGGTGGAAAGCGGCTCGAAGACCCTGAAGGATGCGCTGAACGAGGCGATGCGCGACTGGGTGACCAACATCGAGAACACTTTTTACATCATCGGCACCGTGGCCGGTCCGCATCCGTATCCGGTGATGGTGCGCGATTTCAATTCCGTGGTCGGCAAGGAGTGCGTGGTGCAAATGCCCGAGATCGCGGGCAGACAGCCGGAAGTGGTCATCGCCTGCGTCGGTGGCGGTTCCAACGCGATGGGGATTTTTTATTCCTACATCGATGTGCCCGGGGTGACCCTGATCGGCGTGGAGGCGGGCGGGCACGGCATCGCCAGCGGTTCGCATGCCGCACCGTTGACCACCAACAGTCCAGTCGGTGTGCTGCACGGCAACCGCACTTATCTGATGCAGGATGCGGACGGCCAGATCATCGAGACGCATTCGATCTCGGCCGGCCTGGATTATCCGGGTGTCGGACCCGAACACAGCTGGTTGAAAGACAGCGGGCGTGCGGAATACGTGGCGATCAACGACGACGAGGCATTGCAGGCATTTCATGACCTGTGCCGCCTGGAAGGCATCATCCCGGCGCTGGAATCCAGTCATGCCCTGGCCCATGCCGCGAAAATTGCGCCGACCATGGGCCGGGACAAGGTGTTGCTGGTGAATCTGTCCGGACGGGGCGACAAGGATATGGCGACGGTCGCACGTGCGTCGGGCATCGAATTTTAGAATTTTCGGATTTCAGGAACCAACATGTCGCGCATACAAGCCACTTTCGAAAAGCTGAAACAAAACGAGCGCAAGGCGCTGATCCCGTTTTTTACGGCGGGCGATCCCGATCCGAAATTCACCGTGCCGCTGCTGCATGCCATGGTTGAAGCGGGCGCGGATGTGATCGAACTGGGTGTGCCATTCTCCGACCCGATGGCGGACGGCCCGACCATACAGCGCGCATCGGAGCGTGCCCTCAAACATCATGTCGGTCTGCACCATGTGCTGGACATGGTTGCCGAGTTCCGCCGCGGCAATGCCGGCACACCCATTGTGCTGATGGGCTACGGCAACCCGATCGAGGCGATGGGTTGGGAAACCTTCGCGAAACGTTGTGCCGAAGCCGGGGTGGACGGGGTGCTGACCGTGGATTTTCCCCCGGAAGAAAGCCACGAGGCGTTTGCGCATCTGGACCAGCATGGCATCGACCCGATCTTCCTGCTTGCGCCGACCAGCACCGATGCCCGTGTTGAACGCGTGGCCAAACAGGCGCGCGGTTATGTGTATTATGTGTCGCTCAAGGGTGTGACCGGCGCGGGCAATCTGGACCTGTCCGCAATCGCCGAAAAGATTCCACGGTTGCGCAAGCATATCAAGCTGCCGATCGGAGTGGGGTTCGGCATCCGCGATGCGGCGACCGCACTGGCGGTGGCGAAGCTGTGTGACGGCGTGGTGGTGGGCAGCCGCATCGTGCAGGAAATCGAAAATTCGACCGGCCAGAATGTCGTTGCCAACGTGAGCAGGCTGGTCAAGGAATTAAGACAGGCAGTCGACAAGGCCTAAAGGAGGATTATCATGAGCTGGTTTCAGAAGTTACTGCCACCAAAAATAAAACGTCGCGAGGGCGACCTCAAGAAAAACGTACCCGAGGGCCTGTGGACCAAATGCCCGTCCTGCCAGGCGGTGCTGTATCACTCCGATCTGGAAAAAAATAACAGCGTTTGCCCCAAATGCAACCATCATCACCGTATTACCGCGCGTAATCGCCTGGATATCCTGCTGGACAGCGAGGGGCGTTTCGAAATCGGCGCGGAAGTGCTGCCGATGGATACGCTCAAGTTCCAGGACCAGAAAAAATATTCCGAGCGTCTGGCCATCGCCAAGAAAAATACAGATGAGGATGACGCGCTGGTGGTGATGCAGGGCAGTATTCACGCGGTACCGGTTGTCGCCGCCGCCTTCGAATTCACCTTTATGGGCGGTTCGATGGGTTCGGTGGTCGGCGAACGCTTCGTGCGCGGCGTGCAGGTGGCGCTGGAGCAGAAATGCCCGTTTATCTGTTTCAGCGCAAGCGGTGGTGCGCGGATGCAGGAAGGTTTGTTGTCGCTGATGCAGATGGCGAAAACCTGTGCGGCATTGACGCAGCTGAGCCAGGAGCGGTTGCCATTTATCTCGGTATTGACCGACCCGACCATGGGCGGCGTGTCCGCCAGCTTTGCTTTCATGGGCGACGTGGTAATCGCCGAGCCCGGTGCGCTGATCGGTTTCGCCGGAGCCCGCGTAATCCAGCAGACGGTGCGTGAAACCCTGCCGGAAGGTTTTCAGCGCGCGGAATTCCTGCTCGAACACGGTGCGGTGGACATGATCATCGACCGGCGCGAAATGAAAAATCAGCTGGCGACGCTGATCACGCTGCTGACCAATCAGTCTGCTGTGGTGGAAATCGAGAACGCCTGACCCACATTGAGACTGAATCAATACAGTCGGGTAACTTTCACGCACTGCAAAAGTTTCTCCAGGCAGAACATGAGTTGGCAGAATGACCTGGTGATTGATAGGCAAGGAATGAGCGAGCACGCGACACCGCGTTTCGCCCGGAAAACGAATTTACATGCCTGACACGCTGGCCGACTGGCTGACCTACCTTGAATCCCTGCACCCCAAAACCATTGCGCTCGGACTGGAGCGCGTGGCACAGGTCCAACAACGGCTGAATCTTCAGCCTGATTTCCCCCTCATCGTGGTCGGCGGCACCAATGGCAAGGGTTCGGTGTGTGCGATGCTGGAATCCATCCTGCACGCAGCCGGGTACCGCGTTGGCTGTTATACCTCGCCGCATTTGCTGGAATACAACGAGCGTGTGCGCATCGAAAAACACCCGGTGACTGATGCGGAACTGTGCGCTTCGTTTGAAAAAATCGAGCAGGCACGCGGTGCTGCTTTTTCAGGAATGACAGAGGTGCCGCTCACCTACTTTGAATTCGGAACATTGGCCGCGATGCAGTGTTTTATCGAACACAAGGTGGATATTGCGGTCCTCGAAGTCGGGTTGGGCGGCAGGCTGGATGCGGTGAATGTGTTCGATAACGATTGCGCGGTGATCGCCAGCGTGGATATCGACCACACCGATTATCTGGGTGACACGCGTGAACAGATCGCTTTCGAGAAAGCGGGAATCATGCGCAAACACCGCGTAACGATCTGCGCGGATATGGATGTGCCGCAGGCGATACACAGCCATGCACAACAGGTCGGCGCGGAATTATGGGTTATCGGGCGCGAATTCGGCTTTACCCTGCATCAGGGACAGTGGGATTTTCGCGGCAAGTCGGGAACGAGGAGCGCGCTGCCCTATCCCGCACTGCGCGGTGCCTACCAGTTGCCCAATGCCAGCGCGGCGCTTGCGGCGCTGGATGTGCTCAGGGACCGTTTTCCGGTCAGCATGGATGCAGTCCGGCGCGGGCTGGGTGAAATTCAGCTCGCCGGGCGCTTTCAGGTCGTTCCCGGCAGGCCTTCGCTGATACTGGATGTGGCGCACAATCCCCATGCCGCCCGCTCGCTGGCGCAGAATCTGGCCGAATTGCCGCCCTGTCCGCACACCTATGCGGTATTTGCCATGCTGGCGGACAAGGATATCGCGGGCGTGGTGTCGGCACTCGACCCCTGTATCGATACCTGGCTGGTGGCGGGCATAGATACACCGCGCGGTGCGGGCACACAGCGGTTGGAGAGTGTGCTGGAACAGTGCCGGGTACGCGGCGAGATAAAAATATGCAAAAACATACCCGATGCGCTGCGTTATGCCTATAACGCGGCAGGCGAAAATGATAGAATCCTAGTCTTCGGATCGTTCTATACGGTGGCGGAAGTGATGGTCGAAAAGGGATTGTCCATTTCCCGGTAGGCAATTAAACAGGCGAGAACAAGCATGGCAAAACAGCAAACGGAAGATGAACTGAATCTCAGGCGCAAAGCACGCCGCCGTTTGATTGGTGCAATCGCGCTCACCCTGGCGGTGGTGGTTATTTTGCCGATGGTGCTGGACAGTGAACCAAAATCCACCGGTAGCAACATTAATTTGCGCATTCCTGACCCGGATAAAGTCGGCGAATTTGTCCCGCGTGTTGCCATCCCGGAAGTGCAGCCGTCCGCAGCCAGCTCGGCTGTGGTGACCGCACCTCCCGCCGGTAACCCGGACAAGGGTAATGCTGTCGTCGTCCAGAGCCAGCCGGGCAAGGCAAACCCGGGCAAGGTAAAGCCGGCACCGCAGCAACCTGCAGAAACCCAGACCACCGGCAAGCAGGCAGGTGCCCAGGGTTATGTCGCGCAGGTCGGGGCGTATGCAAATGCGGATACCGCGAAGCAGGAATACAAAAAGCTGAAGAAGTGGGGATTTAAGGTTTATACCGAAAAAGTTGGCGGCAACATACGGGTGCGCGTGGGTCCATACACCGATCGCGACAAGACCGAAAAAGTAGCTAAACTGTTGGAAAAACATGGATACCATCCGGTGATCGTCAGCAACAAATGAACGGACTGGATTTTGCCGTTATCGGGATACTGCTGCTTTCAATGTTACTCGGTCTTTGGCGCGGCTTGCTGTATGAGGTGTTGTCACTGTTAGGCTGGCCGTTTGCGATTATTTTGAGCAAGTTGTCCGCCACCAGCGTTGCCCCGCTGATACCGATTGCACAGGAGGAGATGCGTGTTACCGCAGCCTATGTGCTGGTGTTCATTGCGGCATTGATTGTGTGGGGGATCGCGACCCGGTTGATCGCAAAAATGCTGAAGGCGATCGGTTCTGACTGGGCAGACCGGGCGATGGGCGGGTTGTTTGGGGTGATGCGTGGTGTATTGGTTGTCCTTGTGCTGGTCTGGCTGGCAGGGTTGACCCGTGTTCCGGAACAGCCTTTCTGGCGGAGTTCGCTGACCGGCAAGACGCTCGAAGCGATAGCCATTCCGACCAAAGCGTGGTTGCCGGGCAGCATTGCGCAACGCATTCATTATCGAACTCGTCGTTAATTTCTGGGATAGAAAACCATGTGCGGATTACTCGGATTGATTTCGCAATCACCGGCCAATCAGCTGTTGTATGACGGCTTGCAGGTGTTGCAGCATCGCGGACAGGATGCCGCCGGTATCGCAACCGTGGAAGGGCATACCTTCCACCTGCACAAGGACAACGGTCTGGTGCGGGACGTGTTCCGCACGCGGCATATGCGTTCGCTGCTGGGCAATGCGGGGATTGCGCACGTGCGCTACCCGACTGCAGGATCTGCCGTGGACCATAATGAGGCACAGCCGTTCTATGTGAATTCCCCGTTCGGTATCGTGCTCGGACACAACGGCAACCTGACCAATGCGGACGAACTGAAGCAGCAGCTGTTCGCGGAAGACCTGCGCCATGTCAACACCAACTCCGATTCCGAAGTGCTGTTGAATGTATTGGCGCACGAGCTGCAGGTCAATTCCAAACAATACCGACTTGATGTTGAAACCATTTTTGCGGCGGTAACCGGCGTGCATCAACGTTGCCGGGGTGCCTATGCGGTGGTCGCGATGATCGCAGGCTACGGCCTGCTGGCGTTCCGCGATATTTACGGTATCCGGCCGCTGGTGATCGGCGTGAACGAAACCGCCGCCGGCCCCGAATATCTGGTCGCATCGGAAAGCGTGGCGCTGGATACCCTGGGCTTTAAATTCCTGCGTGATATCGCGCCGGGCGAAGCGGTGTTCGTTGATTTTGACGGCAACCTGCAAAGCCGGCAATGCAGCGACAAATCCAGCCTGAATCCGTGCATATTCGAATACGTCTATCTGGCGCGCCCCGATTCGGTGATCGACGGCATCTCGGTGTACGAGACGCGCCTGTACATGGGGGAGTATCTGGCCGACAAGATCAAGCGCAGCTGGAGCGAGATCGATATCGACGTGGTGATCCCCATCCCGGATTCGAGTCGTCCCAGCGCATTGCAGCTGGCGAACCGGCTCAATATTCCGTTCCGCGAGGGTTTTGTGAAGAACCGCTACATCGGTCGCACCTTCATCATGCCGGGACAGGCGATGCGCAAGAAATCGGTGCGCCAGAAACTGAATGCCATCGGTGTCGAATTCAAGGACAAGAACGTGCTGCTGGTTGATGATTCGATCGTGCGCGGTACCACCAGCCGCGAGATCGTCCAGATGGCGCGCGATGCCGGCGCGCGCAAAGTGTATTTTGCTTCCGCGGCCCCGCCGGTGCGCTTCCCGAACGTGTACGGCATCGACATGCCCAGCCCGCAGGAACTGATCGCCACCGGACGCAGCGATGATGAAATCCGCCGCGAGATCGGCGCGGACCGCCTCATTTATCAGGACCTCGATGATCTCAAGGCGGCGGTGCACAAGGCCAACCCGAAGATAAACAACTTCGATGCATCGTGTTTCGACGGGGTCTACATCACCGGCGATATCAGCGCCGATTATCTGAACCGGGTCGAGGCGTTGCGCGGCAGCGGGGCAGCGAACCCGCCGATTGAAGACGACCAGTTGGAGTTGAACCTGGCGGCCAATGCCATATCGATGTGATTCCGCTTCCACTGCATCGGCGAAACTGTGTTGGCTTCCTCGCTCACTCCTCGCCGTGCTGACGCGCACTGT
>Ga0307377_10002893_pt1 | contig 19885 bp, 3 predicted proteins | sample TR3MG_FD_202535 | JGI IMG/M metagenome (GOLD analysis project Ga0307377, IMG submission 202535) | Soil microbial communities from Risofladan, Vaasa, Finland - TR-3 | ecosystem: Environmental > Terrestrial > Soil > Coastal area > Acid sulfate soil | place: Finland: Risofladan, Vaasa | collected... | reverse complement strand
TTGAACAAATAGATGATTTTTCACAGGTTTTAGAAGGAACACTAATAGAATTGTCGGCTAAAAAAGATTTGATGTCCTAAAATCATTTTTAAAGGAAAAGAGCTCATATTACCTAAATATAGTATATGGGATTTTAACCTTAAGAAGATGAATTGGAATGGCAAGCTTTTTACAAATCAAAGATTTATCAGAATGGAACTTAACAACTAGTAATAGAATATTATTTAATTCGCCTGGCATAGGCAAATTATTTTACTTTAACCATGCCTTTAACGGTCTTGGTATAGATAATATTTATTGGGGTGTTGTTGAGTCTTCTGGGAATCCCTATATAGTCAACAATGGGCTAAAACTATCTCTTACTAGTACTGACCAAATTACTTCCTTGAGGAGTAGTAGTTTTTGGTCTGGCGACTTTGATGCATTTTTAGATTATTCCAATATTACCAATAGTTTAGATACTGGGGAACAGCTTATTTTCTTCGAAATGAGCAATGAAGACCTTGGTGGTAGCACGTTTCTAAAATTAAGAATAGGCGTGGGCCGTAACAATACTAATCATTTTATAAGAACGGAAGTAATAGACGACACCGGCACTTTATTTACCCAAAACGATTTAAGACCATTGACAAATGGCAGAATAAGAATAGTAAGATTAGGCAACACGGTTTCGTTCTTTCAAGATAACGGCTCTGGTTGGGAACTGTTATCTAATTTTACAGATGCCAAAGTTGGGTCTGAGTCAGATTTGTTCGTCAATCTCTTCACGCAAAGAGTTAGTGCTACAGAAATTTTTGGAATAAATCTTAACTCTATAACATTTTCACCTGTTGGTTTATATTCAGGTGATATCATGTTTGACACTCAGTTAAGCAATACTTCAACATATCTTTTTTACGACATATCGGCTTCTCAGAATACCTCTGAGAACTTCATAAATATAAGAATTAAATCCGCAGAAAATCAACTTGATTTAGATGCTACATCTTGGTCTTCTTTCAATGAAAATTTAAGTGACAGCTTTCCAATAGCCATAACAGACCAATATTTTAGGATTCATCTAACACTGTCAACTACAAATCATAATGATAGTCCAAATATAAATTCTATTGTCCTAGGCGTTGAGGAAATACTGGACGGAGATGATGACATCGTAGTTATTTCTCCATCTACTAATGAAACATTTGATAATCTACTTAGGATAGTATGGCAAGTGCCTGATTTGAGCACTTCTTTGATAGGTAAAGTTTTTTATTCAATTGAATATAAGAATGATTTCTTAGGAATAACTAATTTTACGCTTATAGATAGTAGAGTTAATCCACTGGTAGGATTCTATGATTGGGACGTTTCCGACTTAGTAGAAGATGGCAATTACGAAATAAGAATAACGTCAGTGTTTGACGACTCTATCAGTCTGTCTGGCGATTTGCCTGAGAAATTATTAGTTGTCGGCGCAGGAGATGCAGCATGTAATGGGATATACCAATTGTCAGGACTCCATAATGGAGAAAACTTATACACTAATGAATCTAGTAAAGTATTGTACTTTAATGGAATAGATACTTGGTATATAAATGAGATACTCGACAATGATAATGGCTATTATTTTACAGATGATGTCCTAGGAGACTGGGAATTAGGATTAGGCCTTCCGTCTGCCCCAATTGTGACGGAACTTTTTGAAGACGAATCAGAATCTTCATTAAGTGTTAATATTTTAAGTTCGTCATCATTTGATTTTTCAAGTACTAGTTCAAATCTCAGCTCTAACAGCTCGTCGTTTAGTAGTTCTTCGCAGAGTTCTGATTCAAGTGATTCTTCTAGTTCTCTTAGTAGTAGTTCTGATTCTAGCTCAATTGAATTATTGAGTTCTAGCAGTTTATCTTCTTCTTCGTCTATAATCATAAACCAATCATCTAGTATATCTAGCGCTTCTTCGAGTACGAATGTTCTTACTTCTAGCTCTAGCAGCACAGAAAATACCATTTTGAAGGGTGTCGGACAGAATGAATTCAATCAGCTTTCAATTCCTGATTTTTCCAATAAAAATGTATATGTTTCTGTATTAGCCGCTAATGAAGAGGATAATTTTAAAATTATAAGTTTAGGAGGATATCATTCCTTTATAGTCAAGCAAAATGGAACGGTTTGGGCAAGTGGTAAAAATGAACAGGGTCAACTAGGCCTTGGAGACAACCTTGACAGAGCTGTATTTACGCAAATTTCAACAGATTTTGATAATGCGTTACGAATTTCTTGCGGCTTAGAATTTACAGTCATTCAGAAAAGAGATGGAACGGTTTGGGTCACAGGTGATAATCGATACGGTCAGCTAGGATTAGGAGATAATATCAATAGAAACTCTTTTGTTAAATTACCAGTTAGATTTAATAATGCTAGGAAGATTTCAGCAGGTGGAGAGTTCGTCTTTATTGAAAAAACCAATGGCTTCGTGGAGTGTGTAGGCTATAATGAATATGGGCAATTGGGACTCGGAGACGTTAATGATAGAAATTCTTATCAAGAAATAGACCATCAATTTTTCAATATTAAAAAACTAAAAACAGGCTCCTTGTTTACATATTTAGAAAATAGCAATGGTAAAGTATGGGCTACTGGAGATAACTTTCATGGGCAATTAGGTCTCGGTCATACAGAGCCACAGTGTAATTTTATAGTTGTCGGAGTTCCAGCGGAGCTTGATAGCGAAGGGGAGATTGAAAATATAGATTCTTTATCAATCACAAACCCTAAAGATATACAAGTTGGTGGAAGTCATGTTATAATAATAAAAGAAGATGACACCGTAGTAGGCACGGGAGATAACACATTAGGTCAATTAGGACTGGGAGACGATATTGACAGACTTCAATTTACATTGTTGGACATCGACTCGCCAGTTAAGGTAAGAGTCGGATTTCACTATTCAATATATGAGGATTCAATCGGAAACTTGTTCTCAACAGGTTATAATCATTATGGTACTTTGGGTCTTGGAGATTTTGATAACAGATACAACTTCGAAAAAATATTAGGGATATTTTCTCCAGTTAAAATTTCATCAGGTCCATTAGCATATCATAATTTTATACAGACAGCAATTTTTTCATTAAGTACGAGCAGCGCAGAAGATTCTGAGTCAAGCAGTTCAACAGAGCGATTATTCATAGATGATTACAAGATAACTTATATGGAATTTTTTCAAATTAATCCAGTAGATCCTTTTGGAGATTTCAATGGAAGGCAATTTATAATTCCAATCAACGACGTTAGAGCAACATTCTTAAGTAATGTATCTGTTAACTCTATCGGTGATTGGACTTTGGAAAAATGGGATGGGTTGTCATTCGTTTTCCATTCAGTGTTAGAGCCAGGAGAAGAAATAGAGATAGAAGAATTAGTCCTTGGTGATAGAGTTAGGGTGGTTTTTTCAGGCACTCTAGGAGCAGAGTTATTCAGTTATCAGATTAGTTTAAGGGACGAACTAGATTTTAGTTCTTAAAGGTTAAGTTTATAGTGAGTAGAATTAGTTAAGTATGGCATCAATAATTATAACAGGCATAAATATAAAACATGCTGGCAACTTTATCGTAGATACAGTTCCTCCATCAGGCACTGTTGTACTTAACAATGGTGACCCGTTTACAAAAACTCAGAGAGTTAAAGTAAATATAGACGCACAAGATGCAACTACAGATATAAAAAACTTTGATATAAGAAATACAAATGTTAAAACAGATATAAACGGTAATATACAACTATTTCCACAGCAATTCATAGAGGGATTAGAGTACACGCCAGAATTTTTCTGGAACCTACCAGAAACAGAAGGCGTTAAGAGAGTAGAAGTCAGACTTAGGGATTACGCAGACAACGTCTCTGAGTTCAAAGCGAATTCATCAGCAGTTGGGATATATACATTATTTGATGAAGAAGTAAATGATTCTTCGAATATAGATGGTAACATATTCACCTCAACTGATGATTCTAATATTTATATTTACACAGCATTTAATAGATTGGTTGGCAACTTAGACGGCGCAATTGTTGATTTGCAAAAAAATAACAACGTTCTTTATGTTGCCGTCAACGATATCGGAAATGGTGACTACGAAGTTTACAGTCTAATATCTAATGAATTTTTCTTAAACAATTCTTTCACTTCTCCGATAGTGGATATGGCTTCTTATTTAGGAAGCTTATATGTGATTCTTGAAGATGGTGATTTGTGGAAGAAGTCAGGTTCTACCTGGGAGGTGATAACAAATATCACTTCTACAGTGGTTTACATCGATGGCAGAGCTGATTATTTATATATAGTTTCTAGCGACACCATTGATGTCTTGCTATATAACGGAACTAGTTTTAAGGCTATAACAATTTTAGACCAAGGGGCCGAAGAAGAATACGAGGAATCATCATCGTCTACAGATTCGTCTTTGTCAAGTTCAAGCACGAGGAATTTAAGTTCTTCATCTTTAACTGAAAGCGATTCATCATCAAGCATTAATTCATCGTCTTCTCTTGGAAGTTCGCTAAGTACTGAAATAATGACATCGTCATCTTCTAGTACGGAGCAATTGCCATCCAGCTCTTCTTCTAGCGAATCAAGTTTCTCATCAGAGTCTCTCTCTTCGTTTGAGGAATTCGTCGAAGGGTGTCCTACTGGAGTTGGAACTACAGCCTTATGGGAAGTTTGTCCAGAAGACATATCGTCTAGTACTGAAGATGTAGAGACGGAAGAAAGTTCAAGTGACAGTTCAGATAGTAGTTCTACTGGCGACCCTTGCGAATGCGATGTTTTTCATTGCGATTCTAAATACTTAACTAATTTTCAAATATATAATCTTTCAGACAAGTACGATTTACTTTGCAATCTTCATGGCCGACTTGTTTATCTAGGAGACGGCTTGAATCGAGTCATATTGTATCACTCTCCAGAAATGGTGCCGGAAAATGAAATATGTAGAAGTATGTCTTTCCCATCTTTCTCAGCACCACAGGTTAATATATTTTTATTCTCAGTTAACAACTCTGGAACGACAGGGTATGTTGATTACCAATTAATTTTTGAGTCGTTTGAACCAGAAGAGTTCATGGTTATATGTGAGGAGGGAGACAATTCCTCGTCTAGCACAGGCACTTCTAGTAGTGATACCGGTTCTTCTAGTCAATCACTAGACTTAATGAGAGGAAACGGCACTGAAAGTAGACCGTTTGAAATTAACAACTACAGAGATTTACAGTTAGTTAATCAGGCGCCATTTGCTTACTTTGTTTTAAATAAGACAATTGATGCCTTGAACTATAGCACTAATGATAATGGAGGTTTTTTACCAATCGGTAATGATACAGTTCCGTTTTCAGGTAATTTTGACGGCAAAGGGTTCACAATTAGAAACCTTTATATTAATCGACCAAATTTTGACGATACAGAAATAAAAAGGCCACAAGACTTTATAGAAAAGCCAGTTCTAGATGGGTTCGCCCTTGGTGAATCGGAAAGTTCTTCGAGCAATACTATCTCGTCTAGTTCTTCTATCGGCTCGTCTGACGTCGGATTGTTTGGATATGTTAGAAATGCAGTTATTAAAAATTTATGTTTAGAAGAAATATTTTGTACTGGAGGTGAAAGCGTTGGCGGACTAGCCGGACGAGCTTCCGATAGTTTAATAGACGGAGTTTCTGTAGTAGGACTAATAACAGGAACAATTCAGGGCGAAATAAACGTAGGTGGATTAATAGGGACAGTTGAAAACGAATGCGAGATTAATAACTCTTATTCGAGAATAGCGGTACAGGGGAATATTGTTTCAGGAGGAGCTTTTGGCTCTGTTTCTAATAGAACAATTATATTCAATTGCTATTCTGTAGAAGCTGTAAGTGGCACAACTGACACAGGTGGATTAATAGGTATAAATGATGACACTGGAGAAGTAATCAGCTCTTATTGGGATGTTGAAAGGTCTGGTGTTTTGACAAGCGCCGGTGGAGAAGGTAAAACTTCTTCTGAAATGCAGTTGCAAGGCACGTATGTTGGTTATTTGTTTGGAAGAATATGGGCAATAAATGAAGACGTTAATAACGGTTATCCGTTCTTAGTAGCGTGTGCTTGTGAATTGGAATCTTCATCTTCTTCTTCATCTTCATCGTCTTTCTCATCGTCTTCGTCGCCGTCTTCCCCTAGCTCTTTAACATTAGAGCCAGGCGAGGGTAGTAGTTTTGGTTTTGGCATCATGTCTAGATTTGTTAGGTGTCCTAGACCTGCAAGGTTTACGCCATGTGAGGTAGAGTAGTCAAGTTTTTAATCTTCTAGAAACTCTTTTCTTAAAGGGATTGAAGCTATATTTATAGAAATATATAAGATGTGAACTTATATATTTGGAATGAATTTAATGGCAAAACCCGAAGTACTCAACATATTAGTGGATGGCACATGTGAAAACCTTGAAGGTTTAGTCACTCCTACTGTTAGTTGGCAATATTATGATGTCGATGGAGACGTGCAGCAAAGCTACCAATTAAAAATTGGAACATACCCTCTCGGAGACGACATATTAGATACAGGCGAGGTATTCTCAAATGACAATCAGCTTTTTGTCGCTCCGACTGCCTATGAAAGCCAAATGCGTAATGGTCTTAAATATTTCCTCACTCTAGAAGTATCTAATTCAACTGAATATTCAGAAAGTAAGAGCAGTTTTTTCTTTGTAGAGGGAGATTATTGGAAAGACAATGTTGATAATTCAGTCGGCTGGACAGTTGAGTTTTATTTTAAATTAGAAGAGATATACGCTGATTTGGGAATATCTCCACCAATCGGAGCCAAACATCACGATGTTGAAATTTCAGACGGTACAAAATCATTATCTTTAGAGCTCTATGTTGATAGAATCATCGTTAGAACCGAAGATACATCGCAGTTTTTTATTAACAACACCGATAGGAATCTTTTTAGAATAACAGGTTCTGGTTCGGATTACAATCTTTACATTAATGGAGAAATAGCACTGAATGGAGTAGGTAAGAATTTAGTTTCTACTTCACAGAAGATTTTAGTTTTCGGCTCCACAACCACAGCTTTAGAGACCACTTCTCAATGGACATCTGTATTTATTGACATTGATGGAGCTAATACCCCACAGAGCCTGCCAGGAGATTATTATAACAGATCGCTGACATTTTATTTTGAAGAAGTTGCAGACACTTTGTTTGATTACGATTCTAGAACTAATATATTTGTTGCAACAAATCCGTATGACACAAATCAATCAGGTAGGATTTATAAAATTCACCAAAATACTCAAATAGATAAATTCTCTACAGAGCCAGTTTTGAATTCAACAGCAAATAAAATTGTCATTGATGAATTTTCTGACAAGTGGGTGTCTACTTTTAATGTGCTATATAAAATATCAGGCGAGAAATTTATAGATTTCACAAAGAGCATCAACGTCACAGAAGAGTCTAATCTTACAGAGTTTGAATTGCTAGAGAATTGCTCAGGTATTTGTGCATCATTCGGTAGCTTATTAAGAGTTAACACTGTTAGCGACAATTTAAATACTTTTTGGTATTATCAGACTGTCAATAACAATAATAGTAAGTGGTTTGAAAAAGTAAGCAATGATTTAGGATGGGTAGTTGAAGCCACTCTTAGAATAGCAGATGACGGAAATAATACTGAAGAAAGCGCAGGACTAATAATCAATGATGGCGTTTTTCAAGAAAAATTTTATTTCTTGAAAGATAAATTAATATTGAAATATGCTAAAAAAACCATGGACTTTGATTTTTCAAATTTCACAGAAGTTAGAATTGTTGGGGAGAAGTGCGATGTCTCAGTATATGTCAAAGTTAATAGTTCCTGGAAATTATTAATTGACGCTTCAGGATTATTCAAGGAAAAAGCTCAAATATATAGTGATAGTTCAATTAGTTCGTCTGTTGTTTCTTCAACACAAAATGTTAGCAGTGTTTGGTCAACTATAAAAGACGACAATTTCGATTTGTATTTAAATAAGTTTAATGGACTAACCTGGCGCTGCGAAGAAAGATTAACATTTTCTGACGGTGATAGCAAATCTCCAGATATGATAATAGACGAAAGTGTAAACCATACAGTGTGGCAAAGTAATGCATTCGGCAATGATGAAATTTTTTACGGCCAATACAACGGCTACAGACTAATAGACGTTACACGAATAACTAACTCAGTTCTTGAATCTACCAATCCAAAAGTAGCAAAAACATCAAATGGAGACATTCATGTTGTTTGGATAGATGGGAGAAATATGCAAGATGAAGTGTTTTATGCTTATTACGATGACAGTTTAAGCACTTGGATAAGCTCTTCGTTCGATGGTGAAGATGAACAGATTTCTACTTTTGTCACAGGCAATGCTAAAAATGTTGTTTTAAAATCTTACAATGATAATCTGTATGTTATTTGGGAAGATGACAGGAATGGGGTCGATTCAATCTATGTAGCCATTAAAGAAGACGGTGTTTGGCAGACGGAAGTATTAGTTTCCAGTCTATTGAGTAACGCTGTTAACCCAGACATGGTAATTAAAGACGATACAGCTCATATAGTATGGGAAGACGACAGAGGCGCTGCTACAGACATATTCTACAACACATTTGACGGCTCTCTCATTGGAATCGAGGAACAGATATCAAATAATGGCACGAATGCATCAAAGCCAAGAATATCTACTCTTAAAGATTCTCAATTAGTTTTCACTTGGTTAAACGACAATGGTAGCTATAAAGAAATTTTACTAGCGAGAACATTTAATAACATTTTTATAACTAGCGGGAATAGTTTTACGGATGTTTTACTATCGAACTCTGAAGTTGATAATACTTTTGATTTAGATGTTTTAAATTATGAAGATTCAAATAAGGTTCAAGTTTCATATCTGTCTAGCATCGGAGGGTATAGAACTTTATTCACTTACGACTTGGTTGTAGATAATACCTTACCAACTACAGTAAATATTAATACGTCATTAAAAATGAGCAATGTGCCAGCGAGTAAGTCGATTGCCTTTGGAGACATATCTGAAAATGATAATACTATTTCAGAATGGAAAAACATAAGTTATTATACTGACTCCATCGTGACTCCTTTGATAGTTAAGAGTTTTAGGTTTGATAATATTATTGACATATTCGTCAGCGATAGATCTAACTTGTTTTTAATCGATAATGACGGATTGCATATATTTAATTTATTTATCAACAGAGAAAAGCTAGTATCCAATCCAGAGGCGGAAGAAGCAGCTATCTCAGCGCCGATAGATGCTAGATTGGTCTATGTCGATAATTTAAACAATATATACGTGGCAAGGCGTGAGAGATTATTCTATCACTATCCACTAGTGTCAAATTTAACCGACCCAGACAATCCATGGATGGAAATAGATATCCAATATGATGAAGAACTTGGTGATATTACCACCTTTTCGTCTTATGGTGACTTTTTGTGGATTGGCTTTGAGAATGGGTTGATAATTGCTGATTTTAATATTTTTTCTTTGAATAATATAATTTCTATTGACAATTCAATATTTATCTTAAATGGCTCAAGAGTAAATTCGATAAGCTTCGCTAGTTTCTTCGCTCAAGTAGCGCATGACGCAGGGATTTACAGGGTTAATTTAGAATCATTAAACATAACTAATAAAACAGTCACCTTAGATGGGTTTATAGATAAATATATAGAGCAATCTGTGGTGGAGAACGATAATGAATTTTGGGCATTCGGAAAAAATGGTCTAATAAAAAGTAACAACGATGTAGTTGAGATATTCAGAGACAAATTATCCACTAACAACATTAACCATATTGCTCTCGACAACCATGCTAATTTATGGATAGCTAATAATTTAGGAGTTGAAGTAGTTAATATTGATAGGGATTTAATTTATTCAGTCAATCAATCCGACGGATATGGTACTGTTGTCACTTTTGAAGACTATCAAATATATAAGATAAATGCTAATAAAATAGACGAAAAAAATTATTTCATAGCTAAAGTCAACGGAGTATTCCGTGAAAATAGTGAATACATAGTAGATTCTGTTAATAGATTGATGGTTTATTCATCCCCACTTAGTCCTAGTTCTGTATCTGAAGTTATTTTTTACACGCTATCAGAAATAGCTTTTGATTTCAATGATCCTACTTTGACATTGCAATTGAACACAACAGACAGAATAGAAATAATAAAGCTAGAGAAGGGGCAGTCTGACAATCAAATAATAGCATTTTTAAAAGTTAACGACGACACAGTTGTATTTACCTTGTTTACAGACAATGAAATATACGACAGAACATTGTTGCCATTCGGTATTATAACATTTGACAAGACTCCACCCACAGGTACAATAGACATCACTGAACAAATAAATATTAACACAGTAATATTGGCTCTTACAGCTTCTGATGAAGTTTCTGGTGTCAACAGCATGGTTATTTCTAATTTTCCTAACTTTACATCAGATGGATTTAATCCGATAAGCCCAGTCCCATTCCAAGATAGTGTAGAATTCGATATAGGACTGTCATCTGGACAGACGTCTCAGCAACTAGTTTTCCCAGCTCCGCAAGATGGAAATGTTCTTCACGAATACAGTATATCAAATAACGACGGAACTGTAAATCAAAACTTACTATTAGGAACAAAGGGCGAAGCGGTTGTGTATAGATTAATAGAGTCTACTCAATCTTGGGAACTAGTAGAAGTACTAGCAGCCACGGATGTTCTTTGTATGGAGAATCACTCGGAAGGATTATTCCTAGGCACTGGCGGCTCAGGTAAATTATTTTTCAGCAGTGACGCAATAACTTTTAATTTAATAAATGAATTTCCAGATGGTCAAGTTAATAGTCTTTTGTCGGCCACGGATAACAACTTATATATTGCCACTGGTAACAATGGTAATTTTTACAGGTATAATGGAACTTCAGTCGAACTGTTATTTAGTATAGCAGAAGTTTCAATTAATGACTTAACAGAATTCCAAGGATTTATATACATGGCCACAGGCGACAGCGGGAGAATATATAGATACAGCATAGCTACTGGATTGTTGGATATCATATACGATGATAAAGATAGCGAAATATTATCCATTGGCTTAGGAAAGGATTTTAACTCAGACTCAACCACCGTGTATGCAGGAACATTTCCAAGTGGAAAAATATTGAGATTCGTACATAACAGAAGTCTATTTACTAAGTCTTTCCAATCAAATCTCACAGCGGCTAAGAGAGTTAGAACTTTTGGAGATGGAGAAGTTATAAATCAAACGCTGATACCAGTTGACCATAAATTATTTAGATACAACTTGAATAACTGGGCTGTTCTTTATATACAGAAACAGCAATTGACAATTAACGATGCTATTTTATTCAATAATAAACTTTACATAACTACTGATTCAGCCATAGAGAATGTTCTTTTAGACAATGACAAGAAAGTATTTGTTAAATATATTGACTTCGCAGGAAACGAAACTGTACTATTTGATTTAGAGGGAGAGTTAAAGCCTAGAGAAGACGAAGACGGAAATCTTCTCACGGAGAGATTATGGGATTCCGTAGACGCCTCTGAAACTTCAGGACTTACATTAACTGGTAGGCTTATAGTATTCGATGAAAACGGAGATATTCTCAAGACTATTACTGGCGACAGACCGTTCTTAACAGGTAGTAGAATTGATAAAGAGACGGCTATTTATCTATCGCAAGTATTTGACGGCACTAATAGCTTGATATCTTGGGATAAGATAACTTTTGCTTTGACAACTCCAACTAATACTGAAATACAAATACAAGTGAGAACATCTGATGATTTTACGACTTTAGAAGAAAAAGATTTTTCATTAGCAGTTACTAACGGACAGGACTTGAGCGGCCTAAGTGGTAGATTTATTCAATTCAAGGCTACTTTAATAAGTAGTGTGAGAGGAATAAGTCCAGTTCTTAACAATGTTACCATAACAGCTAAATCGTCATTCGCAGTGCATTATTTTACTACCAACTTCAAACTGCCTTCGAATCTCAAGTCAGGATTGTTAGCAGCTAACACCATTGCACCAGATGGTACGGAGATTGTTTTTGGTGTTACGACTGACACAACGGCCACATGGGAGAATTATAAGATAATAGAACCTAACAAACAGTTTTTTATAGATGAGAATAACACAGATGCGAATTTGAAGATAGGTATAAGATTTTTGTCTTCGCAGACGGCATTTCCAGCGGTTGATGAATTTGCCATGATGTTTGCCACTGAAGATGGTAAACTAGTAAAATTAAATTTGAGTGAATAAATGATAAGAACCAACAAATATAGATTGCCATATTTTATAGACGGTGATTTTTACTCAGGCAGTATAGATGCGCAACGTTTTATAGCGATAGACTTGATGCTAGCAGGTTTGGGAGATATTGTTGGCGATGGAATAATCGACGGATTAGAAATTTCTGACGCAGGAGGACTTCAGATTTTAGTTAGTCCAGGTAGTGCATTTATTAATAGTTTTTATTCCCGTTTGACAGGTTCTGAACTCGGCTTACTAAGTGATGATTCTACTAATTATATTTATGCAATGAGGAATATTAATGTTGTAGATGGCCAAAGTGAACCATCGAATAGGCAGACCGTATCTTTTATAGATGTTATACCCCCTGCTATTCCTAATAATTTTCAAGCGGTTAGTATCGGAGAAAGGACGGTTACTTTAAATTGGGATAAGAATGTCGAACCAGATCTTTCTCATTATCTATTGCAAAGAAAGACTACCGCCTCTTTAATTTACAACGAAATAGCTAGGTTAGAAAGCTTCGAAGACGACGCAGGCGTGTTTATTTACATAGATGACTCGTTGTTTCCTGATGTGTCATACGATTATCGTCTTATAGCGGTTGATTTATCTGATAATGAAAGTTTGCCATCGGATATAACTTTTTCAACACTCGTAGACACTACTCCGCCAGACAATATTTCAAACTTGATTGTCGGCCCCTCAGATGGGAGAATAAACATATCGTGGAATAAAAGCAAAAGCACAGATTTAAATCATTATAACGTCGTAGTTTCGGAACTTGATGAAAATGGAATTGCTATTAACACGAGTGTTTTTGACGTGGGCAAAGAATTATTTTACAGTGCAGATGGATTGAGTAACTTTACAGATTACAGAATTACGGTACAAAGCGTTGATGACACAGGCAATGTCTCTAATGGCATTCAGTCGATTGCTACCCCAGAGGTTTCTCCAGACGATGTCCTAGACGTGTCAAACGTCTCGTACACAATTACTAATCAGGGTTTCCCAGACCCCTCGACACCATTGATAGCTTTGGATTGGGATGCGTCTACGTCTCCAAATATAACAGGATATGAAATAGTCGTAGTCGATTTAGAGGATAATTTAACATCTTTAAACATAGCTGCTGGCACATTTACCAATTTCAATTTAAATTTTTACCCTGTTAGAGATGGTTTGGTAATCACTAATAAAACATTCAAGTCTAGAAGGGCATACACTATAAGAATCCGCACTTTAAATTCGTTCGGAGATAGGAGCGTTGGATATTTGTTGAAGATAGAAATTCCAAATTTAATCCCACCACCATCTGTGAAAAATTTAATAGTCGATTCTAGCTCCACAGCATTAACTGCGTCTTGGGCACAAGCAGACTTTGAAGATTTTAGCCATTACGAGGCATATATATGGAAGTCGTCAGACGAGCCAAGCATTAGAGAAACAATAGGGTATAGCTCATTTTCTGGTTCTGCATTTACTCTAGGCGATGAAATGATGTTACCGTTAATAGCTGTCAATTCTTACCCAACAGGCTCATGGGTTGACTTGAATGATTTAACACAGTCGGGAGGACCTAGATTAAAATTACTTGTAAACTCTCCAGTTTCTTCAGGTGATGGAATAGTTAATGTCGCATCTGCCATTCCTAATTATTATGATTCTGTAGCGGAAATAATATTAACCAACCCACCAGCTCCTGAAATTTTAGATCAGAAAACGTTCGTATTCTCAGGATTAGATAATGGCACTGAGTATAGAGTTACTGTCTTAACGGTTAACAAGGAAGGCGATAAGAGTTTAAGCTCGTCTAGATTGGCAATACCTTCAGCCGTTTCTTTTGTCGCTGAGACCCCACAGGGAGTCGAGGTCATCGGAGGAGATAGTACCATAACGATTAATTGGCAAGAAGTTATCCCTACTTTAGGATATAATATATATAAGGCCACAGTTCCTCTTGATTCTACCTTTGTTTTCAATGAGAGCTTGTTCTCTCTGTACGCAACTATAAATAATGGCTCCGAAATACAGTATATTGATTTTGATCAGCAAAATGAATTGAGACAAGCATATATAGTCACTTCTTTTAGTGGGTCTGAAGAGTCTCCAATTATTTTAGACAATCAAGTTTTGGGAACGGCAAGCTCTTCAGTAGACTTAGCCCCGCCTGATAATTTAACAGCTTCAGTCGTTGGAGACCAAGTTAATTTAGACTGGGACTTACCTGGGGATATAACTGGTATAGAAGGTTGGAAGATATATAGAAGCACTAGTGAGACGGCGTCTTTTGAGCTGTTGGCTGACATACCGTTTTCTTTCACCTCTTATATCGACACTGGCTTAACTAGCGGATTTAACTATACTTATTTTTTAATTTCTTTTTCAAATACAATAGACATAGATGTCTCGTTGTCACCTGTCGTTCCTGATGATTCCATTTTGTTAGGTACGGTAATTACTGAGAGTGGAGCTGTGACGAGCATAACTCCTAACGACCAGATAGTCGGCGGATTACAGACTGCGATAGAAGAAGTGACCGGAGACTTTATAAAGAACCATTTGCATCAGACTGTTTTATCTGATGAATTTTCTTCGTCAAGAGTTGATCCGCTTCAGGTCAATCTTTCAAAGGATGAGATATTAACGGATTTAACCACAACAGACTTTCAAACATACACAACCGAAAGAGACTTGACTAATGGCGTCGTTTACGTTCCTTTAGTTAATGGTAGTTTAATAAATATTTTATGGGACATTGATTTAAATAGCAATTCAGTGGTGTTTGGGCAGCCTTTATTCGATTCTAATGCCACTACTTTTTCAAATCCACCATTTGAAATAGCTCCAACAGTTACGCTTAAAGCAATCGGGCTCCAAGAAGTAATGGGTGAATTAGATAGTAATTTAATATCTAATTTAGACGCAACTAAAATAGCCACTGGTAAATTGAATAAATTCCTATTGCCAAAAATTTCACACAAAGGAAGAGTGAAAGAATGCGCTGATATTTCTAATTTTCAACTTATTAGCAAGGATAATATATTTTACGATTTAAGCGAAGTTACTTATCTAGGAGATGAACTTACCGATACAGATGGAGAAGTTGTCGTAGATGCTAATGGAGACCCGGTAAGAGAGCCAATTAAATTGCAACTTGGAGCCTCAACAGTTTTTTATGATGTTATAATTGTTGATGGGATAGTGTACGGAGCAAGCAATAGAGGTATATTGAGGAGCTTGGACAACGGTATACTTTGGGAAGATTTTACAAGTTTCAATGACGAGCCAGCTAAGATATTCTTCAAATCAGAGTTACCAGGTGGGGCAACTACTTATTATGTTGTTACTCAAAGGAAAGTATTTGTATCTGTTGATAATTTTATTACTTTTTCTGAAATAACTGGACTCAGCTCAGTGTCAACTATACACGACATAACAGAAGACGATGACAATAATATATATATTGCAACTGACATTGGTATGTTCGTATACGATTTAAGTGCGAATATAAAATTCAATTTTACATCTGCTAATTATATTCTAGACGGTGTTACTACTACTGATTTTGTGTCGATTATAAAGACAAATTCAAATTCGATAGTCGTTTCAAATTCAGAGGGCGTTTATTCTACTTCAGACAAGGGGCAGAGCTGGATACCTTTAACTAAGCTGTCAACGTTTTATAAGATGAGAAGGTTTTTAAATTCTATTGTAGCAGTTAAAAATGATGGGTTCTTATGGAGGTCGCTAAACGAAGGAATAACTTGGTCAAGATTAAGCTTTGTTAGAGGAGTGAGCAAGACAGCCGCTATTGAAGTAATAGATGGCAGATTATATTTCTCGACGGATAGAAATATTTTATACACAGATAATCTAGTAAATTCTTTTGAAGTACCGGGTGAGTTTAATAAGCTAAATTCTTTTCAGTCTCCACAGAGTATATATGCGGTTTCTAAAAATGATATTTTTATATCATTTGACAATAGCTTGTATAAATTCATCAATGGAGACACTCATCTGTGGGCTTCTTTCACAGGCACTATTCCAACAATATTTAAAAATGGAATCATTGTAAAAGACGGATATTACTATGATTCTATAAATAATAATGTTTTGTTTGAATATAGGAATGACGCCAGCGATGTATTTGCAATTTCAACGGAATATTACAATTACCAATTAATCGCTAGGGGATGGCAAGACATAGACGAGCCAGAAGGTGAAGTTAAATGTTTCCTAAACAATGAGCAGCTAGTATCTATAACAACTGACGAAGACGGAAATGTAGTCATTACAGACTCTATAATAAGCGATGAGGTTCCAGCGGAAGATATAGAAACAGAGACAACCACAGACGACGATGGTAACGAAGTTCTGACAATTGTTAATAAAAAGTATATCTTCACTCAGCAATCGACGGGATTGGTTATTACCATAAACTCGTCTGACGGCTCCGTGACTACATCTGATACTCTTAATAAATTTGACCAAATAAAGATTTCCATATTAAATGTGTCATTATTAAACGAAGGAGTAAACGACCACGAAGCACTTCAAGACTTATTAAGTAAATCAGACATAGGATTTGATTTTGACTTGAGCAATGTTTATTTAGAGAATTTATTGCAATTTAGCTTGTCCATTGAACATAATTTTTTAGAACAAGTAAGCCAATTGTACCCATACGCTTTAAATAGTGTAGTGAGGTCTTTTAATAGTCATTTGATAAATTCAGACTTTTTCATATTTGGAAGGAAGCAATACGACGTGTTTAACTCTACGGTAGATTATTCCCTAGAGGCCGTGAATGACATGTTTACCCCTAGCTCATTACAAATAAATAAGATAAAAGAAATTAATGGATTTACTTGGTTATTAACATCTAGTAACATATACGAGTTAGATGAGACAAGGAGCTTCGTTGGTAGAGAAGTTTTTGTACTGCCTAATCAGTTTATGAATATAACTGACGCAATATTAGTCAATAATATAATTTACACATTGGCTAACAACGATGTTTACACCAGTATCGACAATGGAAATACATGGAATCTCAATCAGGGTTTTGGCCTTCCTAGTAGGCTGTTGTCCATCAGTACGCTGAATAACTTATTAATGTTAGGAACTAATGATTCTATTTATTATTCTGAGTTTGAAAGTGAGACATGGGTCAAAGCTCAAATTAGCGATATTAATGGTAATATATTAACTATCTCATCGAATGTATTCTCTTTAATTAGCGATGATATAGGTTATGCATTATTAGACAATAGAGTTTTCAAGTCTAACTCTGCCAGCTCTTGGGTTGAAGTATATGACTTCGATGGACTCGATGTGGTAGCTTCTAAATTGTTTGCTTATAAAAATACCATACTAGCAATAACAGACAATGGTTTATACACAGATAATTCAACTATAAGAACTCTTAATAACACAGCTACATTCTCTGCCGTGTTAGTCGATGGGATAAGTTCAACTACTCCAATGAGAGATATTGATGGCTTCGGAGACGTGTTATTGCTGGTTAATTCTAAAAATATATATACTAGTTTGGATAGCGGAGAAATATTTACAAAAGAAATAATTTCAGATTCTTTCTCATTTGACATTTGTCACTTTTGGAAAGTTTTTGGATTGACTCAGTCAAGAATTGATTTCTTAGAAACTTCTTCTGGATTGGATTGTAACCTAGCGATTGATAACACAGTCAGTTCAGGGCTGTTAACGTGCGCAATTATAACTGCGCTAAGAACTATAGAAGACCAGGTTTTCTTCAGTGAGGAAGAGTACAGGCAGGCGATAGAAGGAATATTAACAACAGAGGAAATAAGAAATTTTCAAGATTCATTATTCACGGAGAATGTTTTCGTCAATGAGCAAACCGAAATTTTTTCTTTTTTAAATAACGTTTATCATCGTGATTCTTTAAGTAATGTCGAATTTTTATTAAATGTAGACAGGGCAGATTATTCTTACAGCAATACTCTAGAGCAGTCCATAGAAGTACAGGGAGACATTTCTAAAATATCTTTATATTTATCTCCTTACAAATTGACTGGTAATAATTTCGATATTCGTCTTAATGTTTATGGAGGAGACTCTAGCGGTAATATAATAACTGGCATCTTAGACTCTGACACAATTGGTTCTAATAGAATAATAGGCCCAGCGTGGTATAACTTTAGAATATCAGTGACAAATACAGACCCAACGCTGGTTTTAGAGTTGAGTCAGACCTTGGGAGACTCAAATAATACCATTAAGTGGAAATATACATTTGACAATTCGTTGATATTAGGCAAAAAAAATAGTTCCAATGTGCCGTATAGTTACTCTTATCAGATTTGGAGTTACGAACCATTCGTCGATGAGGACATGCAGATATTAAATACCAGACCAGCTTTGCAGAGGGTAGAATCCCCAGAATTTATAGGCGGAACATTTGACAAGACAAAGCTTGAAAGCGACACTGTGCAGTTGGATTTAAATCCAGCCTTGATTAATTTCGATATTGATTTAAGTGGCAGTATGACGTGGAACGATCATGAAAGGGAACGTTTTGAGTTAGTCAGAAGGTACACAGGCAGATTAAACGATTTCTATCCAGGTGAGTTAAGTTATACACTGTCAACATTTGGCGGATTAGTTATTGAGAGTTTAATAATAGAAGATACTAGTAATTCAGACGATAGACTTGGGGTTGTTTTTAGACTAGTTAGAAGAGACGACACTTACCCATTAGATCCAGAAGATGGTGAAGTAATAGGATGTATAGACCCTCTTGACTTGCTATGCGGGACAACGTTAACAACTTTACAAGATGATGACGTCGTCTCAGGAACAACATATTTTTATTCTTTGTTTAACATGAGGACTGAAACTTCTTATTCTGACCCAGTTCATGCTGAGATGAAAGCAAGTCCAAGAATAATACCTCTACCAGTGTCCGCAGTAGATAGTCAAGTCATCGACATACAACAAACTATCGGTGCTCCGTCGGCATTGGTTGACGTCGGCTTAAGACAAGTAACTTTAGAATATTATCCGATAATAAATTTTTCATCTTTTTATAATGAAGTTAGAATAATTCGCAAGCCTTGTTTTGAAGAGGGCGATAAAATAGCAAATCATACCGACGGAGACATTATATTCGAAGGTCCCATAACTGTAGGTCAAAATATTTTAATTGATGATTTCGGTGGCACTAATGATTTTATAAATGGAATAGAATATTGCTACGCTATCTACACTAAGAATATTCAAGGTAATTTTTGCTTGCCACAAAATTCAGTAAACATAAAGGTTAGAATACCGCAGACTTGGAGAGAGTGGGAGTTCGACTCGTCATTCAACGCTTCTCATATACCGTCTGAGTTCTTAGACGTTCCACTTGACCCCATCAATGTGTCTGTTGAGGCAGGTAATGGTCAGAACAGATTGACTTGGGAAGAACCTTCTACAGCTCCTTCAGGTTATATCGTATATACTAACATAGCAAATTCGGAACAAGCAGCGTCTAAGGATTTAAATGTTAGTATATA
>Ga0307377_10002892_pt1 | contig 19891 bp, 11 predicted proteins | sample TR3MG_FD_202535 | JGI IMG/M metagenome (GOLD analysis project Ga0307377, IMG submission 202535) | Soil microbial communities from Risofladan, Vaasa, Finland - TR-3 | ecosystem: Environmental > Terrestrial > Soil > Coastal area > Acid sulfate soil | place: Finland: Risofladan, Vaasa | collected... | reverse complement strand
GCGCGAACGCAATGCAGCGCGACATCGAGCGCGGCCTGAAGGCCGGATTCTTCCGCTATATAACCAAGCCGATCAAGGTGGGCGAATTCATGGACGCCTTGAATGTGGCACTGGAACTTGCGGGAACGCCCTCTACCGAAAGCAAATAGGGCAGCGCGATTCTCGTGCCGACCTCACCCGCAATGCTCGGCGGCAAAATCCTGATCGTCGGCGAGCAGCGAGCCTATGCCCTGCCGCATGAGGGCATGCTGCCCGGCACCGCTGCGGGGGCGTTTTTCGATAGCCTGTTATTGCAGGTGTACGCCGCCGACCAAACCGATCACGCCGACGACGATCAGATATGCCGCGACGATATAGTTGAGCAGCCTGGGCGCGATCAGAATAAGCACGCCGGCAATCAGGGAAACCAGTGGAGCAAGACTCAGGTTGATATTCATTGCGTTATCCTTTGTGCGTAAAACATGGAAATTATTTCGCCCCGCTGCAGCCCTGCTTGATCACTCGTGGCTCGTGCTTAGGCCCGCGAACCACGAGCCACGAACCACGAGCCACGAACCACGAACCACGAACATTCTTGCCCTTTCGATCAGGGCCTTCTGTGCGCCCGCGCACATACAGCCGGGAACATTTCTTCTACTCTCCGCTTCATCTATGAAACCCATGTCGGCGGCGCCCGCCGCGATCGCTCAGTTGACCCCGCAGGACCTCGCCTTGTCGGGCTCGTGGACCGCCCGCGGCATCGGCGCGGTCCAGCGCCAGCTTGAGTCGGTCCGTTTCGCCTCCAAGGCGGTGGTGATTGCCGACGGCGCGCGCATCGAGGCACTGGACACGGCCGGCGCCTGGGTGCTGCAAAAGCTGCTGCTGCGGCTGCGCGGCGAAGGCATAGAGGTTACGCTACGCGGCTTGCGCCCGGAATTCGCCAGACTGCTGCAAGCTGCAGGGCGGCAGGCCGCCTTGCAAACCGGTACGGTTCCCCAGCTTGCCGACGCACCGCGATCGGCACTCGACGGCGTGGGCCGGAACGCCGCAGCCGCATTCGAGCAGGTCGTCGCGCTGCTGGGCTTCGTCGGCGAAAGCGCGGCTGCGCTCGCAGGATGCGTCGCGCACCCGGCGCGATTCAGGTGGCGCACCATGCTCTACAACATACGCGGCGCCGGATTCGACGCGCTGCCGATCGTCGGCCTGCTGTCGTTCCTGCTCGGGATCGTCGTCGCCTATCAGGGCGCCGGCCAGTTGCGGCAATACGGCGCCAACATTTTCGTCGCCGATCTCGTCGGCCTGTCCATGCTGCGCGAGTTCGCGCCCCTGATCACCGCCATCATCATCGCCGGGCGCTCCGGCTCGGCCTATGCCGCGCAGATCGGCACCATGTCCGTAACCGAGGAAATCGACGCCATGCGCACGCTCGGCATCGCGCCGCTGGATCTGCTGGTCGTGCCCAAAGTCATCGCGCTGATGATCGCGCTGCCGCTGCTGACCGCGTTCGCGGACGTGCTCGGCGTGTTCGGCGGCATGATCATGGCGCGCGCGCAGTTAGGCGTCGGCTTCGGCGAATTTCTCGACCGCTTCGTCAAGGCGGTCAGCATGACGTCCTATCTGATCGGCATCTGCAAGGCGCCGGTGTTCGCGGCCATTATCGCCGTGGTCGGCTGCTTCCAGGGCTTTCGCACAAAAGGCGGCGCCGACGGCGTCGGCCGCCAGACCACACGCAGCGTGGTCCAGTCGATTTTCCTCGTCATCGTCGCCGACGCCCTGTTCTCGGTCGCCTTCAGCGCGCTGAACCTCTGACATGCAAAGCCAGATGCATGCGCTCGCGGCGGACGACGACACCGCACACCACGACGAAGCGGTCATCGAGATCAGCCAGGTATCGACGCGCTTCGGCGACCATGTGGTGCATTCCGCTTTGGATCTCGAAGTGCGCCGCGGCGAGATTTTTGCGTTGGTCGGCGGCAGCGGCTCCGGCAAATCGACGCTGCTGCGCGAAATGATCCTGCTGCAGCGCCCGGACTCGGGCTCCATCCGCGTGCTCGGGGTCGACCTGCAGGATCTCGGCAAAGACGCAGCGCTCGCGCTGCGCCAGCGCTGGGGTGTGATGTTCCAGCATGGCGGCCTGTTCGGCTCGCTTACCGTGACTGAAAATATCGGCCTGCCGCTGCGCGAGCACACCGAGCTCGATGACGCCTTGATCGACGAGATCGCGGCGGCCAAGCTCGCCATGACCGGTCTTGCGCCTGGGGTCGGCGCACAGTACCCGTCCGAACTCAGCGGCGGCATGATGAAGCGGGCATCGCTCGCGCGCGCGCTGGCGCTCGACCCGGAGCTGCTGTTTCTCGACGAACCGACCGCGGGCCTCGACCCGGAAAGCGCCGGCGGCGTCGACCAGCTGGTGCGCGAGCTGCGCGACCTGTTCGGCCTCACCATAGTCATGATCACGCACGACCTCGACCTGCTGTGGCAGGTGGCCGACCGCGTCGCCGTGCTCGGCGAGGGCAAGGTGCAAGGCATCGGCTCGATGGCCGAGCTCTCGCGCATGGACCATCCCGGCATCCGCCAATTCTTCGACGGCCCGCGCGGGCGGGCCGCACAGCAACAGGAAGCGCGGCAGGCGGATGCGCAAACCGACGCGAAAAGCGAGAAACGGCCATCGAAACCAAAGTGAACTATCCCATTGTGGGGCTGTTCGTGCTGGCGCTCGGCGCGGTGCTGATCGCCGGCGCGCTCTGGCTCGCTTCGGGCGGCGCCTGGCAGAAGCAATACGAACTGTTTCGCGCGATCGAGGATGAATCGGTGGCCGGCCTCAACCTCAATGCGCCGGTCAAATACAACGGCGTCGATGTGGGCAAGGTGCGGGATATCCAGCTCGATCCGGGCAACCCGGCACGAGTGAACCTGCTCTTCGCCATCGAGCGCGGCACCCCCATCAAGGAGGACACCGTGGCAGTTCTAAAAACGCAGGGCCTGACGGGCATCGCCTATGTCGAACTCAGCGGCGGTGCACGGGATGCCCCGCGGCTGCGCGCTACTGCGGGGAGCCGCTATCCGGTGATCCGCACCAAGCCCTCGCTCAGCGCGCGACTGGAGAACGTGCTCACCAGCGTGCTGGCCAAACTGGACAGCACCTCGAGCAACATCAATGCCATTCTCAGCGACCAGAATCGCGCGGCGTTTACCAGCGCGCTCGCCGACATCGCCACCGTGGCGCATACGATCGCCGCGCGCAAGGACACTATCGACGCGGGCATAGACAATGCCGGCCGCACCTTGGAAAACAGCTCACGCGCATCGGCGCAGATCGGACCCGTGATCGAGCGCATCGGACGCAGTGCCGACGCAGTCGAGAAAATGGGGAACGCGGTCGCCCGGGCCAGCGCCGGCGCGGGCAAGACGGTCGACTCGGTCGGCGCCGGCGTAAGGCGCTTTAGCTCCGAAACGCTGCCGCAACTGGACCGTCTGATCGGTGAGTTGAGCGTTCTGGCGAGTTCGCTGCGCCGCCTGAGCGAACAGACCCAGCGCGACCCGCGCGGCCTGCTTTTTGGGCGCAAGCCGGTCCCGGAAGGGCCCGGAGAAGCCGGAGCGGCACGATGAATACGATGAACAAAATAGCTTGCGTGCGCTTATTCCGGCTCGTTGCCGCGGGCCTGTCCGTCCTGGCGCTGGCCGCATGCGCCACGCTGCACCCGGCGACGATGCCGTCCACGGCTTTCTATGCGCTCGAAGGTGCGCCCCTAGGCCTTGTTCCGACGCGGCTGTCGGAGGCGCCGACGCTGATGGTCAATCCGACCAGCGCGGCCGCGGGCTTCGACAGCCCGCACATCGTCTATGTGCGGGAGGCCCACAAGCTCGAATATTTCGCGCACAACGAGTGGGTGGACACACCGGCGCGCATGCTCGCGCCGCTCCTGGTCGCAGCGCTGGAGAACACCGGGGCATTCCGCGCGGTGCTGCTTTCACCGAGTTCCGCGAGCGCAGACCTGCGGCTCGATACCGAGATCATACGGCTGCAGCAGGAGTTCCTAAACCGGCCAAGCAGCGTGCGTTTCACGTTGCGCGCCTATCTCGTCGACGAGAAGACACGCCGCGTGCTTGCCTGGCGCGAATTCGATGCTGTCGTTCCCGCCACGAGCGAAGGCCCCTATGGCGGAGTGATTGCGGCCAATCGCGCGGTGCAGACTGTACTCGAAGAGCTTTCAGCCTTTTGCGCCGAGGCGGCGCGCGGCTTGCGCGTGAAGAACTAAAAGGCCATTTCGGAATTACCGAAATGGCCTTTAATCTCTTATCAGTCAAGAGTTGACGCAAATGGCAAAGATTTTGATAAATGGCCAGGACGCGTGCGCGGGGGGATCAACGCCCCGAAGGAAGTCCCCTTGGGGGACAAGGGGGGATGCATCCCCCCTTGTTCGTGGGATAAGGCTTTTCCCCCGCCGAAGGCACTTTGCTTGGTTCCGGCTAGTCCGGTTTAGGTTTCCCAATTTTTCGGAGGCAGACACAAATGAATCTCACAAGAATCATAGGCATCATCCTGATCGTAGCCGGGAGCCTAGGCCTCGCATACGGCGGCTTCAGCTACACCAAGGAAACCACCGGCATGAAGCTGGGGCCGATAGAGCTCAAGGTCGAGGAAAAGCACGATGTAAATGTCCCGCTGGTTCTCAGCGCCGGGGCGATCGCGCTCGGCGTATTTTTGCTGGTCGCCGTCGGACGCAAATAGACATTTGCGGCAGCAGCCTGGGTCGCACTGCTGCCGCCAACGCGGAAAAGCACGGACAGGCCTAGTCCTTGGCTGCCGGTATGACTACCACGGTGTCGCCGCCGGTCTTGCCATGCTCCCCGGTAGCGCCGGTCTTCCCGGTCGCGCCCGTGTCGCCGACGGTTCCGGTCGCCCCGGTCGCGCCCGTGTAGCCGGCGGCTCCGGTCGCACCGGTCGATCCGGTCGCGCCCGTGTCGCCGGTCGGGCCGGCCGGTCCCGGTACGGGGACTGTAACTACCGCCGCAGGAGTCACCACCGTCGGTTTGTCGCACGCACTCAGCGCCAGGGCCATCACCACTGCGGAAAACACTATCGAATACTTCATGAGATCTCCATTGGATAATTTGACGAAACCGCCCATCGGAATAGATTTGCGGCCAGACGGAATTGCAATTCGACAATACGCCCTATCCGCGCGCCGCTCCGTTCGCTGGCGCGCATAAGCCGGCCCATACGCGGCTTTGCACCGCGGCTGCCCGGCCGGCGACCGGCGAAGGTCCGGAAATATTTATCCTGTGTGCGCTGGCGCACGGAACTGCCGCAAACCTCACGCTCATGGCTGAGGGCCTGGCCTTTTGCTCTTGGCATGCGGCACGGCGCGCGCATCGCGGACGAGTCGCCGGCAATCGCTGTCTTTCCCCGGCCCCGCGTCGATCAAAGGGATCAGCGCAAGCACCGGGCTGGCGATGCCCAATGCGATCGCGCCGATCGCGCGCGCGGCCATGCGGGTCTTGTCGACTTCGACGTCGGGTTTGGCAAAGCTGCCGCGAATGTAGATCGGACTGCGCAGGGCGACAGGACTGGTGCTTTTCGTCTTCTGGTTGAGCGTCAGGTTCAGCTTCTCCTTGCCCAGATCTATGTTGCCGGTACCGACAATCGTGGTGACCGCGGTGTCGAAAATCAGCGCATCGGCGTGCATGATGCCTTCTTTGACGTCGAAATCGGCGACGGCGCAGCGCAACTTGACGAGCTTGTCGCCGGTCACTTGCAGGACCAGCATTTCCCACAGGTGCAGCCCGACCTTTTCCATCATCATCTTGCTGATTTCGCCATTGGCGACGACCAGGCCCACCTTGCCGTTGGAACTCGCCAGCATGCGACCGACCGAGTTGCCTTTACCCGTGATATTGAAATCGCCGTTGATCTGGCCGATGCTGTTTTTGTTCAGCGTGACTGTCGGAAACAGCTGGGCCAGGCGAATTTTTCTCGCCCGCACCAGGGCGCGCGCCTGGATCGGATTCCGGCGGCCATCGAGCGAAATCACGGCATCGAGTTGCCCGCCGGCCACGCCGAAATCCAGCGGATCCAGCGTCAGCACGGAATCGCGCAGGCTCAAGTGGACGACCAGGTTTTCGAGAGGCAATTCCTTGGCGCGGCGGATGGTTTTTGCCTTCAGCGTCACTTCCGCGTCGACGCTGTTCCAGCGGTCGGTGTTGAACGGCAGGTCCGGCAGCACGCGCGCTGCCGCAGGCGTCGGTGCCGCGGTCTGGGCCGGCGCTGGAGCCGCCCGTTTCGCCGCGTCCACGCTGCCCGGCCTCGCGCCGATCAAGGGGCCGAGATCGGCGACATCGAGCAGCCTGGAAACCAGGTCCGCTTTCATCGCCGGGCGTATGCCGCCGGTATCGACCTGCACCGTACCGGCAATATCGCTGTCGCCGATATGGCCCGAAAATTTCTCGTAACGCCAGCTATGCCCGCTGTGCACGATGCGCCCCTCAGTCGCATAAGCGCGCGTTTTCGGAAATGCGATGCCGAGCAGTGGAAAAAGCTGCGCCAGGCTCTCGCCGCGCACGGCGAGGCGCATGTCCATCGCGGAAAACTTCAGCAGGCTGGTGATGGTGCCGTCGGCCTTGACGCCGGTGTGGCCCACGCTGAGATCGACTTTCAGCCGATAGGGCGTGCTTTCGTCGCGCAGGCCGAGCACCGGCCCGCCCTTGCCCTTCGCCTTGAGCGGCATGCCTTTGTATTGCCCCTGCGCGGTGAAGCTGAGTTCTTCCCCGGCTGACTGCGCGTCCGAGGTCGAAATTTCGGCGCGGATGCTGGTCTTCTGCGCGGCGTCGTCGTAGCCGAGGCGGCCATGGTCGAGGAGCACACGGTCGATGCGGATACGCGCCTGTTCGTCCTGCTGGTTCAGGTCCAGCAGCCAGTTCTTGCGGCCGCCGCTGCCTTGCTCCAGGAACACCACCGGGCGCTCAAGCCGCACTTCATGCAGGACGATATTGCCCCGAAGCAGTTGCGGCAGATCCACTGCGACCTCCACCTCGTCCGCCGCGACCATTTGCTTTTCCTTGGCCCAGACCGGATTCGCGAACGTCACCGCGCCGGCGGTGATATGCGGCAGCGGCCAGCCGAACTCGAGTTTGAGATCGCCGCCTATGACCAGCTCGCGGCCGGTCTTGTCCAGCGTCATGCGCTCGATCGGGCCGCGCAGCCAGTTCCAGCCGAAAATCGCAATAAATAGTACAGCCAGCAGCGCCGGCGCGAGCAAGAGCCCGGCGGTCCACTTGAGCAAACGAGAGCGTGTCATAGCAGTGCAGAGCCGGCGCGGCCAATTGATCCCGGTCGGCTGAAGCCCTTCCCGGGTAGTGCGGGAATTATCCTCATGCCGCAGTACGCATTCCGTGCGCTTGCGTACATACGCCGGTCGAAATTGATCGTAGTCTTGGCCATCGCCCGACGCGGCCGTGGCTTTGCCGTCGCTTTGCCGTCGCTTTGAATTTTGCCTGCCCCGACGGGTCGAACGGTTTTCCCGGGATTTCGGATATCAAAACCAGCAGCTGGCGAAGCGCCGCGTTCGGCCGGCTGATCTGCATAGGAAACGAACTATCTTGTTCGACCACCTGAAGTGAAATCGAGCGGCTACAGCATGGGCAATACCTGGGCGCGTCTGCGTGCGCGCCTGCGTCGCAACCCGCTCGTGCGAGCGCAGCCCGCCGCCGACGCGCGGCCGCTGCGCGCGGAACTGTTCGGCGCCGACCAGATGGAACAGCATGGCAAGACCCTGGCCCATTCGCACCGCTTGAGTTCGAAGCGCGTGCCGGATCAGCTGCTGGCGCGCCTGGCCGAGAACGAAAACATCGTACTGCAAGCCTGCAAACTGCTTACGGCTGCAGTGAAGGCCAACCGCCGGATTTCGCCGGCCAGTGAATGGCTGCTCGATAACTTCTATTTGATCGAAGAACAGATACGCACGGCCAGGCTGCATTTGCCCAAGGGTTACAGCCGCGAGCTGCCGCGTCTGGCGCTGGGCCCGTCCACCGGACTGCCGCGCGTGTACGACATCGCGCTGGAGACGATTTCGCACGGGGACGGACGGGTGGACCCCGACGGTTTGAGCCGCTTCGTCGCCGCCTACCAGCAGATCACCGAGCTGAAACTGGGCGAACTGTGGGCCATTCCCATCATGCTGCGCCTGGCGCTGATCGAGAATCTGCGCCGCGTCGCAGCCTTGGCCTCGGCCAGCGCCGCCGCCCGCGACCTGGCGGACTCCTGGGCGGACCGGATGATGGAGATTGCGGTGAAGGATCCGAAGAACCTGATTCTGGTAGTGGCGGACATGGCTCGGTCGGATCCACCCATGGTCAGCGCGTTTGTCGCCGAACTCGCACGTCGCCTGCAGGGACAAAGCGCCGCTTTGGCCCTGCCGCTGACCTGGATCGAGCAGCGGCTGTCCGAGACCGGCCTGACGATCGAGCAACTGGTGCAGTCGGAAACCCAATTGCAGGCCTCGAGCCAGGTCTCGATCGCGAACAGCATCGGCAGCCTGCGCTTTCTCGGAGCGATGGACTGGCGCGACTTCGTCGAAACCATGAGCGGCGTCGAGCAAAAGCTCAGGCAGGACCCGGCCGGAGTCTACGCCAGGATGGATTTCGCCACCCGCGATCGCTACCGGCATGCCGTCGAGAAGACAGCGAAGGCGAGCCGCCTGTCCGAGAGCGAGCTTGCGCGCAAAGCGATTCAGCTGGCGCACGAGGGTGCGGCCGGCGCAATCGCCGGGAGCGGCGCTCAAGCCGGCGCCCTTGGCAATCGCACTTCGCATGTCGGCTACTATCTGATCGACAAGGGCCTGCCCCTGTTCAAACGCGCGGCACAGCTGCGCCTGTCGATCGCGGAGGCCGTGCAGCGGACTTGCTGCCGGTCTCCTCTGCTGCTCTATCTCGGCGCGATCGGGTTGCTGACAATCGCCCTTAGCGCATGCCTGCTGGCCGTCGCGCATGCCGGCGGACTGCAGGGTTGGCCGCTTGCTCTGCTTGCGACCCTGCTGGTCTTTTGCACCAGTCATTTGGCGATCGCCCTGGTCAACTGGATGGCAAGCTTGTTGGCGACGCCCAAGCCGCTGCCGCGCATGGATTTTTCCGGCGGGATTCCGCCGGATTGCCGCACGCTGGTCGTGATCCCGACCATGCTCGCGAGTGCGCAAAATATCGAGCACCTGGTCGAAGCACTCGAAGTCCGGTTCCTGGCGAACCGGGACGCACACCTGCAGTTTGGCCTGCTGACCGATTTTCGCGACGCGCACGAGCAGACGCTGCCGACCGACGCTGCGCTGCTGCTGCAGGCGAGGACCGCGATCGAGGAACTGAACGAAAAGTACCGCCACCCCGAAAGCGGCGCAAAGGGCGACGCCTTTTTCCTGTTCCACCGCCCGCGCCGCTGGAATCCCGAGGAGCGGCTATGGATGGGTTACGAGCGCAAGCGGGGAAAGCTGGCGGAACTGAATTCCGTGCTGCGCGGAGGCAACAGAGACAGCTTCTCGCTGATCGTCGGCGCGACCGAGCTTCTGTCCGCCGTAAAGTACGTCATCACCCTGGATACCGACACACAGCTGCCGCGAGACTCGGCGCATCAGCTGGTGGGCGCGATGGCGCACCCCTTGAATCGCGCGTACTTCGATCCGAAGCGGCAGCGGGTGACCGCGGGCTACGGCATCCTGCAGCCGCGCGTCGCGGTGAGCCTTCCGGGCACCAATCGGTCGCGCTATGCGCGGCTGTTCGGCAGCGAAGCCGGCATCGATCCGTATACGCGCACCGTTTCCGATGTGTACCAGGATGTGTTCGGCGAGGGCTCGTTCATCGGCAAAGGCATTTACGACGTCGACGCGTTCGAACAAGCGCTCAAGGGACGATTCCCCGATAACCGGATACTCAGCCACGACCTGCTGGAAGGCTGTTATGCGCACTCCGGACTATTGAGCGACGTGCAGGTATTCGAGGAATATCCGTCGAGCTACAGCGCCGATGTAAGCCGCCGCTACCGCTGGATACGCGGGGATTGGCAGATTGCATCCTGGCTGCTGTGGCGCGTGCCTGGCAACAGCGCAAGCCCGGCTGCCGGCCGCCAAACAAATCCGCTCTCGGCACTGTCCCAATGGAAGATCCTCGATAACCTGCGGCGCAGCCTGGTCCCCGCGGCATTGACGCTTCTGTTGCTGCTTGGGTGGACCGTCCTGCAAACAGCATGGTTCTGGACCCTCGCGGTGATCGGCGTCTTCCTGGTGCTGCCTCTGATCGCCACAACTGTCGGCCTGTTGCGCAAGCCCCGGGACACGCTGCCCGGTCAGCATCTCGCCGCAACACTGCGCTCGGCGCGCGCGCACTTCGCGCAGGCGGCGCTGGCGCTCGCGTTCCTGCCCCACGAGGCCTACTTCAGCCTGGGCGCGATCCTGCGCACCAACTGGCGCATATTCGTTAGCCGCAAACGGCTGCTGGAATGGATGCCCTCGGGCCGCTGGGCCCGCGAAAATGACTGCGGCTTCCTCGCCTGCTGCCGATCGATGTGGATCGCTCCCTTTACAGCCGCTAGCGCTGCAATCTATCTGGCGGCATCGGCACCGGCCACGCTGACGGTGGCCGGACCGCTCCTGCTCCTGTGGCTGGCCTCACCCGCAATCGCCTGGTGGATCAGCCGGCCGCTGGCGCGCCGCGAAGCGCGGCTCACGGCCGACCAGACCGCTTTTCTGCGCAATGTTGCGCGCAAGACCTGGGCTTTTTTCGAGACCTTCGTCGGCGCCGAAGACCACTGGCTGCCGCCGGACAATTATCAGGAGCACCCGGTTGCCGTGCTTGCGCATCGCACCTCGCCGACCAACATGGGGCTTTCGCTGCTGGCGAATCTGTCGGCCTACGATTTCGGCTACCTTTCCCCCGGACAACTCATCGAGCGCACGGCGAACGCACTCGATACCATGGCAACGCTGCAACGGCACCAGGGCCACTTTTACAACTGGTACGACACGCAGTCGCTCAAGCCGCTGACACCGCTTTATATTTCGTCGGTGGACAGCGGAAATCTCGCCGGCCATTTGCTCACCCTGCGCCCCGGACTGCTCGCACTGCCCGATCACAGGATTCTTGCGCCGCGCTTGTTCGAAGGTTTGTCCGACACCCTGACGGCGCTCGCGGGCGCAGCCGCAGAAGCGGCACCGGCTGCACTGCTCCTGCTCGACCGGCTGCGGAAACAGCTGGAGTCTGCCTACGACTCTCGGCCTGCCACGCTCGCGGCGGCGCTGGCTGGTTTGAACGAGCTGGCGAAGTCTGCGGCGCAGTTGGCCGCCAGCCTCGCCGGCCAGGATAAAGCCGCCACCGGCGCGCCGCAGGGCGACCCGCAGTGGTGGGCGCAAGCGCTGGCCCGGCAATGCCGCGACGCGCTCGACGAACTCGCCTTGCTCGCGCCATGGTTGGCGCTGCCGGCTGCAGCAGACAGACTGCGTCAGCTCCTGGATGGCAGCGGGATACCGACGCTGCGCGAGCTCGCGAGCCTGGAGACGCGCTGGTCGGCGACAATCGAACAAACGCCGCTCCCTGCCGCGGCCCCAGCGGAGCGCGAGTGCCTTGAACAGATGCGGCACCACCTCGCCGCGGCGAGCCGCCACGCGCGGGAGCGGATCGCGCGGATCGAACGCCTCGCAGCGCAGGCAGGCGCAATGGCCATAATGCAGTATGACTTCCTCTATGACAAGTCGCGCCATCTGCTCGCGATCGGCTACAACGTCGGCGAACGCCGCCAGGACGCGAGTTGCTACGATCTGCTCGCTTCGGAGGCGAGATTCGCAAGCTTCGTGGCGATCGCGCAAGGCGAGCTGCCGCAAGAGAACTGGTTTGCGCTGGGGCGCCTGCTCACCTCTGCCGGCGGCGAATCCACCCTGATGTCCTGGAGCGGCTCGATGTTCGAGTACCTGATGCCGCTGCTGGTGATGCCCAGCTACGAAAACACGCTGCTCGACCAGACCTACCGCGCGGCGGTGGAGCGACAGATCGTCTATGGAAAGCAGCGCGGCGTCGCCTGGGGTATCTCGGAATGCGGCTACAACGCGGTCGATGTTGCGCTCAATTACCAGTACCGCGCGTTCGGCGTGCCCGGTCTTGGTCTCAAGCGTGGACTGGCCGAGGATCTGGTGATTGCGCCCTATGCCACCGCGCTCGCCTTGATGGTCGCGCCCGAACGCGCGTGCCAGAATCTGCAGCGGCTCGCGGCTGAGGGCATGCAAGGGCCATTCGGCTTTTATGAAGCGATCGACTACACCCCTTCGCGTCTGCCGCGCGGGCAAGCCGGCGCCGTGATCCGCTCGTTCATGGCGCATCACCAGGGCATGATATTTCTGTCGCTCGCCCACCTGCTCCTCGACCGACCGATGCAAAAGCGCTTCGAGTCGGATCCGATGTTTCAGGCAACCGCCTTGCTGCTGCAGGAGCGCGTGCCCAAGGCGGGCGCGTTTCAGTTGCACGCCGCCGACTTCTCCGCGATCCGCGCGACTTCCAAGGAAGCGCAAATGCCGGTGCGCGTGCTCGGCAGCGCGGACACGCCGATACCGGAAGTGCAGTTGTTGTCGAACGGCAGGTACCACGTGATGGTCACGAACGCGGGCGGCGGCTACAGCCGCTGGAAAGACCTTGCGGTCACCCGCTGGCGCGAAGACACGACCTGCGACAATTGGGGGACGTTCTGTTATATCCGCGATGTGACGAGCGGGGTGGTCTGGTCGAACACGCACCAGCCGACGCTCGCGCAGGCGGAAACGTATGCGGCAATTTTCTCGGAAGGCCGGGCGGAATTCCGCCGCCGCGACCTCGATTACGACACGCATACCGAGATCGTCGTTTCGCCGGAAGACGACATCGAACTGCGCCGGGTGCACATCACCAACCGCGCGCGCACCCGGCGCACGATCGAGCTGACGAGCTACGCAGAAGTGGTGCTCGCCGCGCCGGTCGCGGACGCATTGCACCCCGCGTTCAGCAATCTTTTCGTTCAGACCGAGATCGTGCACGAGCGCCAGGCTATCGTATGCACGCGCCGCCCGCGTTCGCTCACCGAGCAGGCACCGTCGATGTTTCACCTGATGGCCGCGCGCGGGAGCAAAGTCGAAGCGGTGTCGTACGAAACCGACCGCATGCGCTTCATCGGCCGCGGCCGCAGCGTTGCCGCGCCCCAGGCGATGGACGCCGGGGCGGCGCTTTCGGGCAGCGCGGGCTCGGTGCTCGACCCGATCGTTGCGATCCGCTATCGGATCACTCTGGAACCGGAACAAACCGCAACCCTGGACATGGTCTCGGGCGTCGCCGCCAGCCGCGATGAAGCCCTGAGTCTGGCTGGCAAATACCAGGACCGCCAGCTTGCGGATCGCGTTTTCGAACTGGCATGGACGCACAGCCAGGTGGTGCTGCGGCAGATCAACGCCAGCGAGGCGGACGCACAGCTCTACGGGCGCCTGGCGAGTTCCGTCATCTACGCCAATCCCGGTTTGCGCGCGGACGCGGGCGTAATCTCCAGGAATCGTCGCGGGCAATCCGGCTTGTGGGGCTACGCCATTTCCGGCGACCTGCCTATCGTGCTGCTGCAGATCGGCGATCTGGCGAATATCGATCTGCTGCGCCAGCTGGTGCAGGCCCACGCCTATTGGCGCCTGAAGGGACTCGCCGTGGACCTGGTGATCTGGAACGAGGATCGCGCCGGTTACCGGCAGCTGCTGCAGGACCAGATCATGGGGCTGATCGCCGCCGGCGTGGAAGCCCACGTGATCAACCGACCCGGCGGAATTTTCGTGCGTCCGGCGGAGCAGATATCAGACGAGGACCGCATCCTGGTCCAATCGGTCGCGCGCGCCATCATCAGCGACCGGCGCGGGGCGCTGGAGGAGCAGATCAACCGGCGCGGGCTGATGGAAGTGCGCCCAGCGCATTTGAATATGCCGCGCTTCAAGCCGACCCGCGCCCCGCGCGCCGAAGTTCCGGCGGCTGCCACGCCGGCGCGCAGCGATCTGCTGTTCGACAACGGACTCGGCGGCTTCAGCGCGGACGGCCGCGAATACGTCATCACCACCGCGCCCGGCCGGATCACGCCGGCGCCCTGGGTGAACGTGCTGGCGAACGCGCACTTCGGCAGCGTTGTTTCCGAGAGCGGCATGGCCTACACCTGGAGCGAAAATGCGCATGAGTTTCGCCTGACCCCATGGGGGGACGATCCTGTGAGCGATGCCAGCGGCGAGGCCTTTTACCTGCGCGACGAGGAAAGCGGGCAGTTCTGGTCGCCTGCACCCCTGCCCAGCCGCGGCGCCACGCCATATGTCACCCGGCATGGCTTCGGCTACAGCCGCTTCGAGCACGCGGAACAGGGCATCCGTTCCGAACTTACTGTTTTCGTCGCCCTGGACGCCGCAGTCAAGTTCTCGACCTTGAAGGTGCGCAACGCCTCGGGCCGCGCGCGCCGGCTCTCCGTCACCGGTTATGTCGAGTGGGTGCTCGGCGACCTGCGGCCGAAATCGAACATGCACGTCATCACCGAAATCGATTCGGCGAGCGGCGCACTCTATGCACGCAACGCGTACAACACCGAGTTTGCCGACCGGATCGCGTTCTTCGACGTCGACGATGCGTCGCGCAGCTACAGCGGCGACCGCGCCGAATTTATCGGACGCAACGGCACGCTCGCGCACCCGGCGGCCATGACCCGCGCCCAGCTTTCCAACAAGGTAGGAGCGGCACTGGATCCCTGCGCGGCAATACAGGTCGCATTCGACCTGGCCGACGGTGAGGAGCGCGAGTTCGATTTCCGCCTCGGCGTCGCGGGAAGAAGGGGCGCCGACGATGCCAGCGAGCTGCTGCGGCGCTTTCGCGGGCCCGCCGCTGCGCGCACTGCGCTCGAAGCGGTGCGCGCATACTGGAATCACACGCTCGGCGCAGTACAGGTGGAAACACCCGATCGGTCGCTCGACCTGCTCGCCAACGGCTGGCTGGTGTATCAAACCCTGGCCTGCCGCCTTTGGGGCCGCAGCGGTTATTACCAGTCCGGCGGCGCATTCGGTTTCCGCGATCAGCTGCAGGACGTGATGGCGCTGGTCCATGCCGAGCCCGCGCTGGTGCGCGAGCACCTGCTGCGCTGCGCGTCGCGCCAATACCTCGAAGGCGATGTACAGCACTGGTGGCACGCGACATCCGGCCGCGGCGTGCGCACGCACTGTTCGGACGATTTCCTGTGGCTGCCGCTAGCAGTGTGCCGCTATGTTGCCAGCACCGGCGATACCGGCGTGCTGGATGAATCCGTCGCCTTCCTCGACGGCCGACCGGTCAGCCCGGACGAAGACTCGTATTTCGACCTGCCAGGCCGAGCACAGGAGTCGGCCAGCCTGTACCAGCACGGGGTGCGGGCCATCCTGAAGGGACTCCACTTCGGCGCGCACGGGCTGCCGCTGATGGGCTCGGGCGACTGGAACGACGGCATGAACGCCGTGGGCGAACAGGGCAAAGGAGAAAGCGTGTGGCTGGCTTTCTTCCTCTACGACGTGCTGACGCAATTTGCCGGGCTTGCACATGCGCGCGGCGACGCACCCTTCGCCAAACGCTGCCAGACAGAGGCGCAAAAGCTGCGCCAGAACATCGAGCGCAAGGGCTGGGACGGCGAGTGGTACCTGCGCGCCTATTTCGACGACGGCACGCCGCTGGGGTCGGCAAGCAACGCCGAGTGCCAGATCGACGCCATTCCGCAAAGCTGGGCGGTGCTGTCCGGCGCCGGGGAACCTGCGCGCGCGCGCTCGGCGCTGGCGGCGGTCGACCGGCGCCTGGTGCGCCGTGATTCGGCGCTGATCCAGGTGCTGGACCCGCCATTCGACAAGTCGCCTCTGAACCCGGGCTACATCAAGGGCTATGTTCCGGGCGTGCGCGAAAACGGCGGGCAATACACGCATGCGGCGGTGTGGACGGTGATGGCGTTCGCCGCCCTGGGCGACAGAGAGCGCGCGTGGGATCTGTTCGGCTTGATCAACCCGGTCAATCACGCGAGTTCCGCGGAAGCCATCGCCACCTACAAGGTCGAGCCTTACGTAGTCGCGGCCGACGTCTATGCGCTTGCGCCGCACACCGGCCGCGGCGGCTGGACCTGGTACACCGGCTCCGCCGGCTGGCTGTACCGGCTGATCCTGGAGTCGCTGCTGGGGCTGACGCTGGAAGTCGACAAACTGCGCTTCGCGCCCTGTCTCCCTGCGGACTGGGAAACGTTCAAGCTGCATTACCGCTATCGGGAAACGCTCTACCACATCACCGTGGTGCAAACCCAGGCAGTGCGGGGCAAGACCGGCGTGACGCTGGACGGCGTCGAGCAGCAAGACCAGACCGTTCCTTTGCTCGACGATCACGCCGAACATGCGGTCGAGGTGCGCATAGACCCCGCAGGCAGCCAACGAACCAATGACTAGCGCACTCTGGTTTCTGCTCCTGGGCGGGCTGTTGCTCGCGAGGGGCCTGACTGCTTCGATCCTCAAGCGCCTGCCGTTCACGCCGGCCATCGTCTATTTGGCGGTGGGGCTGCTGATCGGACCCACGATGCTCGGTGTATTCCACTTCAATCCGCTCAAGGATTCGGCGCTGCTGCAAGTGCTGACCGAAGTGGCAGTGCTGATTTCGCTGTTTTCAGCCGGTGTCAAAATGCCCGTACCGGTAAGCTTCGCCCGTTGGCGCACACCGATTCTGCTGGCATCGGTATCCATGGCGGTCAGCGTCGGCCTGGTCGCCGCCTTCGCTCATTATCTGCTCGGCCTGCCATTGGGCGCCGGCGTCCTGCTGGGCGCGATCCTGGCACCCACCGATCCGGTGTTGGCGACCGATGTCCAGACCCGCCATCCCGGCGACCGCAACCAACTCCGCTTCACCCTGTCGTGCGAGGCGGGCATGAACGACGGCAGCGCTTTTCCGTTCGTGATGCTGGGGCTGGGATTGCTCGGGCTGCATGAGCTCGGTGATTTCGGCCTGCGCTGGGTGCTGGTCGACGTGGTCTGGGCCACGGCGGCGGGAATCGCCATCGGGCTTATCGCCGGCGCGGCGCTGGCGCGCCTCGTATGGAAGCTGCGCGGCGAGCCGCCCGAGCACGAACTCATGGACGACTTCCTCGGGCTCGGCCTGATCGGTGTGGTGTACGGCGTGAGTGTGCTGGTCCATGCCTGGGGATTTCTGGCGGTATTTTTTGCTGCGGTCGCGCTGCGCCAGACCGAAGTCAAACTCGCGGGCGCGGGTCGCGATTGCCCGGATCGCCCGCATGTCGGGCGAGTCGAACCCGGGGCTGCCAGCGCAGGCCTTGACGAGGCGCCAGCGCCGACCGTCAGCGGCCGATCGCTGATATTCAAGGAACATCTGGAGAGGCTGTCGGAACTGATGCTCGTCCTGCTGATCGGCGGCACGCTGTATCTCAATTCCTGGAGCTGGCGCGCAGTCGGACTTGCACTGTTTCTGTTCCTGGTGGCGCGCCCGGTCAGCGTCCTCGCCAGCCTGCTGGGCACGCGCACTTCCTGGCCGATGCGCGGCATGATCGGCTGGTTCGGGGTACGCGGCATCGGTTCGCTGTACTACCTGATGTATGCCATCCAGCACGGCCTGCCGGAAGAGCTGGCCCTGGGCCTTATCCAGTTCACGCTCATTGCTGTAGCGCTTTCCATTCTTGTGCACGGGACCAGCGTCAAACCGCTGATGAGCCGCTTTTGGCATTACCGCAAGCGTCTGCCAATGCCCTGACGAGCGTATCGCGCAAACAATTAGCGCCCTTGGCATATCAGCCGGCGGAACCATTCAAATTGTTTATGTGCGGCAACGTACAGATCGGGCGTGTCCTCCACCGTAATCTGTTGTCGCAGGACGTAATACTTCGTCTGGGGGGGCGCCTATGCTCGAACGGGCAAGCATTAGCGAAAGTTTCAGATTGGACCGAGTGATGGTGATCACCTGTATCTTCTGCTACGGCTATTGGCCGGCTGGAAGGTTTGCGCCATGAGTAATTCAGCAAACGCCCCGCGCCCTATGGTAAATGGCGCTGCAGATTTATCGGCTACCGATCAGGCGCTGAATGTTTCGGAAATCCGTTACCGTCGCTTGTTTGAAACGGCCCGGGACGGCATCCTGCTCCTGAATGCCGAAACCGGGCAGATCGAAGACGTAAACCCCTTTCTGGTCGAACTGCTTGGCTACACACATGCCGAATTCCTTGGAAAGAACCTCTGGGAGGTGGGCCCCTTCAGGAATACTGCGCTGACCAAGGACGCCTTCATTGAGCTTCAGCGTACGGGTTATATCCGCTACGAGAACCTTCCGCTCGAAACAAATCGGGGAACGCAAGTCGAGGTGGAATTCGTAAGCAACGTCTACGATTGCGATGGAACCAAGGTCATCCAATGCAACATTCGCGACATCACCGAGCGCAAACAAGCCGAGGCGCGCATTCGACACCTCGCGTATCACGACGTCCTGACGGATCTTCCGAACCGGGCACTTTTCTATGACCGCTTGAACCAGGCGATCCTCTTCGCCAGACGCGAGCGCCACGAAGTGGCGTTGCTATACCTCGATCTGGACGGGTTCAAGGTTGTGAACGACACTTTGGGGCACACTGCCGGAGACCAGGTTCTGAAGAGCGTTGCAGGGCGGATCCGAAGCCAGGTGCGCGAATCCGACACTGTGGCCCGCATCGGGGGCGATGAATTCACCGTCATCCTGCCCAGGCTCCCCCACCGCGAGAACGCCGCGCTGATCGCCCAGAAAATCATCGACGCATGCTCTGCGCCTTGCTATTTGGATGCCCATAAGGCGGAGGCCTGCATCGGCTTGAGCATCGGCATCGCCATCTTCCCGGCTCATGGTGCAGACCTGGATACGCTCATCAAGGCTGCGGATACCGCAATGTACGGCGCCAAGCGGGCAGGAAACAGCTTCCGGTTCGTCGCATAACAGCCTCGGGAAGGCGGGCCCGAAGCAAGGCAGTACAGCCGGCATCGGCGCCGCCCGAGTACGCGCCGGGCCGAACAGGGTTTTGCTGTTTGGCAGGAGCACATCGGCACTCCCTCTGTGTACGTTACCGCACAGACCGCTCCTATGACCCCGGATGACAATGTGCCTAGCTTGGACTTTTGGGCCGGTCAGGTACATGGGATGCTGATCATCTTCGTCAGTTTGTTCCTCCCGCCCGGTGTTTGGTTCTAGTGGCGATGCGCTCCTGTTGGAATACACTTTATTAAGAGGGAAAAATGAATAGGACAATCAAACAATTTGGGCTGATTCTGGCCGCTGCGGCGGCACTGGGAATATCGGCAAGCACGGTCTACGCGCAGGACAATGGCTATGTCCAAGCCCCGGTCTCGGGCGTCACTGTAAAAGATCCGTTCGGCCTGTGCTGGCGCACCGGCTACTGGACTCCCGCAATGGCTACCCAGGAGTGCGATCCGGAGCTTATGCCGAAGCAGGCAGAGGCAGCGCCGGCTCCCGTGCAGATGGCTCCGCCGGCGCCCGAGGCTGCACCTCCTGTGGCGCGCAAGCCGGTTGCGGAAAAGGTCACGCTGTCGGCCGATACGCTGTTCGATTTCGACAAATCCGTGGTTCGCCCCGAAGGCAAGGCGAAGCTCGACGAGCTTGTGGACCAGCTGAAGGATGTCGAAGTGGAAACCTTCATCGGGACTGGCTATACCGACAGGATAGGAAGCAAGGCCTATAACCTGAAGCTTTCCACGCGCCGCGCCGAGGCGGTCAAGGCCTACCTGGTGAGCAAGGGTGTGCCGGCCAACCGGATCTACACCGAAGGCAAAGGCGAACAGAACCCGGTGACCAAACCGGGCGAATGCAAAGGGCACACGAGCGCGAAGCTCATCAAATGCCTGCAACCGGATCGCCGGGT
>Ga0307377_10002891_pt1 | contig 19895 bp, 38 predicted proteins | sample TR3MG_FD_202535 | JGI IMG/M metagenome (GOLD analysis project Ga0307377, IMG submission 202535) | Soil microbial communities from Risofladan, Vaasa, Finland - TR-3 | ecosystem: Environmental > Terrestrial > Soil > Coastal area > Acid sulfate soil | place: Finland: Risofladan, Vaasa | collected... | reverse complement strand
CAATTTGAAGCTATCAAGAAATAGGCCAGCGACTAAATACTTTTCATAATCTATATTTTCTTTATTTTCTAGTTCGCTATATAATAAACTATGAGCCGAAGAACCTATTTCTCTAGATTCAGGTGTGAAAAAACTCGTATCAATAAAATTCGATATTACTTGTGTTACGCTAAGTAATTCCATAATATTCTATTTAAGTTTCTCTTCTATGAATTCTGTTATTTTTGAGCTAGGGTATCTAACTAGCCTGCCTATTTTAATAAACTTAGGACCTACTTTATCCATTCTCCATTTCCTTAATGTAGAAATAGATAATCCTAATATTTTAGATACTTCAATTTCATTTAATAGATCACTAGACATTTTTCTCCTTAATTTGTGTTATCTGTTTTGTATTATTTCATCTAATATTTGTGAAAAATAATAAGCTGAACGTGTTTCTGAGCATCTTTTTATAGCATCAGCCCATACAAAATCACTAGATGCAAGCACTGCAGCTTCTTGGCCAGTATAAGTTAATGACATACCAAGTATATTCTCATTCATATCAAACTCATTTCTAATTAGAGGCCAACTTAGCATAATTTCTATATCATAGTTTATTTCATCTTGGCTGTAACCTAATGCTAATAAAGGATCATAAAGATCACGTTGATATGATGCAACAGGTATATATACTTCCCTATAATCTAAAAATATTAATAATGTACTTCTTAATAAATCTACACTTAATTTCATATTATATAACCTCTGTTAATAGATAGATTTTATAAGGTTCACTCCAAGATACTTTAAAATTCCTTTCATATGAATAATCTATGGCTTTATATATTAGTACTTTTTTATACCTTTCGTACATAGCAGCCATTTTTATCCATTAACCTCTATTAGTTTACTGATTTTATCTAACAAATATGAGAAACTTACATTTTCTTTATATACTTTATTCCAAAGAGTATCATTCTTTAATAGCTTACAAGCTTCTAATCCTGTCCAAGTTAATCTAACTAATACTTTTCTTTGTTCCATAGGAGTATCATCTTTTTCTCCTACAGCTACTGTCATTACTAATTTAGCATCCATAAGCATGATAAAACAAAATTCTGTTTTTTCTTTTGATTCATCAATTGAAAATCCTTCTACTGGTACAAAATCTGCTTTTGCATATAATGCTAATAATATGTCTCTAAATGCCTTGTTTGTCATTTTTTTAAATCCTTTCTGTTAGAATATATAAATCTTCACCTTCATCATAAGCTATATCAAATATTCTTGGTACTGTATTATCTATTCCATAAAAATCTATGAAATCACCAATCCCAGCTGATGCTTGATATTGACTAAGAAACGCAAAATCAAATGATGCTAAATCACTAACACTATCACTTTTTCTAAAAGCCATTTTAGATATTGTAGCATCCCAAAACATTGCTATAAATTTGTAACTACTGAAATCAAAAGTAGCTAAGCAATCTACATTAAATACTAATCTTTTAGCTCTCATAGCAAGTTCTACTTTTACATCACGAAGTGGAAGTTCAGGTCTTTCAAACTTAACATAAGCCATTTTTTTATCTCCATTATTAAGTAATATTATGGTTCTTTAATTAACATTAAGTAGTATGTATTGTCAACTACTTTTTTAGGTTTTGTTATTGCTTTTTTAGAGCAATAAATAGGGGGTTTGTTGCTTTTTTAGAGCAATAACTTTTGCCCCCTATCATTTATATAATATATATATAATACATATATACCATAAACTCATTTTCAATTTCTTTTAAAATGCGTCAAATTTTATTAAAATTTGAGATGCGTAAGGTGACAATCCTAAATGTACATAATTCCTAATTTTATCATGGCATGTTTCTATAAATACATTAACTGATAAATTAGGATTTATAGGACTTATACATTTTAGTTTTTTAGCTAATTCTAAAATATTGGCAGTATTACTAGGGTCAATACAATAAACATCAGCAGCTAAACCATATGTATGTAAACTTAATTTAGGTCTTTTTATTAAAGCGTTATACTTCTTGCACCTATACCCACTAGAAATACCCATAGAAACGCCTAATTCGTTCTGTATCGCGTTTAGAGCATGTACCATGACTAATGATATGGGTGAACTATTATGACAGCACTCAGAGCCATTACAGCTAAAATCTTTCCTACTAAAGTATTCTAATGAAGACCAATTTTTATATTCCATGTTAATCACCTATTGTTTTAATTATAATTAGAGCATCAACTTTATACAGATACAAGGTCTATATTTTGATCTAAAAAATTCTACTAGTAAATCAGCATCCGCTAAAGAAACAACATTAGTTATAGTAATACCATCCAATGTTCTTGTAGATATATTATTATTATCAGCTCTTAGTGAAACAGGAACTGGATTTGGTGCAGCAGCGATATAAATCCATGAACCACTACCATCTCGCTCCCAAAAGCCTCCTGCTTCTAAGGTAGCCTTAGTAACTTTATTACCTAATATCTCTTCTATAGATAAATTATTTTCATCAGATCTTAGGGTCATAGGAGAAGGGATAGGAGTAGCTGATACAAATATCCAATTACCATCAGGTTTTTGATACCAAAAACCGCTTGTTACCATTACATAGGATGAATTACAATATGATGCTTCAGAAGTAATTTGAGGCTTATCACGATACATTCTATCATCTACTTGTGTTGCGTTAACATTATTATAGCAAGACATAAAAAGACCACACGATATTAATAAAAAAGATATATTATAAATTTTATTTTTAAGAGTGTTCATTCTAGTATCCTTAAGTTATTCTAGATGCATAACAACATTTTATAGTACGTTAGCTATGCATCTAGTGTTATTTTTAAATTACATGAATATTTTTATTACTATACCTAGTGCTGATGCTGCACAACCTACAGACATTATTGTAGCTACTGTTGCAAGTAATGAAAACATAGTTTACCTCCTTATTAAGAAAATAGTGAGCTTCCTATACGAGTAATCATAGTAAAACAAAAGTGTAATGTTGCTACTGCCACTGATGTTATAATTTCTTTGGTTGGATCATAAAGGAAAAACATTTTATTATCTCCTATAATTGTAAACATCTAATTAACTTATCTTAGCCATCTGTTTAAAGCAATTGACTTAATATCTTTTGTATTTACTAATAAATTTATTTTGTCAATTATTTTAGCTACTAATGATATAGTGAGGTACATTTTATAGTCGTTGAACTTAGACAACATCATGTAATATTTAGTATTCATATCTGATACTGCATCATGAGCTTCATACTTATTATTAGAGCTTAGTATAGTTATTATTAATTTTTCAAATCTAGCTACACATTCATCAATATCAGTTTCTAAACATAAGATACATTTATTAATACCTTCTGTTGTGTTAGTTGGTACTGCTTTAATATTTTTACAATTTTTAGCACATAAATAAGTTTTAGTTGTTGGAAAAGGTGTTTCTATCATTACTGTTTCATACAATTCGTCTACTAGGAGTCTAACTTTTCTTATTTGTCTTTCTGTATAATAATTACCAGCTATTAACTTGTCGAACTTAGAAGATTCCCATTGTTTTCTACCTATTCTTTTTCTATCAACTTTTTTCCATAATTTATTAGGTAATATCATTTGTCTTATCCTTTCTTATAAATTCGTATGTAGTAAATTTGAAGAAACATGATAAACATTTTCTTCGTCTTCTAACTTTATTTATAGAGCATACAAATCTTGAATCCTTAACTACATCATTATTTTTGCCACATTTAGGACATAGCATTTTTTTATAATCTCCGTTAATTATACTATTTTGAAATAATCTAGAGTTTTATTAATAAACTCATCTAAACTAATTTCATTATTTAAATAAGATATTAATATAGTTTTAAAATTAATTTGTGTAGTAGATAGTTTACTACATTTTTTCATAGATAAACTACAAATAACTAATTCTGCCATTTTTCTATCAAAATAAATTTCACCTATTTTATTTATTTTAAATATGTTTTTAAATTCACTTATTTTATAAAAAGGTTTATTTTTTATTATAGCCATTTTATCTATATACTCTTTTGACCAAGGTAACTCATTTTTTCTTATAGCTGTTCTGTATTTTATAAATCTCCTTAATCTTTTACCATCAATGTTTATAAATCTTTCATCTACTGTGTAATCCATGTTACTCCTCCTTTTAGTTCCTTAGTTATATTAAAGTCTATATAATGTTATCTACATACAATAAAGTGTATAGTGTGTCAAGAGATATTTTAAAAATATTTTATTGATAATATATTGTGAATTATGTATAGTCATTTTGTTTGCCTTATTTTTAGTTTTAAGCTGTTAGTTATTATTTGTTATTAACCCATCTTTTGTTTTAAAACTTAGGATGGGTTAAGTTTTATTATAGTATAAGTTTAATTAACTCTAGTTGTGTTAATAAAAACATTCTGAAATTAGGTTTTGTATCTGCATAAGTTATAGCCACTCCATTTTCTAAGGTAGCACTTATAGCAACTAATAATTTGTTTAGGTCACTTTGTTTAACTTTTCCTGTATAAACATCATCAATCATATCTACTGCTCTTACTATTAAACCTTCTAACATTTTATAATCTGAATACCATTTTATTTCTACAAATGTTTCTTCAATACCTTTTGGCTTTGTTGACCCACCCCATACACTATTGAGTACAGATAGTAGTATAGAAGCTCTAACAGTATAGTATGCTGCCTTCTCTTGTTCTTCATTGGTGAATATTTTTTTGGAACATAATTTATTTCTGACCTTACTATAAAGTTCATCAATACTTGTTACTTCATTAATCTTTAAGAATTCCATAGTAGCTCCTTGTATTAGCATTATAAACAATACTATATAAATGGGTTTTATATTAGTAAAATATATTATATAGTACTACATAAAGATACTATTACATACATCTAAGTATATGTAGTGTCAATAAATAATAATTATTAGAGGAGAGAAAGATGATATACGGAGTAACAACTAATTCTTTTGTAGACTATCCTGAGTTTATAAGTATTGTTGCATATACTATAGGGTGTAATTTTAGATGTCCCTACTGTCACAACCCAGGAGCAGTTAGAAATATACCCAGAACTAATTTTGACATTGATATATTAAATAACCTGATAACTAAAAATAAAGGGTTTGTAGATGCGTTAGTTATATCTGGTGGACAACCAACTATTCATGGCGAAAAGCTTTTTAAGTTATGTGACAAAGCTAAGGATAATGATCTTAAGGTTAAGATAGATACTAATGGCTCAGATCCATCATTAATTAAAACATTAATAGATACCAATAGAATTGATTATGTAGCTGTGGATATTAAGACTATACCAACCCCAGAGTATTATTCTAAGTTGTGTGATAATAAAGATGCAGCCTCAAATGTTCTAGCTACGTTAAAGATATTAAGAGCTAGTACTATAGGCTATGAAGTTAGGATGCCATGTATAAATCCATTTATCACTGTAGAAAATGCTGCAGTAATTAAAGAAGTATTAGTTGATAAAGATATAGTATATTTAAATAATTTTAATAGAGAGGTTGAAATACTTGACCCAAGCTTTTATAAAGATATAAATCCAGTGGTATCTGTTCAAGAGCTTATTGATATCCAGAATATAATTAGTAGCAAAGTTAAGACATGTATATTATATAACTAGGAATAATATTTATTGGGGGGGTATGTAGCGTGACTATAGTGGATAACTTATAGCACTTATATCCCCCACTCCATAGTTGGCAACATAGCACTTATATTTCCCTAACAATGCTTGAAACCCAGTGAGATTGTGTGTCATACTATACATATGTATGGTGTATATAATATCTATTATTATAGGTACATAGGGTAGCATACATTATCTATACAAGTGTAAAGAAGTATATTAAGTACTATATTTTTTAGTACCCTAATCTGTAGCGAAACAAATGTGGGAATAACCTATAACTAATGCGTATGTGGAATGCCATTATGATAACAAATACACCTCAATCCCTTTAATCGTATGGAAAGGGGAATGAACTGAATATATGGGCATTTAGAGGCTCTTATATCGATTCTAACGCACGATCGTATATTATGCATATAAATACATTAACTTAGCATAGATCGTCTCTCTACGGGCATCTGGTGAAGTTAAAATTTGGTGGGATTTTTAAAAGAGTTCCGGAACATCCCACACGACGGTTTCACTTTGTAGGATATGACGATCTACCCAATTTACACCCAAGCTAATTTTTGGAATATGAAGTACTTTTAATAATATTGCTTGACAAAGACATTCCCTGATAGTATGTCATAGTTTATTAAACAACACAGGAGGAACTTATGATAATAGATATAAACGATACCCTTAAGAATAAAAATAAAGAGGAGAACAAAGCTAAAGAAGTTAATATTTCTTCAAATCAAGGAGCTAGTGTTTTAACTACAGCTAATGAGGCTACTGATAACAAGAGTAGAATTAAACGTATTGTTATGAATATGATAAAAACTTTAAAAAATAATTGGAGATAGCAATGGAGAATGATAATATTGTTTACAAAGTTATAAATATTTCAGGAGCTAACAATAAAATAAACGAAAAGATAATTGACCCTGTAATTGATTTAATGACTTTATATATTTCTAAAAAAGCTGAGAAGGGAGTAAGATTTGATACTGCTTACTACCATCTTATATCATGTTTTACTAATTCTTCAGCTCTTGCAAAATTTATTAATAAGAATACAACAATTAAAAATATTAAGTTAACTATTATTATGCCTGGCAAGGATGGGCTACAAATAAAGACTGAGTATAAATTATTTACTGAAGCTAGAAGAATAGCACTTGTTTTAGAGAGCAAAGGGTATAAAATGCTGACTAGCACTAAAATAGGTACTAAAATATTAGATACTTATTGTTCAAGTCCTAGTTATTATAAATATAGCAACAATGGTATAAGTAATTTAAGTATTAAAACACCTATATTTTTACATAATTTATTAAAACATAAGGCCATTGAACATAATTTATCATTACAAGATTATGTTAATACAATATTAGAAAAATCATTATTAGAAAAATAGAGAAAGGAGCTAATATGACAATTTTTATTCGTACTATAGAAGATAAAGAGATAGATAAATACAACAAACTAGTTATAGAAGATTTTGATATTACTGTAGTAGCCCCTTTGTATAGAGCAGCAGAAGAAATAGCAAATAATCCTATACAAGGTGGTATAGAAAAAATAGAGTTACCATTAATTGATGATGGGAAGAATGCAACATGGGCATTGCTTTTTTATGGCAATACGTACATTACTATGAATTTTAGTGAAGTAAAGCAATTAATTAATAAAGTGCATTCTGATATAGCTTTTGAGCTTAATGTTCCACCTGATTTGTTTCCTTATGTTATAACAGTTAAATAGGGTGGGTATGCTTTAGGGGGGGGTTATTCCCCCTAAAGTTATAGTATGTAATTTATAATATAAGAGAGGTCTTATGGTACAATTTTTTGGAAGAGTTATAGATTTAGGGTATAAATTTTTTGTAGGAGTAATAGGATTTTTTTCATAAGAGGTTATTATGTGTGAAGAGTGTGTATTAATGTGGACAGAATTATATGAAGAGAGATCGGCTATAATAGAGTATAATTCTAATTTAACAAAATGGGAATCAGATGTAATAGCAGAAGAATGTATTATTAATCAATATAATAAGGAAAATTATTATGGGGATATTAAGTAAAATAGAAAAAGAATTAAAAGTTTCTGGATCTCCTTCTTCTTGGGAAGATTATGGCAAATTAGCATTAACTGGATTATTAAAAATAGCTGCTAAAGAATTAAATGATAAATCACACGAAGCTTTGGCTAAATTTGTTCACAAAAGATTAGGCAAAACTTCTCCAGGACAATTACATTTAGATGCAAAGATGAAATTTGATGAATTAAAAATAGCATCAAATGGTGGGGATAGTCATAGTAAGATATTATTAAGAGAGATAGAAGCTATAAAAGATCATGCTACTGCTATAATTAATTGTATTTCTTTTATTAATAGTACAGTTAATGATTTGCATACTGATTTTTTAACAAAAAAGAAAAAAGATGATCTGGATGATGATTCTGGAACTAGTGGATTTCAATGCGTGTATGAAGATCAAAATCATATGCCTTTAGACCCAAGTAGTATAATAACAAAATCTGTAGACAGATAAAGGAGTATACAAATGGAATTATTAATAACAGCTATAATAGGAGCATGTTTTGGAGTAATTTTAGGGGCATCTATAAGCATATTTTAGTAGCAACCAAATAACTAATATGGATATCATAGAGATATTAACAATATTATGAGTGATAAAAAATGAATCGTAATTTTAGACAAGTTATGGCAAGGTCTTCTCTTGATGAGAATTCAATAGCTTATAAAATACTCCTAAATAAATTAAACTATAATAGTACTAAATATCCTTTGACAAATAGACAATTATTTGTTCATTTAATAGTTAATGAAGCTTCAGAAATTAGTAGGTATTCTGCAATTTATATTACTGTTGGGAGGCTTAAGTATCTAAAACGTAGTGTAGCATATTTTTTAGCCCCTAATAAAACAAGAGTTGTTAGGGAGTTCAAACAACTTCTTATTGATTTAGATATGCCTTTTGACCTAGACTGTGAATGGCCTTCAGAAGATGATTGGAATTTTTCTATTTTTTGGCTAAAATGGGTAAATAGTATACACCATTTTGAGGAGGACCAACAATGTTAGTAGGGAATTTGCATGATGTATATTCTATAGATTTTGCAATACCTAGAAGATGGGAAAAAGCTACAGAAGGAGCTAGAGGTTATATTACATTTTCTTATAGTGATATTTTTGAAAATAAAAATAACTGGTTGATGGTACCAGCTTATTGTGTAGATCTTAAGGAAGATTCTACTGAGTATAAAATTTATACATGTGCTTGTAACAGAGGATCTTATAAAGCTTTTTGTAGTTCAGAAAATTCTGAAAAAGAAAATAATTTATATCATGATATATGGAATATTATGTATTACCATCCTAATGGAATAAGATTTTCTATAGAAAAAATGCATAAATTAAAAGTAATAGATAAAAAAACTTTTTTTGTTGAAAGATTTGATGATAACAAAGAAATGGATAAAGTATTTTTTGAATTATTTGAATTAACTACTATTAAAGAATGGTAATTACTCAGAAAGGAATACCTAATGGAATTAGTTGGTTCTGTAATAGCTGGTATTGGTGTAGTTTGTTTAACTCCTATAGCTGGTGTATGTGTAGGAAGTATAGTATATGCTATAATATTAAATTATAAATAAGGAGAGGATAATGCTTACTAAAGAAAGAGAAAAAGAACTTAAAGAGTATTATGAGAATAAATTAGATTTTTTAGAATCAGAAGATTTTATTATAGATGGAGAAACTTACACAGTAAAGTGCACTATAGGATGGAATATAAATGATTTTTTAGAAGTAGATCCAAGTATATTAAAAGAAAGACATGAACATTTAATAAAAGCTATTACTCCTGAAATAAATAGAAGAGTAAAAGCTGGAGTGTTTAACCAAGGTGTTATTAGGATTAAAAAAATTAATATTTCTAAAACATTAGATAAAAAAATAGGGGAATAGGTATGAGTGAAGTAATAAATAGTACAGAGGTAGTAAAAGCTAAAGTAGGGCATGCTCCATATAGTAAGACTTGGCTTGATGATGGAACAGGATTGATTAAAGAAGAACATTTGGATATACCAGTAGACAAATTAAATACTGATAGTCTTTATGAAAGTCATGATTTTTCATCAGAAGTACTCAAAGCTACTGATTCTAATGAAGTTATAACTAAAACTTCTCCTGCTGATGGAACTATTTTTTCATTGCTAGGACTAATAACGGTAAGGTTAAGAGGACACGATGATCGTTCTAGAACTGATGTTATTTTTCAAGCTTTAGGATTTGATGTTGGAGTAATTACAATAAAAGAACCAATGGCTGTAGAACAAGCTGAGATTGTTTTTAATGCATTAGATATGTTAAAAATGGAAGCTGGTATTAGAGAAGTAAATGGTAAATGTGAATTATTTATAAAAGCATGTTGTAGAGATTACAGAAAGAAATTTAAATGGCACTGCACCCAAGCTTCTTGGGATATAAAAAAGTTATCAGGTAAATAAAAGATAATACAAATTAACAATAATATATATGGCAGTGATCTATAAGGTTACTGCCATTATTTTTAGGGAGATATTGTGTTAGATAAAAGTATTAGTAGATGTTCTGTATGCAATCATAAGGAAAAAGAAGCGATAGAGAGAGATATATTGGATAAGAGATTAGTTACTGAGATACAAGCAGAGTACAATGTGTCTAGATCATCCATATATAGACATATAAGTAAACATTTACCATCATCTGTAGCTGAGCATATTAAAAATTCTAATCTTGATTCTTTAAGTTCCATTAGGTCTACAGATAGCAAAGATGCTGCTATTAGTGTAGCAGAGCAATTACAATACTTGTATGGAAGAGCTTTAGCAACTATGGATAATTGTGAAAAAAGTAAAGATTACCAAACATCAATAAGAGCTCAACGGCAAGCTTTAAGTTGTTTAGAAATATTTTTTAAAGCTTCAGAATCAATATATAAATTAAAAAATGATTCCAAAACAGTTGGTGAAGCTGAAGTAATGCGTAAAATTATATTAGAAGCTCTTAAGGATCATCCAGAAGCAAGATTAGCAGTAGCTAAAGCTATAGGTGAAGAAAAAATAAATATAAATTGATCATTTGTTGACATTTGATTGGTATTGATGTAGATAAACTTATCACTTCTCTAATGATATCAAACCTTGTTTTACACCTAGATAAGGGAGTTCCCTCCTTGCTCCCTTATCATTTTATTTTATATAGACTCAAATCTTAAGAAGGATACATACAAATTGATACAAATATTAGGAACAATAGTGGCATTATTAATGTCATAATTTTACTATTTATTACTTTCATCCTCTTCATCTTGGTCACTTGGTTCTTCAAAATTACTAATAACATCATTACCTCCATTTATATTATTTGAAAAATAATTATTTTTGTATTTATTATAATACTCACTTATATAACTACTTTGTTCATATTCTAATTTATAGTTATGGCAGTAACAGTTGATAAATATAGGAGCGATTGTTACTATTACTGCAGCAGAAAATAATACTATTTTACTTTTCATATAGACTCCCTCATACGTTATTGTATAACTAGTGTAGATACATAAAAAACGTATCTACATTAGTTAATACAGTACATATTACATTGGTATCAAGTTAACGTTAATTTTTTGACATTTGAATTCAAATTTGCTTGTATAATCTCTCATACATACTTGTCCTTCTAAAAAAACACCTTCTTTCTTAAGATAAATACCAAAAGTTGCTTTAGCCATTAATAAATTTATACCTAAAGCACCTCCCATTTTAGTTGGTGAAAGATAAGTAGATGCTAATTTTGAATCAAAAGATGTAATATAGAATTCCCAAACTTCTCCTTTTAAATTATACCCAACTCCTAAAAATACAGGTACTACCCAAAAGATTCCATCTATATGAGGGCCATCTTTTCTAAAAATTGGGGTACCTTCATCATCATCTTTACTAGGAAAAAATTTGTCAAAATCATTTTTTTCAAAAATATTACTTTGTTCTATTAATTGTTTTTCTTCTTTAACTATTTCTTTTTCTGTTCTTAAAGCTTTTGTATTTTCTATAGATGTGTAGTGCTTTGATTCTACTGATAAAAAATCAGGAGAATTTTTTAGTAATGTAAGATCATGTATTTTTTTAATCATATTAAATCCTAAGCAATATTGTTAAACAAATCTATTCTAATAGCTATAAACAAAAATACTGTTATTAAGATTATTAATAGTACACCACATATTTTATATGGTAAAAAATCATATTCTTTTTTCATAAAATTATTTTTATCCTTCATACCATGGGTTATTTACAAATGTTATATCGTCTGCAGGAACTAATGGGGCTGGTGCTTGGAAGCTTACAGTATCTACCTTACAATTGTAAGGTAGATATATTGTATTAATTAATATTAATGTTATTGTCAAAATAATATTATTCATTTTTATCCCCAAAAAGATATTGTTTGTAAAATTACATTAACCATATAATCTTTGAGACAATCGCTAACATTATGTAAACTTAGCATAGGAGTTGTTAATGAAGAAGTATCATTAGAAATTATAGTTTTTACTAAATTTATAATTGTATTATACATTGTATTCTCCTTTATTATTTAATTATCTTTCCAGTTCTTATTTTAGCTAACTCTTCACAATACCCATAAATATGCAAACCTTTGCTTGAAACAATCATTTCTCCTACATCAACACCTATTTCTGAAGCCATATAGTCTTGTACCATAGCTATACCAGCTAAATTAGCAGGTAAACCAGACCATAAATCCCAAGATCTAAAATATGGGAAGAAGTGTAGTTTGTTATTTGTTATTTTTGTATCTATATGTCTTAGACATGGTGGGTCTTCTAATTCTAAATCTTGAGGTTGAGCAACTTGTAATATTAATTGATTATTTTTATGTCCATATTGTTTATATTTTTTTATTACTTCCGCTATTTGGTTTAAATATACAGAATCATTTTGTTCTTTATGATTAGTAACATTATTTAATCTTTGGCCATACGTATATGCTTCATTTTCTTTTTTATATCCTAATAAAAAATAAGGTGCATATTCGTTTAAGTATTTTTGAGATACTGGATCTGGTATCCCAAGATTTGAAGGTATTTTAGGCAATAACCCATCACTTAGAGGATTTTTAATATGTCCAACAAAAAAATCAAACTCTAATCTTGTTTCCCCTCTAAAAGAACCTTTGTCGATAGTGTATTTTTCTCCAACATCTAGTATATTGTATATACTTTGGAACCATAAATCAGGTATAGACATTGCTTTTAAAGATGTTATTTCCATAATTCCCCTTGTGTTATACTATTATAATTAATTTTTAATAAAATCTTACTTGCCATATTATATATAATTATATATATTTGTAAGTAGTTGGTCTAGCATGGAGATCTAGGTAGCTTTCATTTAGTATGCCACCTAACCCACATGTTTTACAATAAAAAGTATTATTTATTGGGTTAATCATTAATGAATTTAGTGAAAAACAGACATTACAATTAGATACATAAATTATTTCTTTATTAGGTTTTTTATTATCCATTTTAAACTCCTTAAATAATATTAATAAGTAATGATTAACTATCATCATAATGTATGTATATACATACACCATAATATATGTCAATAGAAAAAGATATCACTCAGTAAACTTTTATTATTTTTTAAAGTTTATTAGTGAAGAGATAATTTATAATGAAAAACAAATATACACAAGTAGATGTATTAAAAATGGAATTAGATCCTGCGTATTTTATGGAAATAGCTTTCAATGTTGTACCTGACAAATGGCAGAAAAAGTTGTTAAGAGATACTCCTGATAAATCTTTATTATTGTGCTCAAGACAATCTGGTAAATCAACTGTTAGTGCTGTTATGGCTTTATATAATGCTATATTCAAAATTGATTCATTGGTCTTAATAGTAGCTAAGGCTAGAAGACAAGCTTTAGAGCTATTTAGAAAAGTTAGAGATGGGTTGGAATTAGTTATAAGTTTAGGTATTGTAAATATAAAATATGAAACACAAAGTAGTATTGAATTTAGTAATAAAAGTAGAATAGTTGCAATACCTGGGAAACAAGATACTATTAGAGGGTATTCTAAAGTATCTTTTTTATTATTAGATGAAGCTGCATTTATTCCAGATGATGTATATGCTGCTGTAAGGCCTATGTTAGCAGTATCTAAAGGTAAAATAATAGCTATGACTACACCATATGGTAAAAGAGGTTGGTTTTTTAGAGCTTGGGATGGAGATTCTGATTGGACTAGAATAAGTATAACTGCTAGTGATTGTCCTAGGATAACTAATGAATTTATTAATAATGAAATAGAAGAAATTGGTGATTGGAGAGTTAGGCAAGAGTATATGTGTGAATTTATTGATGCTGAAGATCAATTATTTAGTTATGATGATTTAATGGAATCTATAACTTATGATGTAGAGGCATGGGTAGAAAGGGGGATGTTATGTATGGGTTAAATGATAATTTTGTACTAAAAATTAATAGAGCATGGGCTTGGTTATTGAAACAACCTAATTTTTACAAAGCAAAAATAGCAGAAAAAAAGTTTTCTGGTAAAACAGAAGAGATTATTGAGAAAGCTAAAATAATACATACTTTTAAAGTAATGTTAAAAAGAGATTTAATGTCTGATAAGAATCAGACACAATATATTCAAGAACATATAGTTTATAATAGTGCTTCTAAAGTAAATGCATCTTTAACTAAAGCTGAAAGAGCTCAAGCTGTTATGAAAATGATACCTAAAAAAGAACCAGTTACTAAGTTAAATAAAAAAATACCTATTAATACAGATCCAAAAATAATAATTGGATCTAGTTATACAAAAAAGAATAATAATGGATAGAATAATAATAGGTTTAGATTTAGGACAACAAAATGATTATTCAGTACTAACTATAGTTAATTTAACATTAGCAAAAGATCATATGTCAAAAGTTTTGTATTCTGTGCCTTTTATAAAAAGGTATCCTCTTAAAACTAATTATTCATACATTGTAGATGATATATTCTTATTAACTACTAAATTTGAAGTTTTGACTGATGCTATGCTAGTAGTTGACAATACAGGTGTTGGTAGACCTGTAGTTGATATGTTTAGAGAAAGAGGGGCTAAACCATTAGCTATAACAATAACTGGCGGGAGTAAAACTAATTGGGTTTCTAAAGTTGAAGCCAATGTTCCTAAGAGAGATATCGTATCTTGTTTGCAAATTGTATTACAAAATAAAAGGTTAAAGATAGCTAAAGATTTATTATTAATTCCTAAACTAGTAGATGAATTTCTAGCTTTTAAATTAAGGATAGTAGATTCAGCATCTAATATTAAAAGTATAATGGAAGGTTCTTATGGTATTAATGATGATATTGTAATGTCTATAGGGATTGCAATATGGACTGGAGAATATTTTACTAAACGTAGTTTATTCGCAATAGGTGGTAATTAATGGAAGACAATGTATATAAATTACTTGGGGAAGCTCAAAATATATTATCAAGATTTAGACCATATGGTTATGATTATGGTGGCCAAGGGTTTTTAACTATAGAAAGAGCTTTATCATACCCAGAAACAGAACAGTTAAGTTATAGAGATTTTCATGATAGGTATTTAAGACAAGATATAGCGTATAGAATTATAAAAGCTCCAGTAGGAGTAACTTGGAAAGACACTCCTGATATAAGAGATGATAATCAAGATTCAGTTTTTAGTAAAGTTTTTGACGAAATAGCAGAAAAAGTTCAGTTATATAAAAATTTAACAACAGTTGATTTGTTATCTAGGATAGGTAACTATGCTTTATTATTTTTAGGATTTGAAGATGGTATGGATACTTCTGTGCCTATTAAACCTGGATCTAGATTAGTTTATGTCAAGCCTATAGCTCAACCAGTTATTGAAATAGTATCTTATGATCTAAATCCAGAATCATCAAGATATGGGGCTCCATTTATGTATTCTATTGCAATAATTACTAATGGAGAGACTGCTACTAAGTATGTTCATTATACTAGAGTATTGCATATAGCTCAAAATACTTTAGATGACCCTTATGTAGGGATACCAGCTTTACTACCTGTTTATAATAGGTTATTAGGATTAGAAAAAATAGCTGGTGGATCTCCTGAGATGTATTGGAGAGGAGCTAGGCCTGGGTATGCTGCTAGCTCATCTGGTGGGGTAATGGCTACTAAAGAACAGATAGATAACTTTAAAGAAACTATTTCTGATTTTGTTAATAATATGAATAGGTGGTTATATTCTGAAGATCTTAAAATACAATCATTGGCTCCTCAAGTAGTATCACCTAAAGAACACTATGAAGTTCAATTACAATTAATAAGTGCTGCTACTAGAATTCCTTTGCGTATTTTAACAGGTTCTGAACGAGGTGAATTAGCATCAGACCAAGATGAACGAGGATGGTTATCCTATATTGAGGAACGAAGAGACGAAATAGGTAGAAAAATAATATTAAAACCACTAATTGATAGATTTATTGAATATAAGATAATACCACCTCCTACAGGTATGTATTATATTTATTGGAAACCTCTTGTTGTTATATCAGAAAAAGACAAAGCTGATATAGCAGATGTTTATGCTTCTGCATTAAAGAAGTATGATGAATCAATGACAGCTGGTGATATAATACCTCCTGAAATATTTATTAAATACTTTTTAAGATTAGAAGATTCTATTATTAGGGAGATAGAAGAAATAAATGCTAAAAAAATAGCAGATGATGATATAACAGATGATATTATACAAGCTACTACAGAGGAAACATCTAATGAAGTTAATGCTGAATAATGATCCTTCTAGTACTACAACTTTAAGAGGTATTTTTGCTTCTCAATATTATAAGAGATTTAGAAAAATATGTGGCCTTATAAGAAAAAGTGTAGATACAAATGATTGTTTTAGTTTAAGATCATCTAATACTAAATTGTTATCGCTATCTTCTCAACCTTTATCTAAAAAATTATATGAATTTAAAAGTACACCAGATAAAATATCTTTATTTATGTCTTGGTTAAAAAATGTTGAGCAAAATGAACTTTTTGAAGTTATAGAAGGTGATAGTTTTCTTTCTGGATATAGTGGTGTATCCTATAATATTTGGCAAAATAAGTATATATTTACTGCTTATAAAAAAGGTATTATATGGTCTAGGCAGCAAATGAAAAAAGATAAAGATGTTTTTTCAAAAATAAAAAAAGAAGGAATGGATTTATCAATAGATGAAGGATCGATAACAGATTTTTTATCAGGACCTGTTGCAGTAGAAGAAGTTAGAACTTTATATCTTAGAGCTTATAATGATTTAAAAGGCATAACTGAAGCTATGGATGCTGAAATAACTAGAGTATTAGCTGATGGACTTGCTTCTGGATGGAATCCAACTAGAATAGCAACTGATATAAATAATAAAGTTAATAAAGTAGGTAGGTATAGAGCTAATTTATTAGCTAGAACTGAAGTTATAAGAGCGCACCATTTAGCATCTATTGAGCAATATAGATCATTTGGAATAACTGGAACAAAAGTAAAGGCTGAATGGCAAACAGCAAATGATATGAAAGTTTGCCCTTTATGTGCCCCATTAGATTATAAAAAAACAGGTAAATTATGGGGGTTAGACGAAATAAAGACTAAGATACCTGTGCATCCTTTATGTAGATGCGTAGCATTACCACATGTAACTTTATAGGAGGTATTTTGAAAATACAGTGTTCAAGTAAATCTAATACTGAAGCTACATTAGGTGTAGAAAAAGTTTTAAAGTTTACTATAAATCAAAGATTACCTAGTTTGAATGATATTATTAAAGTAGCTAAACAAACAGGTAGAGGTATTTTATATAGTAATTTAAAGAATAAATATACTAATATAGTGTGTGATAGCATACCAAATAGTTTTAACAATGTTTTTTCTAGTATTTATTTAGCTTTAAAATGGTTTGAAAAAAATAGAAAAAGAGATCCTGATAATGTTGCTTTTGCTATAAAATTTATATTAGATGGATTATGTAAAAAAGGTGTTATAATAAATGATAATTCTAAAGTAATTGTAGGATGGAATAATAAATTCATTTACGGAGAAGATGATAAGGTGGAGGTAAATATTTATGGAGTGTGTTATTAAATATGTTGCAATAGAAGGGATTGAAGGATCTGGCAAAACTGAACTATGTAAGGAGATAGAACATTTTGTTAATACCGAATATGACACAGTAAAAACTATATACATAAAAGAACCCCAACCAGAAGGGCTAGGTATGTATATTAGAAAAGCAATAATAGAATATGGTCGTGATAAGATAGACCCTATGGCTCAATTATTTTTATTTATGGCTCTACGAAGACATAATAGAGATATATGTGCTTACAGAATAAAAGAAATTATGGAATATGATAAAAATGTTAAAAATATTATTGTCTTGCTTGATCGCTTTATTAGTTCTACTTTGGTATATCAAGGAATTATCGGGGGTATAGAGCAACATTTGATAATGACATTGAATAGTATGGCTTGGGATTTATTACCTGAGTTCACAGTTTTATTAGATAAATATCCTGAAGAAACTATAGATAGAGTCAAAAATAGAAATGAGAAAAGAGATAATTACGCTATTGACTATGAATATTTATTGAAAGCTAAAAATGCGTTTAAATTGATAAATAATAAATTAAGTGGTATTAAAATGGTATTTACTAGTACAGATACAATAGTAATAAAAAATATAGTGGATGAAATTATTAAGGTTGGGTAATATGGAACAAAGAATAATACAAATACAATTAAAACATAATACTTCAAAGATTAGTATAGAGAATATAAATGGTCTACCATATACTATGTTACCTGTAATTATGCTAAAAGAAGGTGTTTTTATTGCTAACAAAGAATCTAATCCAAATGGGTATGCTACTTATTACTCTGGAGATATACTAAAAGAAAGTATAGTTTCTTGGAATGGTAGATCAGTAGGTATAGGTCATCCTACCAATGGAGAAAGTATGAATACTCCAAGGAATATTTCACATAGTATTGGATATATTTTTAATACAGGGTACGATGATATTACAAAAGGTTTAAAGGCAGTAGTAGCCATACGTTCTGATATGGGGGCAGATATAGTAAGACGTTTTATGTCGAATGAGATTATAGATGTAAGTACTGGAGTATGGGGTACAATTGTAAAAGAAGAAGGATTTTATAATGGTACAAAGTATGATGAATACTATACCAATATAATAGGAGATCATTTAGCCATATTACCTGGTGGCAGAGGAGCTTGTTCTTCTGAAGATGGATGTGGTTTAAGAGAAATGAGTAATTATGACGAAAACCTAAAAATTAATAATGTGAATATAGGGGAAATTATGTCAAACAAAGAAGAATGCAAAAATGATGCTCCAATTGTAGACGAGGCACCTGTTGCAAAACGTTTAGGATTAGAAGAATTATTGGCTATAGCAAAAGATGATATTAAAATTTTATTAAATGATGCCTTAATTAAAAGAGAACAAGTACTTTTAATGGAGAAAGAGCATAGAGATAATGTTATTGCTAAAATAAATGAATACAAGGACATTAAATTTTGCCCTAAATTTTTATCATCTTATGATATAGAAACAGTAGAAAATGTAAGCAAACTTATTGATAAATTAATAGTAAAAAATGAAGAACCTATAAAGTCAAATGTAGCTAGTGAAAAAGCTAATTATTTATTTAATTCTTCAAAAATAGTAGAAGATAAAGGCTGTTACCCAATAAAAGAAATACCAGTAAATTAATAAAGGAAAAATATAATGTCTAACAATACTGTCAAACTAGCAGTATATGGAAATCCTGCTGTTGAAATAGAAGGCAAATTGCTTGCTGCTGTTGGGACTGATGTAGTAAGGCCTGGTTTATTAATGGAAAGAGTTGATAGTGGCTCTGGTACAATAGCTTATAGACCACATAGTACAGCAGAAGGTAAAGCTGCTAAGTTAATAGTTGTAGAAAATATTTATTTTGGTAAAGGTATAGATGATTATTATAAATCAGCAGCTACACCTTTAGATGATA
>Ga0307377_10002888_pt1 | contig 19903 bp, 18 predicted proteins | sample TR3MG_FD_202535 | JGI IMG/M metagenome (GOLD analysis project Ga0307377, IMG submission 202535) | Soil microbial communities from Risofladan, Vaasa, Finland - TR-3 | ecosystem: Environmental > Terrestrial > Soil > Coastal area > Acid sulfate soil | place: Finland: Risofladan, Vaasa | collected... | reverse complement strand
GAGGTCGTGGGGCCTAGGCTAAGGGGGCGATTTACGCGCGGAACTCTTCGCGGAGGTTCGCGCGGAAGTCCCGCCCTCGTAGCTCAGGGGATAGAGCATCGGTTTCCTAAACCGTGAGCGCAGGTTCGAATCCTGCCGGGGGCACCAATCGGGGTAGGGCAATGAACAGGAGTCAATTGTCAACAGCCGACTGTGGGCGGGCCCAGTTAAGTGTTTCGATTCGAAGGGCCATTCATGAGTGCAGCAGAAGTAGACCGATACCTGAAGGGCGTGCCCGCGCGTCAGCGCGTGGTGCTCGAGCGGCTTCGAGCGACGATTCTACAGATAGTCCCTGGCGCCGAGCAGTGCATCTCGTACCAGGTGCCGGCGTTTCGCGTTGCGGGCGGAGTTGTCTGCGGCTTCGCTTCGTTCAAGAACCACATGAGCTACCTCCCCTTCAGCGGTTCGGTTCTTGGCCAACTCTCCAATGACTTGGGCGCCTACTCACACTCGAAGAGTGCGCTTCGCTTCACCGTCGCGTCGCCACTTCCTGATGAATTGGTCGAACAACTCATTCGAGCGCGGTTGTCCGAGATCCAGGCGAGGAAGCGCTAGCCGCGGACTTGACGGTGCAGCGTGTGAGGGTGTGGGACTCGCACACGGGTCAGTTCGGTAGCAGGGTGAGATGGAGGGTCGGCAACTCCACGCAACGCGTGTCGTCGATCTGAACGAACCTCGCTGACGTGGTTCTCTAGCCACTCTCTCACGTCGCGGTCGAACTGGGTTCATGGCGAGGCGGTCGCGCTCCGTCGAGACGCTACGTCGGTGGGGGCCGAGATGTGTGTTCTGATGGTGCAATGGTATTGAGCAATGCAACTCGTAACTGGCTCTGCGACATGGATGGCGTCCTCATCGCGGAGGGTTCGATGGTCGAAGGGGCTAACCGATTCCTCGACCGGCTGCGATCGACGGGACGATCATTTCTCGTTCTCACGAACAATTCGATGTTCACCCCTCGCGAACTGCACGACAGGTTGTCGTCAATGGGGCTCGATGTCAACGAGGAGCAGTTCTGGACCTCAGCACTCGCCACGGCCCAGTTTGTCCGCGCCCAACGTCCCGGCGGGAGCGCATTCGTCATCGGCGAATCAAGTCTTCACTCGGCGCTCGACGACGTGGGTTACCGTCTCACGAGACACGACGCCGACTACGTCGTCCTTGGCGAGACCCAGGACTACTCTTTCGAAGATTTCGCTACCGCAATCAGTCTGATCGAGAAGGGAAGCCATTTCGTCGCCACGAACCCCGAACCCACCGGACCATCTCCGAACGGTTCGCTCCCGGGTTGCGGAGCGATGGCCGCCATTATCGAACGGGCGACCGGCGTAGCCCCGTACTTCGTGGGCAAGCCCAACGCGAGGATGATCAGGGAGGCGCTGGACGTCCTCAGCGCGGACTCCAGGTCCTCGGTGATGATTGGCGATCGGATGGGTACCGACATTTTGGCGGGCGTCGATGCAGGCGTCGAGACGATTCTTGTCCTCTCGGGCGTGGACGGCGAAGATGATGTCGACCGGTTCCCGTTCCGCCCGTCGAGAGTGATCCGCTCGGTGGCAGAACTCATAGACGAGCTCTAACGACAGACGAGCTCTAACGACACTTGGCGTCTCGACGCCACTTGAGCGAAACGTGCCTAGGGTTCAGAGTTTGAACTGTCGGCGCCACTGACTTGCTGGGTGGTGCTGCCCTGCTGCAACGCCGCGAGAAATGATTCCGCCCAATCGAAGACGTCGCGTCGCATCGTCTTTCGCCGCATGCGAGACATCCGCGCTTTGGCTTCCTTCGGGCCGGCTTTCAAGGCGAGACTGACGGCTTCCTTGATCCCATCGAGGTCGTGCGGATTCACCATGAATGCTCCGCGAAGTTCGGCGGCAGCACCCGCGAATTCGCTCAACACGAGTTTGCCAGTGAGGTCGGTGCGACACGTGACGTACTCCTTCGCCACCAGGTTCATCCCGTCGCGGAACGGAGTGACGAGCATGATGTCTGCCGCGAGGTAGAGGGCCAGCAACTCTTCGAAGGGCAAGTTCTGGTGGAGATAGTGGATGATGGGACTGCCAACCATGCCGTGGTCGCCGTTCATCTCGCTCACGACCTGCTCGAGGTTGTGGCGTTCGAGGTCGTAGTGCGCGTCAGATTCGCGACTCGGGACCGCGACTTGAACGATTACGTGTCGGTCAACGTTGAGCGTGCCGTCGGCGTAGAGCTCGGTGAGGGCTCTGATCCTCTGCTGGATCCCCTTGGTGTAGTCGAGTCGGTCGACTCCGAGCAGCACGATCTCGGGGTTACCCAGATCTCGTCTGATCTCACGCGCTCGCTCGCGGATCTTGGGGTCCGTGGCGAGCTTGGTGATCTGCTTGGTGTCAACCGAAATCGGGAATGCGCCGACGCGAATCGTGCGGCCTTCGAACTGCAGGATCGAATCGGTACCGGTGGCGCCGAGCAGGCGGCGCGCGATGCGAGAGAAATTCGAAGCCATGTGGGGGACCTGAAAGCCGATGAGGTCGGCACCGAGCAGCCCCGCCAGGATTTCCTTGCGCCACGGCAATTGCATGAAGAGTTCGCTCGGCGGAAAGGGGATATGCAGGAAGAATCCGATGCGTACGTCGGGGCGAAGTATTCGCAGCATATTGGGCACGAGTTGGAGTTGGTAGTCGTGGATCCACACGGTGCCGCCCGGGGCGACGGACTCCGCGGCCGCGGTGGCGTATCGCAGGTTGATCTCCTGGTAAGTGTGCCACCAGTGGCGGTGGAACGTGGGTGCGCGAATGGCATCGTGGTACAAGGGCCACAACGTCGCGTTGGAGAATCCGAGATAGAAGTCGGCGTACTCCTCGGGACTGATGGCGACCGCCTTCAACCGGATTCCCTCGTGGGTCAGCGGTGGATCACCATGCTCGGAGACACCGAGCCAGCCGATCCAGAGTCCGTCGCGGTTCTGCAGCACCGCGGTAAGTGCGGACACGAGTCCGCCCGGACTGGGGCGCCACTCCTCGTTACCCTGGGAGATCGAATGCTGAACGGGCAGACGATTGGCGACGACGACGAAGTCGGCCTGTTCCGACTGGGGCGTTGAAATCCGACCTACGCCCAAGGTCGGTTCAATGGAATCACTGGTTGACTGCAAAATTGGTCTCTTCTCGAGTGCACCTTAACGCCGGTACGAAATACTCACCGCGCCCGAGAGAGCTGGGGGCAATCAGGGGCATTTCTTCCCGTTGCTGTCGTCGGGCAACGCCATCTAGTTCAGGTTACGAGGCCCCGCTTGGTCGGTCGAGATTGCCAGCTGCGCTCCACCAACTCGGCGAACCGGCAGGCCCAATCGAGGCATTCGAAGTTCGTTGTTCGGCTTCAATCACGTGCATCACCGCGTCGACCAACGCGAGGTGCGTCAGCGCCTGGGGGAAGTTTCCCAGATGCCGGGCGGTGGTGGGGTCGATTTCCTCGCCGTAGAGTCCGAGCGTGCTGGCGGCCCCGATCAACTTCTCGCACTGTGTTCGCGCCTGTTCGAGTTCGCCAATTTCGACCAGCGCCGAGACGAGCCAGAACGAACAGGCAGTGAAACTGCCCTCAGGCTGACCCTCGAGTCCGTCGTCGGTTGTCTCGGCTCGGTAGCGGTAGACGAAGGCGCCGTCGCTGAGTTCACTCGCAATCGCGAGCACCGTGGTGCGGATTCGCTCGTCCTGCGCCGGCAAGAAACCGAGCATCGGCAGCAGCAGGAGCGACGCGTCGAGCTCGTCCGATCCGTAGGACTGTCCGAAGTACCCCTTGTCACTGAGCGCATGAGCGCAGATGTCGGCGTGGATTTCCTGGGCCGCGCTCCACCACCGATCCGCTCGTTCCTTCTCTCCGCGCAGCGCCGCGAGGCGAGCGCCGCGGTCGGTGGCGACCCAGCACATGACCTTGGAGAACGTGAAGTGCTTCGGCTCACCGCGAATCTCCCAGATGCCGCGGTCCGTTTCGCGCCAGCACTGCAGCACAGTGTCGACCGCCTGGACGACGATGCGCCACGCGCGCTCGCTGAGTGAATCGCGCGATCGAGTGTGCTCGAAGACGCAGTCCACTATTGCGCCGAGGATGTCGAACTGGATCTGGTTGTAGGCAGCGTTGCCGGTGCGCACGGGCCGGCTCCCAAGGTAGCCCGAGAGATGGTCGAGTTCGTTCTCCGTGAGCATGGTCGTGCCATCCACCGGATAGAGCACTTGGAGGTTGGCCCTCAGCTGCTTGGCCCCGGCGGACGAGAGGCCCTTGGGTTCGAGCACGTCACCGAGGAACGCCAGAAAATCGTCAGCCTCGGTATCGAAACCAAGGACGTGCAGTGCACGCAGGGTGAAGGCCGCGTCACGAATCCAGGTGTAGCGGTAGTCCCAGTTTCGCTGGCCGCCGGGTTGCTCGGGCAGCGAGGTGGTCGGCGCCGCGAGGAGTGCGCCGGTCGGCGCGTAGGTCAGTCCCTTCAGGGTGAGGGCGCTACGTTGCAGAAGCTCTCGCCAGGGATGGTCAGGGAATTTACCGCCATCGATCCAGTCGCGCCAGAAGCGACTCGTTTCGGCACGATACGAGTCGATCTGTGCACGCGTTGTTGGAGGTTCTTCCGCTGTCCAGCTGAGGACCACGAACGAGGACTCACCTTCGGTCAGGCGATGACGGGCTCGAACTGACCGGCCTTCGATGCCGAACCGCATGTCACCGCTCAGGGTCAGACGTTCGAAGTCAGGGTTGATCGTCGCCACCTGTTCGTAGGTCGGACCCGTGTACTCCCACTGCGCGTCGCTGCGACCGTAGTCGTACGATGGCTCGCAATTGAGCAGGATGTCGACGGTGCCGTGCAGACAGACTGCCGAGCGAACCAGGATGTGGCGAGCGTCGAAATCGCCCGGAGTACGTTGGTGCAGTTCGGAGCGGTCACCCTTGCGGTACCAGGGCGCGACCGCGAGAAAGTCGGTTACCACGAGCCAACCGCTGCGGGTCTGCCACGTCGTGGCGAGAACCATCGTTCCCGGAACGTACTGGCGGTGAGCGGGGACTGCGCTGTCCACCGGCGCCAAGCGGAATGAGCCGGCCGCACGGTCAAGGATGGTGCCAAAGATGCTGGGGTCGTGCGGCTTGGGAAGGCACATCCATTCAATTGCGCCGGTGGGAGCTACCAGGCAACTGTTCTCGCAGTCCGAGAGGAAGGCGTAGTCGGCGATTGGGGGGAAAAGAGTCGCCAGCGCATTTTGGCTCGGTGGACCCGCCAGTCCCACGTCGCCAAAATGGGATGCGGTTTGGGTTTGGCGTCGACGTTGGCGCGAGCGCGACTGCTGGCCCGATGGATCGAATGAATCAATGAGTTCCGGCGTCACGTGACCACCTTTGGCATGACTTGCGGGCACGTACAACCCAGATTTCGAATACCTCTGGCGTTTGAAATACCTCTACAGCCACCCTAACCACAGCCCACGGGACCGGGACCCGATTGTTTCGCACCTGTCACCTTCGCGAGAATGGCGTCTTGGACAGCGCGAGGGAACAAGGCACCCGCTGGCACTCCGCACGCGCAGTGGCCGTCCGCCTTCCATCAGCGCGAAGGGAGCAAAGACTCAGGGAATTCACAGATCAGCAACAGAGTGCGCTGAATGGCTGGAGACTCCGAACGACGCGAATTGTCGCGATGAACAATCTCCCTTGACGGGGCTCGAGTAACCATCCGAATATTGTGCCACCGTGCTGTCCAACTGACCCACCCGTGTGTCGGACACGTCGGTGGTCGATGCGAAGACGTCGACGAACTGACATCGTCAGCTAGTTCGCGAGTGAAGCCTTGAGCTGTTGATTCACGAGTGCGAGCCGTTCCTGGAGGAGCGAGACTTCGCAGTTGCCGAAGATGATCGGATAGATCGTCCCTCCGCTGTAGGGGTTCGCCTCGGCGAGACACTCGGCCCGGACGTAGCGTTCGTAGGCGGATTCGGCCGCGTGCACTACGCGCTGACCGTTCTGGATCGACCCGGATTGCAGAGCAGCGGCTTCGCGGTCGAGCGCGCCTTTGAGCTGTGATCGAGTCACTCGAACTTGGGCGGTGAGGCACATATTCATTTGGTAGTCGTTGAAATTGGGGGAGTCTTGACAGTGGAGCGACGTGTCGGAACCGTGCTGATTCGCACGAGGAGGTGCGGACGACGTTGAGGACATCACGATGACCGAAATCACGAGGACCGCTGCGGGAACAAGCAGCCACACAGATTTGAGGATTCGTTGCTGATTCATTCGGTGAGTCTAGAAAGGGTGGCGGACGTCGACGTGCAGGTCGGCATCGACGGGGTCCGCCCGACGGAGATATGTTGGCAAGAGCAGCGACGGTGGGGGTTGATATGGGTAGTGAGTACGAGTTCGTCCTAAGTGAGCGAGACGGTGACACGGTCACCATCTGGCTCAACAATCCCAGTCGTCTCAATGTGCTGACTCGGGCCATGATCGGTGAATTGACGGCCGCCTTCAGTGAGGCTGGCGACAGTTCAGCCACCGGCGTCATCCTCGCGGCCAAGGGTCGCTTGTTCTGTGCGGGTCATGACTTCGGGGAAATGGCGGGCAAGGAGCTCCGCGAGGTACGAGACTTGTTTCGCTCGTCTACCGAGATGATGGAAACGATGCAGACCATCCCGCAACCGGTGGTCGCACGAGTACACGCGCTGGCTACTGGTGCTGGTTGTCAACTGGTCGCGACCGCTGACCTCGCGGTCGCTTCCGAGGATGCATCATTCTGCACGCCCGGAGGTAAAGGGGGTCTCTTCTGCACGACGCCCATGGTCGCGGTCGGACGGTCCATTGGCCGGAAGCGTGCGCTCGAGATGTCGATGAGTGGCGAACCGATCGACGCGCGAACGGCCGAGGCTTGGGGTTTGATCAATCGTGTCGTGCCCGCGGGCCAATTGGAGGACGAGACGGCCCAATTTCTGGGTCGAGTGACGCGGGGCAGTGCGACGTCCAAGGGCATTGGCAAGTTAGCCTTCTACGTCCAGATCGGCCTCGACCAGACGAATGCCTACGCCTATGCGGTGGAGGTGATGGCGGAGGCGAGCGTCAGTCCCGACGCACAAGAGGGCATCGCCGCCTTCATCGAGAAACGGTCGCCGGTGTGGGGCGTGGGAACCTGAAGATCAACCCCGGGGACATGCTGCCTCCCTGGTCCGCGGGCTTTGTCCCTCGCCCCTAGGCAGTGGGGTTCGGAGTCACTCCTCGTGAATAATTTGGTTCCGACCGCGACGCTTGGCCGTATAGAGGGCACCGTCGGAGCGTGCGATGAGAGTGCTGGGGTCTTCATCCTCGCGACGAAGCGCGACGCCCACGCTCAACGTGACCGGGGGCAGCCCTTCGGGGGTGAGCGACGTTCTTGAGCGAATTCGTTCTGCGGCGGTAATCGCTGCATGGAGGTCGATGTCGGTGAGCAGCAGGAGGAACTCTTCGCCGCCGTATCGGAAGGCGAGGTCACTCGGTCGGATACTGGTCGCGATCGATCGGGCGACGTGTTGCAGGACTTGGTCACCGATGACGTGCCCGTGATTGTCGTTCACCATCTTGAAGTTGTCGATGTCGATCATGAGGGCCGCCATCGGCGGTTGCGCGCCACTCTCGTCGATGCCGAATAACTCGCGGAAGGTGTCAACGAGTGAAGTTCGGTTGAGAAGGCCGGTGAGCGAATCGTGCATGGCGCGGCTGTGCCATGCAGCCCGCTCGGACTGTGCGCTTCGAGTGATCATTTCTCGTTCGAGCCCGACCTCGACCAGACTGCCCAGTTGCGAGAGTACGGCGATGGTTGGCGTGTCGAGCGTCGTGGCCTTGGCGAATCCGAGCACGACCGCACCCGTTACTTCGCCTGAACTTGGCGAGGTGATCGGCATAAGAAATCGACTGTCCCCAGACGCCGCAGCGCCGTTGAGGACCCGTTGAACGTCCGGGGGTTGTGTCGCTGGATGACCCCGGAAACCATCAGTGTGATCGAACTGGATCACGAGGTCGTCGCGGGTGGCCCACAACTCCAGGTAATCGGTGTGCAATATTTCCGACGACATGGTCGAAAGATGCTCCACGACTTCGGAGAAGCGCGTGGACCGAATCAGCATGTCGACCACTCCTTGGACCACGTGATTTGCGTTCAGCAAGAAGCGAAGTCCTGGATCATTGCGCGCCATCATGTAGATGCCGCATTCGAGTGCCTCGAGGTTGTCCATGATCGGGGCGATGAGATGCTCGGGGATCACCTGACCGTGTTGCGGGGCGATGCGCTTCATCGGGAGTCTGCGCAACTTCTCGAGGGCATGGGTCAGTATTTCCCGGCTGGGCATGTAGTGCTCGTGAAAGGCCCGAATCGCGTCGAAGTAGTCGATCGAGGACGCGAAGAGCGAGGGGTCGAGTGTAAATCCTCCGAATAGGTCGGAGGAGAACAGGGTCTCTGAGGTCGCGTCGTAGGTGCAGAACGCGCCGGCGAAGTGAAGATACGGGGTGAGGATGAACTTGAGGGTTCGGTCCTCCAATGGGAGTCGCCAGTCGTGGTCCTCGATCCTCCAGAACGGTAGCGGGGTCCCGCTGTGGATGATCAGTGCTTCATCCCGCCAGAACGTGGCGATGTGGGCTTCGGGGTGGAGACCTCGGGCCACGAGGGCGGGCAGGGCACCGATGATGTCGGGGTCGGCGTGGGAGCATACGAGCCATCGGACGTTGCTGAGTGGCGTTATTGACTCGATCTTGCGGATGATTTCGTCGGCGATGAGGGCGGAGCCGGGGTCGATGAGCACGGACTGATCGCCCTGTTCGATGAGATATGCGTGACACTGGAAGCGGTCGTCGGGAATCATCGATCCAACCCACCAGATCCGAGGGGCCAGTTGAATCGCCTCGGAGGTGTCGACTACCGTTTCAACCACTCTTGTCCCATCTCTTCGTGCCGACGTCCTCACGGTCTGACTCACGCTATCCCCTGACCACCGTCGGGGGCTTCATCCGATCGTAAGAAATTCCAGGTGAATTGGCGGTCGGCGCGGCCCCGCTGATCGCTCGATGCGTCTTGCCGATTGTGCCACCTCGTAGACGCCAGAGACGGTGGATGCCGCACGCCCCCTCACGGGGCGCTCATAGTCTCATAACGAATCGTTTGATTTGTCGAGTCGCCATTTTCGGGCGAGAATCGTGGCCATCATGTCAAGTGCCAGCACCCCAGGACCGATAGCCCTGGTCGGCTCGGGCGAGTACCTGCCCGTGATGCAGTCGGTCGAGGCGGGATTGCTCGCCGGTCGAGCGCCTCGGTACGTCCAGTTGGCCACGGCTGCGGTACCGGATGGCCCGGAAGTTGTCAGTAGGTGGCATCGTCTCGGCGCTGAGCAGGCGCAACGCTTGGGGGTTGAAGTCGTCCAATTGTCGGTTAGCAATTTGAGTGACGCGAACACTGCGGCGATCGCCGAACAGGTATCCGGCGCGGGCCTCATCTATCTGTCGGGCGGGCACCCCGCATTCCTCGCGGACACGCTTCGCGACACCAAGGTATGGTCCGCGATCGTCGAGGCATGGCGCGACGGCGCGGCGTTGGCGGGCTGCAGCGCTGGTGCCATGGCGCTCACCGACTGGGTTCCCTCATTGCGCCATCCTCGCGAGGGGGCGACTCCGGGTCTGTCACTTTTGCCGCATCTGCGCGTCATTCCGCACTTCGATGCCTTTGCCGCCCGGATTCCCGATCTGATTACCCGCTTCCTTCTCCCTCGCGACGAGGACTTCACGTTGATCGGTATTGACGAGGAGACCGCCCTCGTCGGGGGGCCATGGGAATGGGAGGTGCAAGGTCGCCGGTCGGTCTGGCGGCTGGACGCCGAAGGACGCGAAGAATTTCAACGCGGCGCGTGGCTCCTGACGAAGCCCTGACCTCGGACTCGACGCGGTGCAGAATCGGTGAGCGATGTCACGGAATCTATTCTTAGGATTTTCACAAGGCCCCGACCGGCGTGTCCGACGAGGGCGGTCGTAGGCTCGTTGGCAGGTACGTGCGCGTCACCACCGAGGAGTCTGCCCATGATGATCAAGAAAGTCCTGATAGCGGGCACTGTGCTCGGCACCCTCACATTAGGTCTCTCACCGGTGATCGCCGGCGCCGCTTCGAAGTCGAAGACATTCGTGATTGACGCGACGGGTCAGGGGATCAGCGGTGGGATGGGACTTCGTACGTCGGGGTACGCCAAGGGGACCATCACCGTGAATACCGCGACCAATCAGGTCTGTTACCGCATCAGGGACAAGGGACTCGGGACCGTTCAACTGGCCCATATCCACGCCGGCAAGAAGGGGGTGGACGGTGGAGTGGTCGTCACCCTCAATGTGAAGGCCTTCAATTCGAAGAAGAAGGCCGCGACCTGTGTGAAGGTACGGGGGCCCATCGTTCGCAGCATGTTCAAGACCCCGGGACTGTATTACTTCAATGTCCACACGGCCGCATTCCCGAACGGGGCGGTTCGCGCCCAGTTGTAGTTGCACTGGTAGTCACCGGTCCAATCCCTAGACACCACAAAAGTCCTGCCGATCTGCGCAGGTATGAGTCGGCCCAGGTATAGTTGCTTGCTATCAAGCAAGTAAAATCGGAGTCTCCATGATCAACCGTACGAAGAGCCTCCATCCCGAGCGGTACAAGTGGATCGCCCTGACGAACACCACTCTCGGAGTGTTCATGGCGACGATCAACTCCTCGATCATCCTGATCTCGTTGCCCGCGATCTTCCGTGGTGTGGGGATCAACCCGCTGTCCCCGGGCAACGTCGGCTACTTGCTCTGGCTGCTGCAGGGCTACCTGCTCGTGACGGCCGTGCTCGTGATAAGTCTGGGTCGTTTGGGCGACATCATGGGGCGAGTTCGGATCTACAACCTGGGATTCGCAGTTTTCTCCGTCGCGTCGGTGTTGTTGGCGCTCGACCCCTACCGCGGAGGATCCGGTGCACTGTGGCTGGTCATCTGGCGCCTCGTCCAGGGCGTAGGCGGCGCGATGCTCTTCGCCAACTCGAGCGCGATCTTGGTCGACGCCTTCCCGGCCGAACAGCGCGGTCTCGCAATGGGAATCAATCAGGTCGCCGCCATCGGTGGCTCATTCATCGGACTGATCGCCGGTGGGCTGCTCTCCATCGGCGACTGGCGACTGGTGTTCTGGGTGTCGGTCCCCTTCGGAATCCTCGGCACCGTGTGGGGCTACTTGAGTTTGCGCGACAACGGCAAGCGCACCGCCGCCACCATTGACTGGTGGGGTAACCTCACTTTCGCAGTCGGGCTCACCTCGGTGCTGGTGGGCATCGTTTACGGCATCCAGCCCTACGGCACCGGCTCAATGGGTTGGACCTCACCCCGAGTCCTCACCGCCTTCGCCATCGGCGCAGTCTTTCTCATCTCCTTTTTTGTCATCGAGACGAAGGTCAGCTCGCCGATGTTCAACTTGCGCCTGTTCAAGATACGCGCCTTCTCGACCGGGAGCATCGCCGGTTTCACGGCTGCAATCTCACGGGGCGGCCTGCAGTTCATGTTGATTATCTGGCTCCAGGGAATCTGGTTGCCACTGCACGGCTACGCCTATTCCGCCACGCCACTATGGGCGGGCATCTACCTGCTGCCCCTCACGCTGGGCTTTCTCATCGCCGGGCCGATCTCAGGCTTTCTGTCGGACCGTCACGGTGCTCGCACCCTCTCGACGGCGGGTCTCGGCGTCTTCGCGCTCAGCTTCATTGGTCTGCTGCTAATTCCCACCGACTTCAGCTACTGGGTCTTTGGGACCATCGTGTTCCTGAACGGCATGGGTGGCGGCATGTTCTCCGCCCCGAATTCGACGGCGATCATGAACAGTGTGCCAGCCGACCAGCGCGGGGGCGCGGCGGGTATTCAGGCTGCATTCATGAACACGGGCATGGTGCTCTCGATTGGAGTCTTCTTCTCGCTCATGATTGTCGGGCTCACGAGTACGTTGCCAAAGTCTCTGTTCGATGGATTGACTGCTCACGGCGTCAGCATCGCTCAGGCCCACGCCATCGCGAACTTGCCCCCGGTGGGCAGTCTCTTCTCGTCGTTTCTCGGTTTCAATCCACTCCAGAGCCTTCTCGGTTCCCAGGCGGCGGCCCACGTCACCAGTGTCCAGTGGGCCGCGCTGACGGGCAAGCACTTCTTCCCGAATCTGATCCTGGCCCCGTTCCACCATGGCCTCATCATCGTCTTCGCCACGGCGGTCATCCTCTCGATCGTCGGTGCCGTCTTCTCGGCGCTGCGGGGCGAGCGATTCGTATACCAGGAGCACTCGGTGGTTGAGCTCGTTGGCGAAGCGTCCATGTCTTCAGGTGCGGTGCCCGGCGAAATCGCTGTCGAGAACGAGATCGTGCGATGAGCGAACCCATCTCCGTCAATTTCGCCGACGCGGCGGTTCGGCTCCACCTCACGCTGGTCCGCCTGGCGCGGACTCTGCGTCAGCACACCACGGTCGGTCTCACCCCGTCACAGGTCTCGGCACTGTCCACGATTGAGGGGGCGGGACCTCTGCGAATCAGCAGCCTGGCCGCGTTGGAGGCGGTCGGGGCGCCGGTCGCGACTCGGGTGGTGGCGAGCATGGAAGAGTTGGGCCTCCTGGAGCGACGAGACGATCCCCACGACAAGCGGGCGTGCCTCGTGGCGCTAACCCCATATGGGGAGGCGTTGCTCACTCAGTTGCGCGAACAGCGCACAGTTGGTCTGACCACGCGGCTGGAGTCACTCGACGACAAGGATCGGGCGCTCATCATGGCTGCGCTCCCGGCGCTCGAGAAGATGGCCCGCGAGGCCTGAGACTTGGCGGGGCCACTCCGGGTCGATACGGCGCGACGACTAAAATTGTCGTGTGGAACCCCAGAAGGTAATTCTCTACTACGGGTTCACCCCTCTCGCCGATCCCGAGGCGGTGCGCCTGTGGCAATGGACACTCTGTGATGCTCTGGGACTGCGGGGGCGAATCCTAATCTCACCGCACGGGATCAACGGCACGGTCGGTGGTGACATGTCGGCGGTCAAGCGCTACATCAAGGCCACTAGGCGATTCCCAGGATTCAAGGACATCGACTTCAAATGGTCCGAGGGCACCGGTCAGGATTTCCCGCGACTGCGCGTGCGCGTGCGCGATGAGGTCGTCTCATTCGGAGCGCCGCACGATCTCGAAGTGGACCAGAACGGCGTCGTCGGTGGCGGAGTCCACCTGACTCCCGTCGAGGTCAATGACCTGGTGGACTCCCGTGGCGATGAGGTGGTCTTCTTCGATGGACGAAACGCTTTCGAGGCCGCAATCGGTCGTTTCCGCAATGCGGTTGTCCCTAACGTCGCGACGACTCACGATTTTGTGAAAGAACTCGATAGCGGCAAGTACGACCACCTGAAAGAGCGACCGATCGTGACCTACTGCACGGGTGGCGTGCGTTGCGAGGTGCTCTCCTCACTGATGAGACGTCGCGGATTTCGCGAGGTGTACCAAATCGCGGGCGGCGTCGTGCGCTACGGCGAGGAGTTCGCCGACCGGGGCCTGTGGGAGGGTTCGCTCTACCTCTTCGACGCGCGGATGAACCTTGAGTTCAGTCCCGAGTCGAAGGTGATCGGCACGTGTGAACGCTGTTCCGCGCCAACGAGCAAGTACCACAACTGCGCCAATCTGGACTGTCGCAAGTTGATCCTGCTCTGTGAGGCCTGCGTGGCGGACAACGTCAGCGTGAACTGCGTGCCGAGCCACTTCGGTGCGGGCAAGAAGTCCGTCGGGGACGGGTCGTCCGTGCCGTCGGCGTTCTCAGCGGTCTAGCCGCTGATCAGACCGTGAGATCGCTGGTGCAGAATTTGCACTTGGTCGCCGCGACCGGTATTCCCGCCGAGAGGCAACTGGGGCAGGTCTTGGACGGCGCGGGCTCTCCGAAGACAGTGGTGCCGCGGCGGTGCATGAATGCGCGGTACGGCACGACGATTACGTAGTAGATCACCGCCATGAAGATGACGAAGTAGATGATCGCCGAGATAAAGGAACCCAGGTCGATGCGTTGACCATTGATGGTCCAGCCGACGCCCACGCCAGCCTTGCCCCCACCCGCAAGCGCGTTGACGAGGGGCGTTACCACGTTGTCGGTGAAAGACTTGATCAGCGTGCTGAACGACAGTGCCACGACCAGACCCACCGAGATGACGATCAGGTCCCCCTGCATCATGAAATTCTTGAAGCCCTTCATGGTTACCTTCCCTTCACCTTGTCGACGCCCACGCAAGTCAAACCTGCACAGATTCATAGCAAACAAATCTGCCGTGCGCGATTCTCGCGTTCGCGCCGGCGGTGTCCAACTGGTCAGTTGGAGAGCAGGACTCTCCAACCCGCGGCGTACGGGGTGAGCCACAGGGCCAAGACGAGTCCGAGGACCAAGCCGATTACGAGGATCCATTGACGGGCGGAGGCACCGCCCACCTGGCGTCGCGTGGCGCGCGCCCAGTCGAGCGGCGCAAGTTTGAGCGTCTCAGCCAAATGGCCGAGAACGTGGACGGCGGTGACGACGAACCAGAGCAGGAAGGTGGCTTGGTGGATCTGCAGCAGTTGGTTCCGCCACGAACTGGGCGCGACGACGACCAGCAAGAGACCCGATGTCATGACGGCGAGCGACAGGACCACGATGAGGGGGCCGAATAAGCGTAGGAGCGGTGCCGGTGGGCCCTTGCGCACGTAGGCAGGACTGCCGCCGTAGTAGCGCACGAAGCGCCACGAGGTGGTGGCGATCTTCAGGAGCAGCGGCGGGATGAGCACAACACCCACGAAGACGTGAGTACTGATCAAGCCACCGATCTGCAGTATGGTGACTCCCTCGATGAAGAGCAGGAGGAAGAGCACCGCCGCAACGGAACTGGTCAAACGGGCGTTGCCTTCGACACCGCCGGTGGATTGTGAAATCGGGGTGGCGGTACGGGCGTGACGCGGTGTCCTTCGGGCCATGACTGGTTCTTATCTCTTTGGTTCAGTGGGGATTGCCAGGGGGAGATTCTGGTCGGATTGAATGTAGCAACCCCGCTTAGAGAATTCTGGCGACCCACGTAAGGATGGCCTAATAATCACCTGACGACCAACGCCTCCTCGCGTGGAATTGGTCGGCCAGTGGATGTCGGATCGGTCAGCTCACGGGCTCTCGAGGCATACCGAGGACTCGCTCAGCGATGATGTTGCGTTGCACCGCCGAAGTGCCGCCCCCGATGGTGAGGGCCTGGGCATACAGGAACCCGAATGTCCATGAGGCCCCCTCCTCGCCGACGACTCCGCCGGGACCGCGTCCGTCAAGCATGCCCGAGGCACCGGCGAGGCGGTGGGCGAGGGACATGACCTCCTGGCCGTGGTCGTCGGCGAGTGCCTTGCGTACGCTGGCCTCGGCCCCGGGTTCTTGGCCCGCTCGAGCGGCCGAGACGAGACGCAGACGCAGGAGTCGCAGAATCTCGCCGTGCGACCACGCGGTGACGAGGTCGTCTCGGTCGAGCGCGTCGTGGGGAATTTTTCGATCACGTACGAGATTCACGAGGTCCTGGGCCGTGGGCCCACGGCCCCATAAGACACCTTCACCCGAGAGAGAGACCCGTTCATTGCCGAGGGTGACTTTGGCGAGGCGCCACCCATCGTTCACCTGGCCGATGAGGTGGTCCGCAGGAATGCGAACTTCGTCGAGGAATACTTCGTTGAAGGCGTGATCGCCAGTCATGTCCACTAGCGGCCGGATGGTGATTCCTGCTGTCTTCATGGGGCAGACAAAGTAACTCACCCCTCGCTGGGGCGACCCCTCATTCGAGGTCCGTGCGAGCAGGATTCCCCACGTGGCCATGTGGGCGTAACTCGTCCAGACCTTTTGTCCAGTGATCACCCATTCGTCGCCGTCCAGGCGCGCCGAAGTGGTGAGTGAGGCGAGGTCGCTGCCAGCGTCAGGTTCGCTGAAGAGTTGGCACCAGAATTCTTCGCCGCTTAGGAGTCGAGGGAGCCACCGCTGCTGTTGCTCCTGGGTGCCCGCATACAGGATTGTGGGCCCGGCCCAACCGATGCCGATCGGATTAACCGGCCGCACGACCTTGGCACGGTCAAGCTCGTCGTCGATAAGTAGTTGGTAGTCGATGTCGGCGCCCCGACCCCAAGGTTCTCGCCAGTGCGGCGCTACCAGACCTGCTTCGGCGAGATCGCGACCGGTGGGATTCGGATGTTGGCGAAGCCACTCGCGAATTTCGAGGCGGCGGGGATCGTCGACATCGACGTCATCGTAGGGACCGGCCGTCGTCATCGGGGCCAGTAGCCCTCGGCCCGGGCCCTCGTGGTCGACGGTTGCGTGCTGCGAAACGTCCATGGTCACCTCCATCACCAACGTAGTTCGTATGTCCGGTGATCTCCTGAAGTATGTCGCTGATCGCGCCCGGCAACGCCGACGCCGACGCGTAGACCGGTAACCGGGCTCCGGCTCGACCGTGCAAGTGGGCGGCCAGTGCGGCCGCACTGAACTCGTCGTGGCCTCGGGCAATGGTGGCGCCGATAAGTCCGGCCAGCACGTCGCCGGTCCCGGCGGTGGCGAGCGTCGGGGTTCCCGACGTGATGATCCGCACTCGACCATCGGGACTCGCGACAATCGTCGTGGGGCCCTTGAGCAACACCACACAATCCGAGTCACGGGCGAAGGTACGTACCGCTTCGACCCGATCCGTGAGGTCGGCATCGTTGGTCAACCTCGCGAACTCCCCGTCGTGGGGGGTGAGGACCCAGCGGCGATCACGCACGGAGATCGAGGTCAGCAGGTTCTTGTCGAGGCCATCGGCGTCGAGCACCACGGGGACGTGGACGTCGGCGAGCCGCTTGGCGAGCCACGTGGCTGCTTCACTGCCCAGTCCGGGTCCCGCGACGACGACCTTGCTACGCGGATCAACGAACTTGTCGGGACTGCGCACCACCTCCGGAGGGAGATCGGTGACATCAGCGCCACCACCCCGCGTGGCCAGTCGAATCATCGATGCGCCACCGGCCAGGGCGCCGCGAGCGACCAACTCGGCCGCGCCGGGCATCGGTGGGGAACCGGCGAACACCGAGACGGCGTGCATCCATTTGTGGTCGTCGCGCCGGCGCACGACAAGAACTTCGAGGTCGGCGTCTTCGACGAGTCCGTTGTCGGCGTCGGGGACGATACCGAGACTCGCAAAACGGAGTTCTCCGCAGAAGGCGGCCGCTGCACCGGTGACGTGGGCGTATTTGAGGGCGCCGAGTGCCATCGTGACGTTGGCGCGGGGTGGTGATCCAAGTACACGGCCCGAGTCGGCATCAACGCCCGATGGGATATCGACGGCGAGGACCAGCGTGCCGGGGCTGACCACGGGAGCTCGGTAGGGACGCGAACACCCAAGTCCGAAGGCCGCGTCGATATACAGGTCACACGGGGCCAGCGTGTCAGGTTGGTGGTCGACTTCGATGATCGTCACCCGTGCACCACGAGAAGTCAGCCAGTGCGCCGCGACCCGTCCATCGGCACCGTTGAGGCCGGGCCCGGCGATCACGGTGATTCGCGCGCCGTAGCAGGCGCCAAGCATCCGTTGCGCTTCGAGGGCGACCGCTGTACCGGCGGCGAGGACGAGCGCATCGGCACCGCGTGCCTCGACGGCGCGTGCGTCGGCTTCGCGCATCGCCGCAGCCTTGAGGAGGGGGATCACAGACGGCCCTTCGGGGCGAGACGGTACGTGGCGGTCACCTGATCAGGCGGCGTTCTCGACGACCACGGCGGTGCCGTAGGCGAGGATCTCCTGAAAGGTCCCACCCAACTCGTTGGAGTCATAGCGCATGGCCAGCACGGCGTTGGCACCGAGTGCGCTCGCCGCTTCGGACAGACGCTCGAGCGCCTCGTGTCGAGCTTCTTCCATCTGCTTGGTGAGGCCCCGCAATTCGCCACCACCGAGCGCTTTGAAGGAGGCTCCTATCTGGGCTCCAACGTTGCGGGTACGCACCGTCAGGCCGTTCACCTCGCCAATCACCTTGGTAACGCGATGACCAGGCAGGTCGTTGGTCGTCACAATCAACATGGGTCCTCCTTGGGCTGATAAGGCCAACTCTAAACGCTGAAGGTCGAGGTTTCCCGAGGGCGCTCGGCTAGAAGAAGAGCGCGCAGAGATCGTAGATCTCGCGGGGAACCTTGCGTTGACCTTCGGCGACGACCGAGAGTGGAACGAGTGACACCGCATCATTGCGCACGACCGGGATCATTCCGAACTGGCCAGCGATAACGGCGTCGTAGGCCCCGGCTCCGACTCGAGTGGCCCAAATTCGGTCGTGGGCGGTCGGACTGCCGCCTCGCTGTAGGTGTCCGAGCACCGTGGTCCTCACTTCGAAGTCTCCGCGCCGTTCGATTTGGGAAGCGACGAACTGTCCAACGCCTCGGGTCGCGAGACGAATCCCACCGATGCCCTCGGCCGTGAGGTCGCTCGACTCCACGCCGCCAAGGGTCGACAGGTTGACCCCTTCGGCGACGACGACGATCGAGAAGGCGAGACCCGCCTTGCGACGTTGCTCGAGGTGCGAGACGATGTCGTCCATGGTGACCGGGAACTCTGGGATGACGATCATGTCGGCACCGCCGGCGAGACCCCCGAGTGCAGCGACCCAGCCGGTAGAACGGCCCATGGTCTCGACGACCATGACGCGATGATGCGACGCCGCAGTCGTGTAGAGGCGGTCGAGTGATTCAGCGACGATGCTGATGGCGGTATCGAAGCCAATGCAATAGTCGGTGCCCATAAGGTCGTTGTCGAGGGTCTTGGGGACGCCGACAATCGGGGCACCGCGCGCGGCCAGCCAGTTTGAGATCCGCTGGGTACCATCGCCTCCGATGGCGATCAGCGCATCGAAGTGTTCGCCTATGGCCGCGAGGACCTGGTCGCGCCCTCCGGGCGGACTGTCGAGGTTGTAGCGGGCGGTACCGAGCAAGGTGCCACCTTGACCGATCACGCCGCGTAAATCCTTGGCGGTCAATGGCGCACCCGCGTAGTCGCTCGCTAGGCCCGCCCATCCATTGGCGACACCGATGATTTCGTGACCATCGCGGAACGCCATTTCTCCAATGGCGCGGATTGCGGCGTTGAGGCCGGGAGCGTCACCGCCGGCAGTCAGGACACCGATGCGCATCGCCACTCCCTCTTCCGTCTCGATGTCGAGTCTAGAAGCGGGTCGATACCCCCAGGTGAAGACAGATCAATGATGTCGTCGCCGAACCGTTGATGACAACGATGTTCGAGCGGCACTATCGACCCGATGCGGCAGCTGGTCAATCAGTAGGGTGTGAACGTGAGTGCGGGACCCCGACTTTTTTGCCTCGACACGGTGATGATGGATATTGTCATGATGCTGGGCAGCATTCCTCGACCCGGCACCGACGTGCTCGCCGAGCGCGGGCTCCTGACGACCGGAGGCGGCTTCAACAGCATGAGTTCAGCGGCGCGCCAAGGAATGTCGGTCGTGTACGCCGGTAAGTTGGGTACTGGACCTTTCTCCACCCTGGCCACTCACTCACTCGAGGAAGAGGGCATTACCGCACCGATTCTGCCGAATCAAGATTCCGATGCGGGATTCTGCGTCGTCATCGTGGAGGATTCGGGCGAGCGGACGTTCATGACCTCTCGTGGCGCCGAGGGAACCCTCCAATTGACCGACCTGCAGATGCTCGACGCCGGCGACGGTGATTTCGTGCTGGTCTCGGGCTACAACGTCATGTATCCGGGGCTCGCTGAGATGGTCCTCGAGTGGATCAGTGAACTCAGTGATGGCGTCATCGTGGCGCTCGATCCCAGCAACCGCGTCAGTGACATTCCGGCGACATACCTGGATTCGATCCTC